>Ga0182792_1001000_pt1 | contig 24481 bp, 26 predicted proteins | sample Passage237B_FD_130497 | JGI IMG/M metagenome (GOLD analysis project Ga0182792, IMG submission 130497) | Cellulose adapted compost microbial communities from Newby Island Compost Facility, Milpitas, CA, USA - Passage2 37B (version 2) (version 2) ...
CCGGCGATTTCGACAAGGCAATCGACGCCTTCCGCTTCCCGCTGGACTGGCTGGTCGGCGAACGGAAGTTCACGCGCGCCGGCACCGGTACGTCGCTGGTGATCGTCCAGACCCTGAGCGCCATGGCCCATGCCTGGAAGGGCGATATCGGTGATGCCCGCCGGATGGTGGAGCGTGCGTCCGCGACGGCGGACGAGACCCACCGGCCGTACGATCAGGCCATTGCCGGGCATGCGCGCGGCTTCGTCGCGTTCCAGGAGCGTTGCTATGAGGAGGCCATCGCTGCGTTCGAGGATGCGCTCGTCCGCTGCCGGGAGAACGAGTTGCGGGGAATGATGCCGCTGGTGCTCACCTACCTGGGGGCGGCGCTGCTCGGCGCGCGGCGGCTCGGGCGGGCGGGTGCGCTGCTCGAGGAGGCCTTGGCCCTGTCGGACCGGCAAGGCTTCCTGGGCGGCAGGATCGCGGCGGCCTCCTATCTGAGCGGCGTGCGCGTTCGGCAAGGCCGGGCGGAGGATGCCGTCACCCTTGCCGAGGAGGCCTGCCGCCAGGCGGCCGAGCTCGGCTTCGTCGGCCATCACGTCGTCGCCATCCGCTTTCGGCTGTGGGCGAGGCTGGCGGCGGGAAGCGCGGATCCGTCGACGATCGAGAGCCTGGTGCGGGAGGGCCAGCGTCTGGCGGGGCTGTGCGGCGCCCGTCCGCAACTGTGCGCCCTTGGCGCCATCGCGGCCCATCTGGCGCGCGTGAGCGGTCAACCGGCCGCCCGGCGGTTGGACATCATGAGCTGGGACGATGACGTTCTGGTTGCATGAGGCGAACGAACTCGCCCAGCTATCCAGGAAAGGGAGAGGCGGCTAGTGTTGCGGCCGTTCGATCCTGACGACGGAGGAGGACGGCATGGAGGACAGACTGCCGGGCATCGGCGGCGACGACGAGCTGAAGTATTCCAGGAACGGGCGCTTCCACGAGGTCGTCGACTATCTGAACACGAAGTTCACGCCGGCCACCATCGCCGCGACGAAGGCGGACTGGACGAAGTACGTGGCCTCGCTGGGCGGTGACGCGCAGAAGCATATGTTCGGCCGGTTCGCGGCATACCTGATGGAGGGCCTGTTCGCCCAGGACAGCAGCAACGGCAGGCACTATCCGACAAAGAAGGAATGGCTCGAGGATTGCACCACCTACAATGGCCAGCCCATCGATCCGGTGGCCTTCAGGGCGATCGCCGACGCGCTGCGCGAGAACCTGCAGCAGGACAAGCCCTTTCCCATGCACTTCACGGTGGTTTCGTCGGATACGCCCGTGCACGAGATCGGGCGCACCACGGGCGAGGTCGCGGGAGAGCGCGGCATCCTCGTGACCATCAAGTGCCCCGCGCGGGCGAAATAGCCCGGTCGCGTGTCCGCCGCTGACGTTCCCGCCGAAGGCTGGAACCTCGCGGCGGTATCGGCGCAGGCGGCCTGGCGCAAAGTCGACGACGCGTCGGCCGTCGTCGTGGCTGTCATCGACAGCGGCGTCTACCGTCCTCATCCCACCTTCCGCGGCGTCACCTGGAAAGGGCCCCGGAACACGCTCGAGACGGTCATCGGGCACGGCACGCGCGTGGCGGGGATCGTCGGGGGCCGCGACGAGCGGCGTCCCGCCCTCGGCGGCGTCGCGCCGCGGGTGACCCTGATGGCGCTCAAGATCGCATCGGACGGCTTCTCGGAGAGGGTCGATTTCACCCGTGCGATCGAGGCCATCGAGCATGCCGTTCATCACGGCGCGACGGTGCTCAACCTGAGCTGGAGCTCGGTCGAACCGGATCCGGCCCTTGAACGCTGTCTCGCGCGCGTGGCCGAGCGTCATCCCGACGTATTGGTCGTCACGACGCCCGGCAACTGCGACAGCGGGGGCTCCCTGCTCGACGAGGCGCCGCGCTTCCCGGCCTGCTTTGCCAATCCCGGCATCATCGTCGTCACGTCGAGCACCTGCGAGGACCGGCTGGGCTCGGCCTCGCCGGCCAGTGCGCGCTACGTCGACCTGGCGGCGCCCGGATATCTCGTCACGACCGCCGCCACGCCCGATGTGCCGGGCGGCTACGGCCTGCGGACCGGGACCTCCTTTGCCGCGCCGCACGTGTCCGGCGCCGCGGCCCTGCTGCGGGCGCAGCATCCGTCCTGGAGCGCGGTGCAGCTCAAGGCCCACCTGCTCGCCGCCGTCGACCGGTTGCCGTCGCTGGCGGGCCTGGTCGCCAGCGGCGGGCGCCTGAACGTCGCCAGGGCGGTCTGGGGGCCGCTGGACAACGTGCGACACGATGCGAGCGGCGTCTGGAAGGCCGGCAGCACGCGGACCATCCGCTGGGATGTCGCCTATCGCTCGCCGGTCTGCGCCACGGTCGATGTCGGATGGTCATATGACGGCGGCACGAGCTTTCCGCTGACGCTGCTCTCGGCGGCCGCCAATTCCGGCGAGGCGCGGATCACCGTCCCCGCCGGCGCGACGGGGCGGGGCCGGATACGTGTTCAATGTTGCGGCACGCAGTTCTTCGCCGACAGCGGCCATCCCATCACGACTTGCGATTGAGCCGCAGAGCCTGGTCATCATGGAGGAACGGCAGGAAGGCGAAGCGGCTGCCCTTCGTGACCGGCGACACCGCATGCATCAGGGCGCAGGGAAAGACGAGGGCGCCGCCGGTCGGGGGGCTGAAGCGGCGCGGCCCGTACTCGGGAAAGCTGACGCCACCGCCCTCGAAGTCGTCATTGAGGTTGACCGACACGGCGAAGCGCCGGTGCGCCGTCGCGCGGGTCGTGTTGTCCCGGTGCGGCCGGAAGTGGCCGCCTTCGGCGGCGGAATAGCAGCCGACGATATGGCGTTCGATGCGGGTGACCCTGAAGGAATGGATCTTCAGGATCTCAGGGAAGACGCGGCGCCCCAGCCGCGCGTCGAGGGTGCGCAGGAGCGCGGGATCCTCGATGGCATGGTCGCGCCGCTGCTTGTGGCCGTGATCCAGCAGGCGGACGGTCCGGCCGTCGATGTCGCGCATGAAGCCCGATTCCTCGCCGCCGTGACGGCGATGCAGATCGATCAGGCGCGCGCACAGGGCCGGTTCGAGCACGTTCGGCAGGAACAGGATCGGCGCCTGCAGGTCGATGCCGGCGAAGCGTTCCGGTGGCGGCAGCCGCTCGAGGAAGGCGAAGACCGCCGCAGCATCGCCGCCGTCGGCCGCGAACGGCACGACCTGCAGGATGCGCAGGGTCGGATCCAGCACCATCCAGAACCGCCGCGACGCTGCGGGGGCGGGCGCGGCATCCTTAGGGAGCGCGCCGTACAGGCGGCTCACGCTGCCGTCGAAATCCCAGAAGAACCGGATACCGGGCAGGCTGTCGCCGACGCGCCCCTCGGCCTCGTCGGCTGGGTCGAGGCTTACGCCGAAGAAGCACGCCCTGTCGTCGTCGAACAGGCGGCGGTTGGCCAGCACGGCGTCGATGGCGGCGCGGCCGGCGGCGTCGCCGGCCGTGGCATGGAAGCACAGGACGACGTAGCGGCCCGCCACCATGTCGAACGCATAGCGCGGGTTGCGCGTCGTGCGCTGGTGGAACCAGGGGGCCGGATCGCCGACCGCCAGATCGGCATATGCAGCTGCCGGCTCGGATGTCCCGCTCATCGCGTCCCGTCCGGCGTCCGCAGGGAGGGCGTCAGGCCGGCACGCAGTAGCCGTCGCGGCGCGGATCGCAGCCGCCCGTGAAGACGCCTTCGGCATCGCGTGCCACCGCCTGCATGCCGCCGACCTTCATCGTCCAGTCGGGACCGGCCGTCAGGTCATGGCCGCGCCCGCGCAGCGCCTCGCGCACCTCGGCATCGACGCGCGATTCCAGCAGCACGGCCCGGCCGTCGGTCAGCCGGGCACGCGGCGCCTCGATGGCCTGCTGCAGCGGCAAGCCGAAATCGACATGCTGCACCATCGCCTGCGCCTGGGTCTGCAGGATGCCGTAGCTGCCCGGCGTACCCAGCGCCAGCACCGGCCGGTCGTCCTCGGTCACGATCGAGGGGGCGACGCAGATCGGCATGGCGTCGCCCGGCTTCACGCGGTTGGGGCTCTTCGGATTGACGTCGGCCCAGTAGAGAAAATTGTTGAGGCAGAGGCCGGTGCCTGGCACGACGACGGCGGAGCCGAACACGCTGCCGAGGCTCTGTGTCACGCACACCATGTTGCCGTCCCGATCGGCGATCGAGAACGACGTGGTGTGGCCCTCGCTGCCCGGCCCGCCGGTCCATTGCTCGGTCGGTCCGGTGACGGGCCTGCCGTCGCGCAGCCGCGCGCGCAGGCTCTCGACATGTCCCTCGGACAGCAGCTCGGCGAGCTTCTGCGGCGAGGGCACGCCGTTGGCGATGCGCACGCCGGCGGCGATGCGGATGGCGCGCAGCACCGTATCGATGTGCTCCGTCCCGTTGCGTGGCAGCCTGGCCAGGTCGACGCCCTCGAGGATGCGCAGGGTCAGCAGGTACTGGAAGGCCTCGCAGGGCGGCGGCGGCACGTGCACGGTGCGGCCGCGATAGGTCGCCGCCAGCGGATCGATCCATTCCGCCTTGGCGTCGAGCAGGTCCTCGATCGCGAGGCAGCCGCCCAGCTCGACGAGCCGGTCGACGATCTTGCGGCCGAGCGCGCCGCCGTAGAGAAGCCCCGGCCCCTCGGCCGCCAGCGCCTCCAGCGTGGCCGCGAGGTCGGGCTGTCGCATCACGGCGCCCGGTGCCGGACGGCCGCCGCTGATGCCCTCGAGATAGGTGCGCGACCATTCGGGATAGAGCGCACCGTGTCCGCGCAGCTCGGGTGTGACGCCGGCGATCTCCTCGACGTTGAACTCGATCATGCTGAAGCCCTCGCGCGCGATGGCGATCGCAGGGGCGAACAGCTCGGGCAGCTTCCGGCTGCCGTAGGCCGCCACCATCTCGCACCAGCCGGCGAGGTTGCCCGGCGCGCCGACGGCAACCGGCCCGCGCAGGATCTGCTCGCGGTGGCTCAGCCGGTCGACCGGGAACTTGCGCGGGATGCGGGCCATGAAGTTGAGCGAGCGCACGCGCCGCTCCGACGCGATGTAGCAGGTCGCCATGCCCATGCCGGCCAGTCCCGACATGTAGGGCTCGACCACGTTCAGGGTCGCCGCCGTCGCCGCGGCGGCGTCGAAGGCGTTGCCGCCGTTGCCCAGCACGCGCGCGCCGGCCGCGGCGGCCAGGGGATGGGCGGCCGCCACCATGCCGTGCCGCGATGCGATTGTCGGACGCTTGCCGTGCTGCACCGTTCACTCCTCGAAAGCCGCGCGATGGTGCCCTCTTGCCACGCGGGCTGCCAGCGGCAATTGCACTTGGCAGCTTCGCGGAGGACAATCGCATCATGCAGAGACTGGAATTCGGCTGGTTCCTCCCGACGGCAGGCGACACCACGGCCTATGGGCTGGCGAGCGCGCAGGTCGCCCCGTCGCTGCCGCTGTTTGATCGCGTGGTCGCGGCGGCCGAGGCGGCCGGCTTCGAATACATGCTGGTGCCGGTGCAGACCGCCTGCTGGGAGGCATGGATCACCAGCGCGCTGATGGTCGGCCGTACGAAGTCGATCCGCATGCTGGTGGCGGCGCGGCCGTCCTACATCAACCCGGTGCTGCTGGCGAAGATGATCGCCACCTTCGACCAGCTTTCCGGCGGGCGCATCTGCATCAACCTGATCGCCGGCCAGAGCGAGGCGGAGAACGCCTCCGAAGGCATCCGCTGGGGCAAGGAGGAGCGCTACGAGATCATGGACGAGGAGGTCTCGATCCTGAAGGCGCTGTGGACGACGCGCGGCCCCGTCACCTACGAGGGCAAGTTCCACCAGCTCGAGGGCGCTCAGATCCGCCCCTATCCGCTGCAGAATCCATATCCACGCTTCTATCTCGGCGGCGGCTCGAAGCAGGCCTGGGAGATCTCGGCCAAGCACTCCGACGTCCACCTCTTCTGGGGCGACACCTACGATCGCATCCGCGCCAACATGGCCGAGATCCGCGGTCTCGCGGCGCGCCATGGCCGGGCGGACGAGATCGGCTTCGGCATGCGCTTGCAGGTCGTCTGCCGCGAGACGGAGAAGGAGGCCTGGGACTTCGCGCACGAGCTGGTGGCGCATGCCAGCGAGTCCCAGAAGGCGTTCGTGCGCGAGCGCTTCGCCACCTCCGAGGCCAACCGGCGCGTGCGCGAGCTCGCGGCCCAGGGGCAGGTCATCGAGCGCAACCTGTGGACCGGCATCACGCAGGTGCGGCCCGGCGCCGGCATCGCCGTCGTCGGCACGCCCGAGCAGTGCGCCGACACGCTGCAGGACTTCATCGATCTCGGCTGCCATTCCTTCTGCCTGTCGGGCTACCTGCACGACGAGGAGGCCGAGCGCTTCGGCAAGTGGGTGATGCCCATCCTGCGCGAGCGCAACCGCGAGCGCATGCTGGCCGCATGACGCGAAGGCACGTCCGGCGGCCGATCAGGGCAAGCGCCGCCGCCGGGCCAGCAGCCAGGACAGCAGCATGCCGCCGATCAGTACCGCCAGCGGCAGGGTGAAGCCCAGCAGGTAGATCTGGAGCTGCGTCCAGGCCGAGTACGGACCGAGATGGATCAGCAGGCCGTGCTCCTCGGCGCGGCACCAGAGGTCGCCGTTGGGCATGGTCGTGCAGGTCTGGCGCACGAAGATGGTCCAGCCGATCAGCCAGATCGCCGAGCCGATCAGCCACAGGGTGAACAGTCCGCGCGGCCAGTTCATGACGGCCGCCTACCGGGCCACCATCGCCATGGCCTCAGTCCCAGCTCAGGAAGATGCCGACGTCGCCGGGCATGCCGCCGGGATAGTCGAGGGTCTCGTAGCGGATGTGATAGCCGCGCGCCTGCAGCTGGCGCTTCCAGAAGTCGTAGATCTCCTTGGGGATGCCGGTCAGCGTGGCCTCCCAGCCGGGCTCGCCCTGGTTGATGGCGCGGCCGTTGTCGCTGCAGATCGAATGGGGGAAGCGGAAGACCTGCACCGAGGTGAGGCCTTCCTCCACGGCGCGATTCACGACGATCGATGCCTTCTCCAGGATCGCGTCGTCGCTCAGGCCGGACGGCTTGGTGAGGCGCTCCAGCATCTCGCGCTTCTCGCGCTCGGCCTCTTCCATGGCCTTCAGCGCAGCCGAGGCCTTGGCGCTCTCCGCCAGCGCGATCTTCTCCTTGAGCTCCTGGGCGGTGGGAATCTGGCGCATGTCCATCTCCTGCTCTTCGCTCTCGTCAGTACTGTTCGGGGATGAAACGACGTCCTTCCAGCGCGGCGCTGTCGTCGTACTTCCGCTTCTCGGAGCGCGCGGGCAGCTTCACCTTGGCCTTGTCGATCCGCTTGTAGGGAACGCGCGCCAGGATATGGGCGATGGCGTTCAGCCGCGCCCGCTTCTTGTCGTCGGAGCGCACGACATACCAGGGCGACTCGTCGGTGTCGGTGTGCTGCAGCATCAGGTCGCGCGCCCGGGAATAGTCGTACCAGCGCTTGTAGGATTCGAGATCCATGGGGCTAAGCTTCCACTGCCGGATCGGATCGTCGATCCGCGCCTTGAAGCGCCGCTCCTGCTCCTCCTGCCCGACTTCGAGCCAGATCTTGATCAGCCGGATGCCGCCGTCGACGACGAACTTCTCGACCACCGGGCAGAGCTCGAGGAAGCGCTGGTGCTGCTCGGGCGTGCAGAAGCCCATCACGTGCTCGACGCCGGCACGGTTGTACCAGCTGCGGTCGAAGATCACGACCTCGCCGCCCGCCGGGAACTGCTCGATGTAGCGCTGCATGTAGAGCTGCGTCTTGTCGCGGTCCGACGGCGCGGGCAGCGCGACGACGCGGAACACCCGCGGGCTGACGCGGGCGGTCATGGCCTTGATGAGGCCGCCCTTGCCTGCGGCGTCGCGGCCTTCCAGGACGATGATGATCCGCTCGCCCGAGGCGCGCAGCCAGTCCTGCAGATGGCACAGCTCGACCTCGAGCTTGCGCAACTCCTTCTCGTAGACCTTGCGCTTGAGCTTTTCCTTGGTGCCCTTGGTCATGATTCCCCCCGGACCTGCTTGATCCTAGCCGGGGGTGGGACCAACCACCATGATTTCGATCAAACCAGCGCCTCGCCGGCATAATGGGCGATCATGCGCTCCTCGTCGGTCGGGACGACCCAGGCCGACACGGGCGAGCCGTCGCGACTGATGCGTCCCTCGTGCCGGTGGTTGCGCGCCTCGTCGAGCTCGAGGCCGAGCCAGCCGCAGCCGGCCGCCACCTCGGCGCGGGTGTCGGCGTCGTTCTCCCCGATGCCGGCCGTGAAGACCAGGGCGTCGACGCCGCCCAGCGCCGCCGCCAGCGAGCCCGCCTCGCGCACGATCCGGTACACGAACAGGGCGATCGCCTCGGCCGCCTCCGGCGCCTTGGAGGCGCGCAGCGTGCGCATGTCGGACGACAGGCCTGACACGCCGAGCAGCCCCGACTCGCGATAGAGCAGGTCCTCGATGGCCTTGGCGTCGTAGCCGCGCTCCTGCATCAGGTAGAGCAGCACGCCGGGATCGAGGTTGCCGGTGCGGGTTCCCATCATCAGCCCGTCGACCGCGGTGAAGCCCATGGTGCTGGACACGCTGCATCCGCGGTTCACGGCGCAGAGGCTGGCGCCGTTGCCGAGATGGCCGATGATCAGGCGTCCGTCGGCGATCGACGGCGCCACCTCGCGCAGGCGGCGCACGATGTAGTCGTAGGAAAGTCCGTGGAAGCCGTAACGCCGCACGCCGTCGGCCGCCAGGGCGCGCGGCAGGGCGAAGGCCTGCGCGACCGCCGGCTGGCTGCGATGGAAGGCTGTGTCGAAGCAGGCGATCTGCGGCAGGTGCGGGGCGGCCTTGACGATCGCGCGGATGGGCGCCAGGTTGTGCGGCTGGTGCAGCGGCGCCAGCGGTATCAGCTTCTCCAGGCGGGCGACGATGCCGGCGTCGATCCTCACCGGGGCAGCGAACGCCGTGCCGCCGTGGACGACGCGGTGCCCGAAGGCCACCACCGGCCGGCCGTGCAGCAGCTCCTGGCCGACATGCAGGATCGCCTCGGTCGCGCTGTCATGATCGAGCTCGCCGGCCCGCCAGTTCCTCTCGGCGACGACGGCGCCGGCGGCGTCCTTGACGCGCAGGTGCGGCTCCGCTCCCAGGCGTTCGACCTGCCCGCGGAACAGCAGGGGACCGTCGAGTCCCGTCTCGTAGAGGGCGAACTTGATGCTGGACGAGCCGGCATTGAGGACGGCGATGACGCCAGGCTCGGCGGCGGATGGATCGCTCATGGGGTCACGCGACGATGTTGGTGCCGCCGTCGACATAGACGGTGCCGCCGGTGATGCGGTGGGCGAACGGCGTGGCGAGGTAGGCGCAGGCATAGCCCACATCCATGATGTCGACCAGCTCGCCCAGCGGCGCCTTGTGCGCGGCTTCGTTCAGCAGCAGCTCGAAATCCTTCAGGCCGGAGGCGGCGCGCGTCTTGAGCGGTCCCGGCGAGATCGCGTGCACGCGGATGCGCCGCGGCCCCAGCTCGTAGGCGAGGTAGCGGCAGGCCGCTTCCAGCGCGGCCTTCACCGGTCCCATGACGTTGTAGTTCGGGACCACGCGGTTGGCGCCGTAGTAGCTCATGGCGAACATCGTGCCGCCCTCCGCCATCAGCGGCGCCGCCAGCCGGGCCATCCGGATGAAGGAGTGGCAGGATACGTCCATGGCCTTCGCGAAGCCTTCGGCCGAGCAGTCGAGCAGGCCGCCGCGCAGATCCTCCTTCGGGGCGAAGGCGATGGAATGCACCAGGATGTCGAGCCTGCCCCAGCGCCGCTCGATCTGCTCGAACACCGCCTCGAGCTGCCCGGGCACGGCGACGTCGAGCGGAGCGGTGATCGGCGCGTCCAGCGCGCGGGCCAGCGGCTCGACATGCGGCTGTGCCTTGTCGTTCAGCCAGGTCACGGCGAGCTCGGCGCCGGCGTTGCGGAAGGCGCGGGCGCAGCCGTAGGCGATCGACTGGTCGTTGGCGATGCCCACGATCAGGGCCTTGTGGCCGGTCAACACCGGCCGGATGGCGTCGTTCATGAGGGCCTCAGGCGATGGCGGCGGCGGCGCTGGCGCGGCGGGCCGCAGCGACCAGCACGGCGACCGCGCACGAGGCGAGCCGCGTGAGCCGCGAATCGGCGCGGCTGGTCAGGATGATCGGCACGCGCGCGCCCAGCACGATGCCCGCGGCGTCGGCGCCCGCCAGGAAGGAGAGGCTCTTGGCCAGCATGTTGCCGGCCTCGAGATCCGGCACCACCAGCACGTTGGCGCGGCCGGCGACGGGCGACACGATGTGCTTGATCGCCGCCGCCTCCTCGCTGATGGCGTTGTCCAGCGCCAGCGGCCCGTCGAGCAGCCCGCCGGTGATCTGGCCGCGATCGGCCATCTTGCACAGGGCCGCCGCCTCGATCGTCGAGGGGACGTGCGGATTGACGGTCTCCATCGCGCTCAGGATGGCCACGCGCACCTGCTCCGTGCCCAGCGCGCGGGCGAGGTCGATCGCGTTCTGCACGATGTCGACCTTCTCCTCCAGCGTGGGGGCGATGTTCACGGCGGCATCGGTGATGATCAGCGGCTGCGGATGGCCCGGCACGTCCATCACGAAGCAGTGGCTGATGCGTCGCGCCGTGCGGATGCCCGTCTCCCGCGCTACCACGGCGCTCATCAGCTCGTCGGTGTGCAGGCTGCCCTTCATCAGCGCCTCGGCGCGCCCCTGCTGCACGAGCTCGACGGCTTTGGCGGCCGAGTCGTGGCTGTGCTGGGAGGCGACCAGCTCGAGGCCGCCGATGTCGATGGAGCAGCGCGCCGCCATGTCGCGGATGCGCGCCGGCGGTCCCACCAGGATCGGCTTGAGCAGCCCGATGCGCGCCGCTTCGACGGCGCTTTCCAGGGAGACTGCGTCGCAGGGATGCGCCACCGCCGTGCCGATCGGCGGATGTTTCGACGCCACTTCGATCAGGCGGTCGTACTTCTCGTGCCGGCGACCGCCGGCTTGCACGTCAGGCATGGGGCGGTTCTTTCTCGATGCGTTCTGGGGCTCGGCCATCCCGTACACTCCTGCGCGAGGCCCAGCCAGGCCGGTCCGGATCGGGCGGCTGCGCGTGCTGATAGTCCAGCGAGGCCTGTGCGGACATTGATCCTGGTCAAGGATGCGCTTGCGCAAATACCTTTATCTCGCACGACGCGACCATACGGTCTCAGCGCCGCGCCATCGCCGGCATCGCCTCGGCGAGGCGCGCCGCCTGGGCCAGCATGCCCTCGATGAGGTCGCGCACGGGCACCACGTCGCCGATCAGGCCGGCGACCTGGCCGGCGGCGCTCTGGCGGCGGTCCGTCCTGCCCTCGGCGTAGCGCGAGCTGCGCACGCGGGTCGCCAGGTCCTTCAGCGTCGCGGCGTCGGCGCCGGCTTCCCGCGCCTCCTCGTAGGCCTCGATCTCGGGCGTGCGCATGCAGCGCACGGTCGCGCCGGTCATGGCGCGGGTCACGATGGTGTCCGTCTCGCGCATGTCGAGCAGGCGCCGGCGTCCCCAGTCGTTGAGGTCGGACTCCGCGGTCGCCATGAAGCGGGTGCCCATCTGCACTCCCACCGCGCCCAGCGCTAAGGCCGCCAGGAAGCCGCGCCCGTCGCCGATGCCGCCAGCGGCGACCACGGGGATCTTCACGGCATCCACCACCTGCGGCACCAGCGGCAGCGTCGAGATGCTCCCGACATGGCCGCCGGCCTCGGTGCCGGAGGCGACGACGGCGTCGACACCCTCGTCCTCCATGCGCCTTGCATGCGCCACGGTGGGGATCACGGACACGACCTTGATGCCGGCCTCCTTGAGGCGCCGCACGACCGCCTCGCCGGGATCGGCGCGTCCCGTCGTGACGATGGGTACGCCGAGCTCGATGCAGGTCGCCGCGCAGCGCTCGGTGATGCCGCGACCCATGGGCATGATGTTGACGCCGAACGGCCGGTTGGTGCGGCCGCGCACGGCAGCGATGTCGTCGCGCAGCTTCTGGTCGGTGCCGCCGAACGTGGGCAGCACGCCCAGGCCGCCGGCTTCGCTGACCGCGGCCACCAGCTCGACGCCGCCGCCGCCCTGCATCGCGCCTTGCAGGATGGGATGCCGGATGCCCAGCAGGTCGCAGAGGAGGGTGTGGAACATCGCCCGCTCCGTCACGCGGCCTTCGTTCCCGTGACCCGCCCGAGCGAACCGGGGATGAAGTCGTGCAGGCCGACATCGGTGAAGCCGGCAGCACGGAAATAGCCCAGCACATCGGCCTCCGAATGGGCGAGCCCCATCGAATCCGAGACCGCCTGTCCCAGCCCCCAGTAGGCCGGGCCCCAGGGCCCGGTGCGGTCGTCGTTCGTCATCTCGCCGATGAGGTGCATCTGTCCGCCCGGCAGCAGCGCCTCGTGCGCCTTGGCGATCACGCTGGCGATCATCTCGCGGCCGTACATCGGCAGGTTGGAGGCCATGATCGCCACGTCGCAGTCGGTCGGGAAGGGATCGCGCGTGAAGTTGCAGGGCTGTGCCTCGACCCGGTCGGCGACGCCGTTCTCGGCGATGAAGTCGCGCGCGACCTCGCAGACGACAGGCAGGTCGAGCACCACGCCGCGGATCGCCGGGTGCTCCCTGGCGGCGGCGATGCAGTAGGCGCCCGAACCGCCGCCGATATCCATGATCCGGCGGCGCCCCGCGAGGTCGACCTGGCGCACGAAGCGGCGACCGGCGCCGAGACCGATGGAATAGGTCGCGGCGTGGTAGCGCCGGGCGTCGGCCACGGTGAAGGTCTCGATCGAGCCCATGACCTTCAGCTCCCGGGTGCGCAGGTGCTCGGCCAGCCTGCCCCATTCGTTCCATTGCGGCTTGGTGAAGGTGATCCAGGGACCCATGTAGCCGGGCTTGCCGTCGACGAGATACCGCTCCACGTCCGCGGCGTTGCGATGGCGGTCCGCCGTCTTCTCGAGCAGGCCGGCGGCGCAGAGCATGACCATGAGGCGCTCGGCATTCGTCGGATGGATGTCGACGGCGGCGGCGACCTCCCGGTAGGTGCCACAGCCCTTGCTGATCGCGGTGAACACGCCGATCTCGACCGCCGCCATCAGGGCGGCCGACTGGCCGTAGGATTGCGCGACGTTCTGCAGCCGGACCGTCGTCGGCGGCGGTCCCTCCGCCGTCGATGCCTGCTTCCTCCCTGCCATGTCCGCTCCGTCATTCGTGGTTTTGCGGACAACAGCACTCTTGAGGGGAATGGACAACATGGCGGAGGCTGACGGGAGCCGCGCTGCGGTTGATGTCGATCCTGGTCATGAACGAGAAGGTCACCGTCAAGGAGGCCTGCGAGGCGATGCGCGACACGCGCGCCGGCTCCGTCCTGGTGACGGACGACACGGGCCGGCTGGCCGGCATCTTCACCGGCCGCGACGCGGTCTGCCGCGTCCTGGCGGAGGACCGCGCCGCCGGCAAGACCAGCCTGGCCAGCGTCATGACGCGCAACCCCATGACCCTGAAGCCTGAGGAGACGGCGATCGACGCCCTGCGCGTGATGTGGGATGGCGGCTTCCGCCACGTGCCGCTGGTGCGCCAGGGCCGGATTCTCGGCGTCGTCTCCCGCGGCGACTTCAAGGGCGTCGAATATGGTCGCCACGAGGATGAACGGGATCTCTGGGAGCACATGCGCTGACCGGCACTCCGTCCGCGCGGCCCGACATTGCCTCTTTCTCCCGTCGTCTCGACCGTAGCGCGCAACGCGGAGCGGAGAGACCTTCCTTCCACGACAAGCCGCTGGATCGCTGAAGCGAGGTCCCTCCACGCGGCCCTGCGGGCCTTGGTCGGGACGACGGTATCACTTCCACGACAAGCTGAAGCGAGGTCCCTCCACGTGGCCCGACGCCGCCTCTCTTCCCCGTCGTCTCGACCGTAGCGCGCAGCGCGGAGTGGAGAGACCTTCCTGCCACCACAAGCCGCCGGATCGCTGAAGCAAGGTCCCTCCGCGCGGCCCTGCGGGCCTTGGTCGGGACGACGATTCCTCTCTCCCGCTCACCTATCCAGCCTTCTTCTTGCGGCTGATCAGCTCCTGCGCCTTGCGCAGCCCGTCGAGGCATTCGCTCTCCATGCCGCGCTCCGCCTGGGCGCGCGCGGCGACCAGGAGAGCCTGCAGGCTGGTCGCATCCTGCGGGTCGAGCGAGCCTTTCAGCGTGCCGGCGCCGTTCAGCGTCCCGGTCGTCGGCCCCGCCGGCGGCGGCGACGGCTTCACGTCCGGCATGGTCGGCATGCCGGACCGCACTTCGGGCGGCGTGATCACCGAGCGGTCCGAAACGGCCGGCGGCTCGACGACTCCCCCCGACCGTGCCAGATCGTCGGGCGTGACCGGTTTGCGAACCTCGCCCGGCGGGATCGTCGGCGGCTCCGTCGACAGCCCATATTCGGCTGCCAGCCGCTGCGTGCGATCGAGGCAGTTGTTTCCCGACGCCGCCTCCGGTGCGAGCACGAGCGCAACGGCACCGAAGATCGCCGCCGCCGTGATCGCCTCCGTGCTCGTCGGGTGCTGAACTTTCCGACTGAATCGCCTGCGCCTGTCCATCGCCTTCCCCGATGCGTCATCCTTGGACGAACGACAGGCCGGGCTGCCGGGTTGCGGCGCCTACAGGTTCCCGACCTGGAAGCCGCCGTGTGACAGGATTTCCTTCAGCGTGCGAATACCTTCGTCGTAGCGGCCGTGCTGGCAGTCATCCAGGGCGAGCTCCGCCTGGACCCTCTCACCGGTGTGAAGGAAGACGGGGTCCTGTTCGTAGTTCCACCACAGCCCGTAGAGCTTCTGGCAGCGCGCCAGCTGTGCCGGTGAGGCAGGAACTGCAGGGGCGCAGGACGCCAGCGTCGTGGCGGCGAGAGCAACGGCGATGCCGTTGCGCGTGTGCCGGAATGTCATCGGCCTGAAATGGGAAACACGTCCGCAAGGTCTTCCCGGAATGAACGGGCCTGGCGGTCCGGCGGCCTCTGGCGCAGCCCGATGAGGCCGTGCGAGAATGGAAGAACATCGGGCGACGAATGGCCAACATCCTTGGCCAACATTGTTCAGGACGAATGGATGGATTCGATTCTGGAACGGCCGCCGACGGAACAGGCGCGGGTGACGCTCAGCCGGCGCGGCCTGATCAGGCTCACCGGTGCCGCCTTGGCGGGCTCCACCCTTCAGGCCGTCGGCTTCGGCGGTGCCGGTGTGGCGCTTGCCGCGTCCGTGCGCCCCTTCAAGCTCGCGGCGACGACGGAGACGCGCAACACCTGCACCTACTGCTCGGTATCGTGCGGCATCCTGATCCACAGCGTCGGCGACCGCGCCAAGAACGCCAAGTCGGCCATCATCCATATCGAGGGCGACCCGGACCATCCGGTGAATCGCGGCACGCTCTGTCCCAAGGGCTCGGCGCTGCTCGACATCGTGCAGGCGCCGACGCGGCTGCAGCATCCGCGCTATCGCGCGCCGGGCGAGACGTCGTTCCGCCGCGTCACCTGGGCGTTCGCCCTGGATCGCATCGCGCGCCTGATGAAGGACGACCGCGACGCCCACTTCGTCGCCCGCAACGCGGCCGGCACGCCGGTCAACCGCTGGACCACGACCGGCATGCTGGCGGCGTCGGCCTCCTCGACGGAAACGTCCTGGCTCACCTGGAAGGTGGCACGATCGCTGGGGATGGTTGTCTTCGACAACCAGGCCCGTGTTTGACACGGACCCACGGTGGCCAGTCTGGCCCCAACCTTCGGTCGAGGCGCCATGACCAACACATGGCAGGACATCCGGAACGCTGACGTCGTCATGTGCATGGGCGGAAATCCCGCCGAAGCCCATCCCTGCGGCTTCAAGTGGGTGATCGAGGCCAAGATCCACAACAAGGCGCGGCTGGTCGTCGTCGATCCACGCTTCACGCGCACCGCCTCGGTCGCCGACGTCTATGCGCCGATCCGGCCGGGCACGGACATCGCCTTCCTCAGCGGGCTGATCCGCTACCTGCTGGAGAAGGATGCCATCCAGCACGCCTACGTCCGCGCCTACACGAATGCCGGCCTGATCGTGAAGGAAGGCTTCGCCTTCCAGGACGGGCTGTTCAGCGGCTACGACGAGCAGGCCCGCAGCTACGACCGGTCGAGCTGGGACTACGAGCTCGACGAGCAGGGTCATGCCCGCATCGACGACACCTGGCAGCATCCGCGCTGCGTGATCAACCTGCTGCGCCGCCATGTCGAGCGCTATACGCCGGAGACCGTGTCGCGTATCTGCGGCACGCCGCAGGACAAGTACCTGCAGATCTGCGAGATCGTCGCCGGCACGGCGGCGCCGGACAAGGCGCTGTCGCACCTCTTCGCGCTGGGCTGGACCCAGCATTCGGTCGGCGCGCAGAACATCCGCACCATGGCGATGGTCCAGCTCCTGCTGGGCAATATCGGTGTTGCCGGCGGCGGCATGAATGCCCTGCGCGGGCATTCCAACATCCAGGGCCTGACCGACGTCGGCCTGCTGTCGGCGCAGATGCCGGGCTACCTGATGTTGCCCAAGGATCGCGAATCGACCTTCGAAGAATACATGGCGACGCGGCAGTACAAGCCGCTGCGGCCGGGCCAGACGAGCTACTGGCAGAACTACCGGAAGTTCTTCGTCAGCTTCCAGAAGGCGATCTACGGCGACGCTGCCCGCGTCGACAACGATTGGGCCTACGACTGGCTGCCCAAGCTCGACAATGACGGCTACGACATCCTGCGCGCCTTCGAGATGATGTCGAAGGGCGAGATGTCGGGCTACATCTGCCAGGGCTTCAATCCGCTGCAGGCCTTTCCCGATCGCGGCAAGATCCGCCGTGCGCTCGGCCGGCTCAAGTTCCTGATCACGATGGATCCTCTCGACACCGAAACCTCGCGCTTCTGGGAGGATGTCGGGCCGCAGAACCCGTCGAAACCCGAGGATATCCAGACCGAGGTCTTCCAGCTTCCGACCACCTGCTTCGCCGAGGAGAACGGCTCGCTGGTCAACTCGGCGCGCTGGCTGCAATGGCACTGGAAGGCGGCCGATGGGCCGGGCGAGGCGCGCTCGGACATCTGGATCATGACCGGCATCTTCCAGCGCCTGCGCGCGCTCTACCGGCGCGAGGGCGGTGCCTTCGCCGACCCGGTCCTGAACCTTGCCTGGGACTATCTCGATCCCGCGAACCCCGAGCCCGAGGAACTGGCCCGCGACCTGAACGGCCGGGCGCTGGCCGACGTGCGGGACGGTGACGGCCTGCTTTCGTTGAGCGCCGGCCGGCTGCTCGACGGCTTCGGCCAGTTGCGCGACGACGGCACGACGGCCTGCGGCTGCTGGATCTTTTCCGGCTGCTACACCGAGCAGGGCAACCAGATGGCGCGGCGCGATGCCAGCGATCCGCGCGAGCAGGGGATCGCGCCGAACTGGGGCTGGGCCTGGCCGGCCAACCGGCGCATCCTCTACAATCGCGCCAGCGCCGATCTCGAAGGCCGCCCGTGGAACCCGGCGAAATCGCTCATCGAGTGGAACGGCAGCCGCTGGATCGGCCTCGATGTCCCGGACTATGGCGTCACCACGCCGCCGTCGGCGGGTGTCGGGCCCTTCATCATGAACGCCGAGGGCATGGGCCGCCTGTTCGCGCGCGACCAGATGGTCGACGGCCCGTTCCCCGAACACTACGAACCCTTCGAATCGCCGTCGCCCAACCTGTTGCATCCCGCCGTGCCGAACAATCCGGCGGCGCGGGTCTTCGCCGACGACCGGGCCATGTTCGGCACGGCGACGGAGTTCCCGTATGTCGGCACGACCTACCGCCTGACCGAGCACTTCCATTTCTGGACCAAGCACGCCCGCATCAACGCCATCCTGCAGCCCGAGGAGTTCGTCGAGATCGGCGAGGCGCTGGCGCGGGAGAAGGGGATCGCGGACGGTGGTTGGGTGAAGGTGTCGTCGCGTCGTGGCACGATCGTGTGCAAGGCCTGCGTGACCAAGCGCCTGCGGCCGATGATGGTCGACGGCCGGCCGACCCATGCGGTGGGCGTGCCCTTGCACTGGGGCTTCACCGGCCAGACGCGCAAGGGTTACGGCGCCAACACCCTCACCCCGTCGGTCGGCGACGCGAACACCCAGACGCCCGAGTTCAAGGCGTTCCTGGTCAATGTCGAAAAGGCCGAGCCGCCGCCTGGCCCGGCCGCCTGAAGGAGCGCCGCATGTCCCTGCAATCCCAGGACTATGTAAGACGCTCGGCATCGACGCTCACGCCGCCTTCGGCACGCCGCCACGAGCTCGAGGTCGCGAAGCTGATCGATGTCAGCCGCTGCATCGGCTGCAAGGCGTGCCAGTCGGCCTGCATGGAATGGAACAACCTGCGCGACGAGGTTGGTCATTTCGAGGGCAGCTACGAGAATCCGCATGATCTCGATCCCAGCACCTGGACGCTGATGCGCTTCACCGAGTGGGAGGACGAGAAGGGCAATCTCGAATGGCTGATCCGCAAGGATGGCTGCATGCATTGCGAGGACCCGGGCTGCCTCAAGGCCTGCCCGGCGCCCGGCGCGATCGTCCAGTACGCCAACGGCATCGTCGACTTCATCAGCGAGAACTGCATCGGCTGCGGCTACTGTGTCATCGGCTGCCCGTTCGACATCCCGCGCGTCAGCCCGGTCGATCACAAGTCCTACAAGTGCACGCTCTGCTCGGACCGCGTCTCGGTGGGGCTGGAGCCGGCCTGCGTGAAGGCCTGCCCGACCGGTGCGATCCTGTTCGGCTCGAAAGCGGACATGACCGACTGGGCCGGGGAGCGCATCGCCGACCTGAAGTCGCGCGGTTTCGACAAGGCCGGCCTCTACGATCCGCCCGGCGTCGGCGGCACCCACGTCATGTATGTGCTGCATCACGCCGACCGGCCGTCGCTCTATGCCGGGCTGCCGGACGATCCGCGCATCAGCCCCGTGGTCGGCGTCTGGAAAGGATTCCTGAAGCCGCTGGCGCTGGCCGGCATGGCCGCCGCGGCGGTCGCTGGCTTCGTGCACTGGATCATGGTCGGCCGGAACGAGGTGCAGCCTGAGGACGAGGTCGAGGCCGAGCGTCACCTCTCCGATCGGGGAGGCGCAGGATGAACCGCAGCGACCCCACCTTCGTGCGCCACGGCGTCACGGGACGCCTCAACCACTGGCTGACCGGCCTGTGCTTCGTGCTCCTTTTGCTCTCGGGCCTGTCGATGTTCCATCCGCTGCTGCACTGGATGGCGGGCCTGTTCGGCGGTGGGCAGTGGGCGCGGGCGGCGCATCCCTGGATCGGCGTCGTGCTCACCGTCAGCTACCTGGGCATGATCGTCCAGTACTGGCGCGACAATGGCTGGACGCGGGACGACGTGGCCTGGCTGCGCGCCATCGGGCGCGTGCTGCGCAACAGCGAGGATGTCCCCGAGGTCCCGCGCTTCAATGCCGGCCAGAAGGGCGTTTTCTGGGCGATGGCGCTGCTGGTGCCGGCGCTGTTCCTGAGCGGGCTTGCGATCTGGCATGTCTACTTCTCGTCCTATGTCACGATCGAGCAGCAGCGCATCGCGGCCCTGATCCACAGCCTGGCGGCACTGGCTGCGATCCTCGTCTGGATCGTCCATGTCTATGCCGCGCTCTGGGTCAGGGGCTCGATGCGGGCGATGACGCGGGGAGACGTGACGCCCGGCTGGGCATGGCGCCACCATCGCAAGTGGTTCCGGCAACTGGCGGCGAAGCGGTGAGGCGCGCCACGACGCAGACGGCGGCGCGGCCATCGATGCAGGTCGGCGTGCCGGCGCCGGAGGCGCTGATCCTGCCGGATCCTTCCCTGCGGTTCGCCCGCACTGCCGCGCGGCTGGTCTCGCTTTCGATCGGCCATCCGATGGCCGATTGGCTGGGCTTCATGGCGCGGCTCGCCAGCGCCCAACACGCTGCCGCCGGGGCGTTGCCGTCGCCGGCCGTGCCGTCCCTTGCCCTCATCGAGGCGGCGGTGCAGGCGCGCCGGCCGCCGCTCGCGCCGGAGGACCGGCCGCGTGAACCGGAATGGCGCGCTGCGCTGGCGGCCATGCTCGACTCGGTCGATGTGTCGCTGCTGCCGACGCCGGCGCGTCGCGCCGCCGAAGCCCTGCAGCGGCGCGAGGTCGATTCGGTCGATCGGCTGGCCGACGATTTCCTGCGCGATGCTCTCGCTGCCGAGGATGCCGCCGAGGCGCTCTATGTCGCCGCCGCCCTGCAGGTCCACTTCACGCGCCAGGCCGCCGCGCTGCCGGCGGCTGCCCTGCGCCTGCTGCCGCAGCGTGGCCTCTGCCCGTGCTGCGGCTCGACCCCCGTGTCGGGCATGGTGACCGAGGCGGCGACGCCACGCGGCGCGCGCTACCTGCACTGCTCGCTCTGTGCGACGGCCTGGAACCACGTGCGGGCGGTCTGCATCACCTGCGGCGAGTCGGGAAAGCTCTCCCTGCAGGGGATCGACGGTGATGCGGGCGTGGTCAAGGTCGAGACGTGCGGCGCCTGCGGGACCTACGCCAAGACGATCTACCAGGCTCGCGACATGGCCGCCGACCCGGTGGCCGACGACCTGGCCTCGCTCGGCCTCGACGTGCTGGCCGCCGAAGCCGGCTGGTCACGGCACGCCGCCAACCCGCTGCTGCTTGCCGTGGGATGATGGTCCACCTCGTCCTCAGGAGCCCGAGCGAGCGGGACGCGCGCGGTCCGGAAGAGGGGCGGCGGATGGTCCACATCGCGCGAGCGTTCAGTCTTCGATCGTCCGGCCCATGGCATTGTCCGCGACGATCGGCGTCTCGAAGTACTGCACGACCGGCTCGCTGCCGTAGTTGCGCCGGACCCTTTCGAGCCAAGCAGCATCACGTGCGCGTCGCGCCGCCTCGATGTTGCGCCACAGATAGACGCCACCGCCACGGCGGCTCCCGGCATCGTAGAGATAGTTCTTGCGGATCAGGTCGGGATTGGCGCGCCAAGCCGGCGCGCTGCGACGGTAGTTCGCCATGACCTCTTCGCGCGTCATTCCCTCGGGAAGTCTGAAGGTGATTATTTCGGTGATCACGCCGTCTCCCCTCCCTCTTGCCTCGATACCTGCCGATCGCAACAGCCGCGCCACCTGGGTTCGGATTTCTCGGCCAACTCAGCTCGCCGTCGGACTGCGGGGCGATGCCACGTCGGCGATCAGCGCGACGACCGCCAGCGCAAGTGGGCCGAACGACACCCAGAGCACCGTGCTCCAGCCATAGGCCGTCAACAGGCCGCCCGACGCGAATGAGCCGAGCGCCATCGTACCAAACACGACGAAGTCGTTGAGCGACTGGACGCGCGTTTTCTCTTCAGGCCGATGGCATTCCAGCACCAGGGACGAGGCTCCCACGAAACCGAAGTTCCAACCGAGACCAAGAAGAACCAGGCTTCCCCAGAAATGCCGGATATCCTGGCCGAACAGTCCGGCGGCTGCCGCCAGGCCGATCAGCATCAGGCCAATGGCCACGATCCGGGGCGCGCCGAACCGCGCGATCAGGCGGCCGGTGAAGAAGCTCGGCGCGTACATGGCGATGACATGCCACTGCAGGCCGAGATTGGCGGATTCCTGCGACAGCCCGCATAGCCGCATCGCCAATGGGGCGGCCGTCATCAGGAAATTCATCAGCAGGTAGGAGACGACTCCGCAGATCACTGCCACGATGAAGCGCGGCTGGCGGGCGATGACGAAAAGCGGACGCCCGCCAGCGATCTCCGCGGCCGTTGGCATGGGCAGTCGGACGCCGGCGAGGATAAGGCCGCACAGCGCCGCCACGCCTGCCTGCGCCACGAAGGTCGCGGCAAAGAGGTGGGGCAACCAGAGGTCCATCGTGTGCGTGACGAGCTGCGGACCGATCACGCCGGCGAACACCCCGCCCGCCATGACAAGCGAAAGCGCGCGGGGACGCTGGGCGGCCGGGACGCCGTCCGCCGCCGCGAAGCGGAAGGACAACACAACTGCGGCATAGGCGCCGCCGAAGAAGGTCCCGAGGCAGAAGAGCCAGAATGATCCGAGCACCACCGCGAAGGCCGACAGCAGCCCCACCAGCACTCCGCAACCCGTTCCGGCCAGGAAGGCAGCACGGCGTCCGTGGCGCTGTGCGATGGCGCCGGCCGGAAGCGTGCAGGCGGCCATGCCCACCACGAAAATCGAAATGGGGAGGGTGGCGAGCGCTTTGTCCGGCGCGAGCGTGTTGCCGACGATTGCGCCCGTTGCGTAGACCACCGTCGAGTTCGCGCCAGCCAATGCCTGCGCGACGGCGAGCCTGGCGACGTTTGCCGAAGCGTGCCTTCCCTGGATCGAACCGGGGGAGGCAGCCGAGGTGGTTCCTGCTTGGGACATGATCTTCGCTGTGGGCGTGAGCGGGACGGATCGGAGACGATGCCCGCCGCTCCTGGCGAGCCGATATCTTCGATCGCCACGCATATCCCCTTCCCCTGTGGCTGTCTTTCGACTGACCGACAGCTCATGTAGAGCAAAGGACAAAGGAGAATGGCCCGTGCGATGGGAGACGATCGCTGCGCCGCCGGGGGTGATGCCGCCCCGCCCCATGACCGTGAGGGCGCAGTCCATCATGGCGCGCCACTTTTTTCCGGAGCATGCGCATGCCTGGCACCAGATGGCCTACGCGATCTCGGGGGTGCTGACGGTCGCCGTGGACGGGCAATCCCTGGTGATTTCGCCTGAGCAGGCCGTGTGGCTGCCGACCGGCCTTCGTCACCGGGTCGGATCGTTGCTGGGTGCCGAGTTCCGCAGCCTGTGGATCGCCGACGAAGCCGGCAAGGATCTTCCCGTGAGCCCGACGGTGTTCGGCGTCTCGCCGTTGTTGCGCGCCCTCATCGTCGAGGCGGCCGAGATCGGGGGCCGCCAGGATCATGACGGCTATTCCCGCCGCGTGACGGAGCTTATCCTTGACCAGTTGCGGCGCGCGCCGCCTCTTGCCGGCGCCTTGCCGTGGCCACGCAGTGCATCGCTCGGAAGGCTGTGCGAGGCGCTCTATGCGGACCCGGCCGATCTGCGCAGTCCTGATGCCTGGGGCCGGGAGCTCGGCATGTCGGCACGCACGCTGGCGCGCCGCTTCGAAGCCGAACTGGGCATGAGCCTGCGCTCCTGGCGGCGGCGACTCCGCCTGTTCAAGTCGATCGAGCTGATGGGGGGCGGCTTGAGCGTGACGCAAACCGCGATGGAGCTCGGCTACAGCTCGACATCGGCTTTCGTGTACGCGTTCCGCAACGATATGGGATGCAGCCCCCAGGCATACATGCGTGGGGATGTGGCGGCCCGACGGCATGCCGGCCTGGCCCGGATGGAGCGTCGCTCGTCGCTCGCCTTCTAGCGCAACGAAAACCACAAAGATGGCATGGGCCGACAGCTGCCCCCGCACTTGCATCGGGAAGCTCCTGTCCGGTTCGTCGCGCCGCTACTTTTTTGTCTTTGCGGCTCTGCTTTCGGCCTTCCGGCGGCGACGTTCTTCTCCCAGGGCCAGCAACCGTTCCCGCTCGGCGGGATCGACGCGCCCGTACCGGGCTCGCCACCCGGGATCGCTCTGCTTCCAGCGGAAGGGAGCCTTGACGGTCGTTCGCGGGACTTTCGCCGTCGACAACAGGCCGATCGCCTGCCGGACGATGGTCTCCTGCATCTGCCGGTCCCACGGATGGCCGCACGGATTGCCCAGTGGAAAATCCGTGAAGAGGAAGCGGGGAACGCCGCAATGTTCGACGACGTCGAGGGCAGACCCGATGATCACGGTCGGCATGCCGTTCGCTTCGAGATGTCGGGCGACCAAACTCACGGTTTGGTGGCAGACGGGTCAAAGCGGGCAGAGGATCGCGGCGTCGGCGCCATCGTCTCGCAGCCGCTGCAGGACCTTCGGCGCGACCTCTTCGCTGGTGCTGCGTTGGCTGTAGTCGGTCGGCACGCCGTGGAACCGCGGCGTCAGCCCGCGGAACACGCCTTCGTCCGCCAGCTTGGCGGCAGCTTCGATCGGAAGGAACGATGCACGATCGTCGGTGTGCGTCGATTCCTTGTCCCAGGCGAGGTCGGCAGTGTGAAGTCTGGATGGCGCCGGATCGATCGGTCCGGACCATAGCCGTTTCCTGCCGCTGTAGTCGGCGGGACTCGCCGTGGTGACGAGGGCCAGGCGGCATTCGGGCAGCGGCTTCGCCAGCCTCGCAAACGGCACCTCATCGTGCCGGGCCCAGACATAGTCCTTCGCATATCCGAGCGCGCGATAGTATTGCCGGGTACGCTCCATGTAGGGCACGGGTTCGTCAGTATCGACCATTCGCTCCATCTCCCTTCAAGCGCATGCGGGGGACTTCAGCCGCCAATATCAGAGTTCGGCACGTCCCCCGTCGACCACGATCTCAGCGCCGAGCATGTAGCTGGACGCGTCGCTGGCGAGGAAAAGCGC
>Ga0182792_1001002_pt1 | contig 24474 bp, 27 predicted proteins | sample Passage237B_FD_130497 | JGI IMG/M metagenome (GOLD analysis project Ga0182792, IMG submission 130497) | Cellulose adapted compost microbial communities from Newby Island Compost Facility, Milpitas, CA, USA - Passage2 37B (version 2) (version 2) ...
CAACCCCGTCGCCGGTCTCGGCGAACTGGTGGTGAACGTCGCGCGCAACATGCTCGGCGCCGTCGCCTTCGGCGGCGAGGCGCTGGGGACGCTGCTGCGCACCCTGGTCCGCCCCGCCCAGCTCCGCTTCGGCGAGCTGCTGCGCCAGAACGACCAGCTCGGCGGGAACCGATCCGGTCACGCTTCGCCCGTCACTATCAGGGCAGCGGCTGCGGCGTGTCCGCCATGGTGCGCAGGAAGGCGATCACGTTGGCCCGATCCTTTTCCTTGGGAAGGCCGGCGAACGCCATCTTGGTGCCGCGCACATAGGCGGACGGCTTGAAGATCATGTGATCGATGTCTTCGTAGGTCCAGTCGCCGCCCTTGGCCTGCAGCGCGGACGAGTAGCTGAAACCCTCGTGGCTCGCCTTCTTGCGGCCGACGATGCCCCACAGGTTCGGGCCGACCTTGTTGGCACCGCCCTTGTCGATCGTGTGGCAGGTGAAGCACTGCTTCTGGAACAGCGCCTTGCCCGCGTCGACGTTGGCGTCGGCGAGCAGCGGACCGATCGGCGGCAGTTCCTGTGCCGGCGCCGGCGCTGCAGCCGGAGTCGGCGCTTCGTCGGCCACGGCCAGCGCAGGCTTCTCGAGCTTGTGCGGATGGACGAGCGCGTTGGAGACCTTGCCAACCACCATCGCAAACAGCGCCGAAGCCAGAACGCAGCCCGCAATCGTGTTGAAACTGGCCATGATGGGTTCCCAGTGCGCGAAAAGTCAGGGCGTCCCTGTAGCACGCCCGGGTCGCGGCCAGTAGTATCCCATCATGTCGCGGGCCTCGCGCGGCGGAACGTCGCAAGTGCCGGATTTAGCGAGGTTTTTCGCGTCTTGGGGAGCGATTGACGGAGGGTGCCCGGCGAGCGAAACAACGCGCCGGCGACCGAGGAACGGGCGAAAGGCGCGGGGGACGGACAGATGGCAAAGGCGCGGACGGCGGGCCGCAAGGCGAAGGCCGCATCGAACACGATCGCCTTGAATACGATCGCGTTCCAGGGCGAGCCCGGCGCCAACTCGGACATGGCCTGCCGGGCGGCCTTTCCCTACATGACGACGCTGCCCTGCCCGACCTTCGAGACCGCGATGGCGGCCGTGCAGTCGGGCAAGGCCGGGCTCGCGATGATTCCCGTCGAGAATTCGATCGCCGGTCGCGTCGCCGACCTGCACAGCCTGCTGCCGCACACCCGGCTCAAGATCGTCGCCGAGCATTTCCAGCGGGTCGAGCACTGCCTGGTCGCCCTGCCGGGCGCCACGCTCAAGACCATCAAGACGGTGAAGAGCCACGTGCAGGCGCTGGCGCAGTGCCGCAATTTCCTGAAGCGGCACCGCTTCCAGCCGCTGGTCCACGCGGACACCGCCGGCGCGGCCCGCGAGATCGCCGAGATCGGCGACAGGAGCGTCGCCGCCATCGCGTCCTCGCTGGCGGCGCGCATCTACGAGCTCAAGGTCCTGGCGCGCAACATCGAGGATGCCGACCACAACACGACGCGCATGCTGGTCTTCTCGCGCGACGAGGCGCCGGTCGACTGGCGCACCGTGCAGTGCATGACGGCCTTCCTGTTCCGCGTGAAGAGCCGTCCGGCGGCGCTCTACAAGGCGCTGGGCGGCTTCGCGACCAACGGCATCAACATCGTGAAGCTGGAGAGCTACCTGTCGGGCGCGCACTTCGAGCAGGCGCAGTTCTATGCCGAGGTCGAGGGCCATCCCGAGCAGCGCTCCCTGCAGCTGGCACTCGAGGAGCTCGCCTTCTTCTCCGAAGAATTCAAGCCGCTCGGCACCTTCCCGGCGCATCCGTTCCGCCGCAAGGGCTGGGACGCGCCGACCCGACCGGGCACGTGATCCCGCAGCCCGAAGGCAAGCCCATGCAACAGCCCGTGCGCATCGCCCCTTCCATCCTGTCGGCCGACTTCGCCGCGCTGGGCCGCGAGGTCGAGGCAGTGTCGGCCGCCGGCGCGGACTGGATCCATGTCGATGTCATGGACAACCACTTCGTGCCCAACCTCACCATCGGACCGATGGTCGTGAAGGCGCTGCGGCCGCACAGCCGCCTGCCGTTCGATGTCCATCTGATGGTCTCGCCGGTCGATCCGCTGGTGCCGGCCTTCGCCGAGGCCGGGGCCGACATCCTGTCCTTCCATCCCGAGGCCGGGCCGCATGTGCATCGCACGATCCAGCTCATCCGAAGCCTCGGCAAGAAGGCGGGCGCCGTGCTCAATCCCGCCACGCCGCTCGCGGTCCTCGAGCCCGTGCTGGGCGATCTCGACCTGGTGCTGGTGATGAGCGTCAATCCCGGCTTCGGCGGCCAGGCCTTCATCGAGAGCCAGCTCGCAAAGATCGCGGCGCTGCGCAAGGCGATCGACACGCTGGGCCGGCCCATCCATCTCGAAGTCGATGGCGGCGTCAATCCCGAGACCGCGCGCCGCTGCATCGCGGCCGGGGCCGACGTGCTGGTCGCCGGCACCGCGGTGTTCGCCGGCGGGCCCGACCGATACGCCGCCAACATCGAGGCCCTGCGGTCATGACGCTCGCGGAACACGCGCTGGCGTTCGACGAGGCGGCCCTGCAGTCACTCGCCGGCCTCGTGGTGCGGCGGAGCTGGCTCTATGCCTGGTCCTGGCGGCTGGCGGTGACCGGCGGCGCGGGGTTCGCGGTGGCCCTGGCGACACTGCATTGACCACGCTGCGCGCGGCGCAGCACTACAGGGAGATCGTGCCCCGCAGCACCGCAACGCAGCCGCCGCCGACGCTGGCGCGCACGCCGTCGGCGCCGCGCCATGCGCGGCAGGCCAGCAGGCTTGGCCGGCCCATCTCCACGCCCTGGACGATGTCGAAGCGCGCTTCGCTCCGCTCCGTCAGCGACAGCAGCAGGGCGGCGAGCGGCGTCGCGGCGCTGCCGGTGGCCGCATCCTCGAGCGTGCCCGACAGCGGCGAGAACATGCGGGCGCGCAGCCGCATCGCCGTCTCGTCGCCGCCGTCACGGGCATAGAGGTAGAGGGGCAGCCGCCGCGGCCCGAGGGCGGTGAAGACCTGCACGGCGGCGGCGAAACGCGCCACGTCCGGCACGGCGCGTGCCAGCGCCGGCGCCGCGACCTCGGCGATCACGAAGGAATTGCCGACCGTGGCCACGACAGGGGCATGCGCGTTCTGCACGATGTCGTCGGGCGCGAGGCCGACGCAGCTCGCCAGCAGTTCGACCGGCATCTCGGCGCCCAGCGAGAGCGGCTGTGGGGCGGCGATGGTGACGGTGCGCGGTTTGCGCTGTCCCGCCGCCCGCGCGACCTCGATCTCGACGAGACCGGCCAGCTCCTCGAAGCGCAGCACGCCGTCCCGGTCGCGGCCGCGCTCGGCCAGCACCCAGCCGGTGCCGACATTGGGATGGCCGGCGAAGGGCATCTCGTGACGCCGGTTGAAGATGCGCACGCGCGCCGTGTTGGCCGGATCGTCGGGCGGCAGCACGAACGTCGTCTCGCTGAGGTTGAATTCCGCGGCGAGCGACTGCATCTCGCCGTCGGTAAGTCCTCGGGCGTCGGGAAACACCGCGAGCGGATTGCCGCCGAACCGCCTTTCGGTGAAGACGTCGACGGTGATGAAGGCGTAGTCGCGCACCGCTCGCGTCAGACGATCTCGACGCCGATCTCGGCGGCGATGCGGCGCAAGCCGGCGATCGAGCGTGCGGTGGCGTTGCGGCCGTCGTCGGGACAGTGCGTCTCGATGCTGGCCAGGACTTCCTTCTCTTCGACCTGGGACAGCAGCCGCCGGAGTTCGTCGGCCCATGGAATGTCGCCGTCGCCGAACGGCACCGTTCGGCCGCTCGCAAGGTCGCGGTCCTTGAGATGGATCGCCGTCGTGAGCGGCGCCAGCAGGGCGATGTCCTCATCGCTGGGCGGCCGTTCGCCGGCCGACCATGCGTTGGCGATGTCGATCAGGGGCCGGAGGTAGACCGGGTCTGGTCGCGAATCGTCCCGCTTCTCGAACTGCTCTTCTTCCTCCTGGGCGAGCTTGGCGCGCTCCCGAACGACTTTGATCCAGCGGAAGTACTCCGCAAGCTCGGCGATGGTACCGATGTTGCAGACCGGCTCGTTCTCCAGCTGCAGCGTGATGTCGTAGTGTGCCGCCAGACCTTCGAGCTTCGGGAGGTCGGTGGTGAGACGATGCAGATGAGGTGGCCTGAAGCCGTCGAAGCGAAGATAGCTGAAGATGCGCATGTGGGGCGCCCCCAGGATCACGGCGATCTGCATGGCGTGGCTGGCCCAGTCCTTTTCCGGGCACTGGCTGGGATCGAAGGCGAAATCAACCTTGTTCGAGATGGCGTTCTTGCCCTTCGCCTGCCACTTGAACGCCGGGGAGACGAAGGCCGCGACATTCAGGCCGGCCTTCTCCAGGGTGCGGCTGATGTCGATCACTTCTTCGGTCTTCATGCCGAGCAGGTTGCGCCCTCCGACGGATCGCATGTCGAGATGCTTGAGACCGTGCTCGTGGGCGAAGGAGATCATTTCATCGAGGGTCGGCCCGATTTCGTCGCCGATGACGGAGAGCTGAAGGCGCGGAAGGGTCATGGGTGCACCCTACTATGAGCATTCGACTTTGGCTAAAGTCGAATATGCGACGGAAGGAAACGGCATGAGCGATGACACGGCGATCTTCGTGGGTTCGAGCGATGCCGCCGACCTGTTTCTCCTCCTGAAGATCGCCAACCGCCACGGACTGATCGCCGGCGCGACGGGTACGGGCAAGACGGTCACGCTCCAGACGATCGCCGAAGGCTTCTCGTCGTTCGGTGTGCCGGTCTTCGTGGCCGACGTGAAGGGCGATCTGTCGGGAATCGGGCAGGCCGGCGGCGACAATCCGCACGCTGTCGAGCGGGCGCGGCGGCTCGGCATCGACGGCTATCGTGGCCGGCCGTTCCCTGCCATTCACTGGGACCTGTTCGGCGAGAAGGGGCATCCGCTGCGGACCACGGTCAGCGAGATCGGCCCGGTGCTGATGGCGCGGCTGCTGCAGCTCAACGACACGCAGGAGGGCGTGCTCAACATCGTCTTCAAGGTGGCGGACGAGCAGGGGCTGCTGCTGCTCGATTTCAAGGACCTGCAGGCGATGCTGCAATGGACGGCCGAGAATGCCGGCTCGCTCACGACCCGCTACGGCAATGTCGGCAAGCAGACGATCGGCACCATCCAGCGCGCGCTGCTGACGCTCGAAGCGCAGGGCGGCGAGCACTTCTTCGGCGAACCGGCGCTCGACCTCGAGGACATGATCGCCTGCGACGCCTCGGGTGCGGGCCACGTCAACATCCTTGCGGCCGATCGGCTGATGCAGAGCCCGCGGCTCTACGCCACCTTCCTGCTGTGGCTGCTGTCCGAGCTGTTCGAGGAACTGCCGGAGGTCGGCGACCTCGACAAGCCGCGCTTCGTGTTCTTCTTCGACGAGGCTCATCTTCTGTTCGACGATGCGCCCAAGGCGCTGGTCGACAAGGTCGAGCAGGTGGTGCGGCTCATCCGTTCCAAGGGCGTCGGCGTGTACTTCGTCACCCAGAACCCGCTCGATGTTCCAGAGGACGTATTGGGCCAGCTCGGCAACCGCGTGCAGCATGCCTTGCGCGCCTTCACGCCGCGTGACCAGAAGGCGGTGAGGACGGCGGCGGAGACCTTCCGTCCGAACCCTGCGTTCGATGCGGCGAAGGCCATCGTCGAGCTCGGTGTCGGCGAGGCCCTGGTCTCGTTCCTCGACGCCAAGGGCGTCCCGCAGCCCGTGCAGCGCTGCCTCGTCGCGCCGCCGCGCGGGCGCATCGGGCCGTCATCGGACGCCGAGCGCGCGGCAGCGATCAAGGCCAGTCCGCTGGCCGGCAAGTACGATCGCACGATCGATCGCGAATCGGCCTACGAGATGCTGAGCCGACGGGCGGACACGGGGCAGGCCGCGCCGCCGGAAGCCGGCACGGCCGCTCGTTCGGGGCGGCGCGGGCAGTATGACGCTGCGCCGCCCTCCTCTTCCGGACCCTGGGGTCGCACACGCATCCCTCAAACGGAATCGGCGGAGCCGCCGGCAAGGCCTGCACCGCCGTCCAGGTCTGCGCCCGGGACATCGCGGGCGCCGTCGCGGCGCAGCGACAGCACGCTGGAGGCGACCCTGAAATCCATGGGGCGCGCCTTCGGTAGCACGCTCGTGCGCGAAGGCACCAGGCTGATCCTCCGCGGCGTGCTGGGATCGCGCCGGCGGTGAAAAGGCGAGCGGCTGCCCGCCCGCCACCTCCGGCCACTTCTGTCAGGCCAGCCGGTCCAGCTCCTTGACGATGGCGTCGCCCATCTCTTGGGTGCCCACCTTCTTCAGCCCGTCCGCCTTGCCGCCGGCCAGCAGGTCGGCGGTGCGGTAGCCGGCCTTCAGCACGTTCTCGACGGCCGTCTCGACCAGGGCGGCTTCCTTGTCGAGGTCGAAGGAGTAGCGGAGCATCATGGCATAGGAGAGGGTCTCGGCCAGCGGGTTGGCCAGGCCCTTGCCGGCGATGTCCGGCGCGCTGCCATGGATCGGCTCGTACAGCGCCTTGCGCCGTCCCGTGGCGTCGGGAGCGCCCAGCGACGCCGACGGCAGCATGCCGAGCGAGCCCGTGAGCATCGAGGCTTCGTCGGACAGGATGTCGCCGAACAGGTTGTCCGTGACGATGACGTCGAACTGGCCCGGCGAGCGCAGCAGCTGCATGGCGAGCGCATCGGCGTACATGTGGTCGAGCTTCACGTCGGCGTACTTCTCCTTGTGCAGCTTGGTCGCTTCCTCGCGCCACAGCACGCCGGTATGCATGACGTTGGCCTTCTCCGACGACGTCACCTTGTTGCTGCGCTTGCGCGCCAGCTCGAAGGCGACGGCGCAGACGCGGCGAATCTCGCCCGCCGTGTAGCGCTGGGTGTCGAAGGCCTCGACCTCGCCCTTGGCGTTGGTGTGGCGGCCGCGCGGCTCGCCGAAATAGACGCCGCTGGTCAGCTCGCGGATGATCATGATGTCGAGGCCCTTGACGACCTCGGGCTTGAGCGTGCTCGCCTCGATCAGCGCATCGAACACCTTGGCCGGGCGCAGGTTGGCGAAGAGGTCCATCTCCTTGCGCAGGCGCAGCAGGCCGCGCTCGGGCTTCTTGTCGAACTCGACATTGTCCCACTTCGGACCGCCGACGGACCCGAACAGGACCGCATCGGCCTCCAGCGCCACCTTCATCGCGTCGTCGGAGAGCGGCACGCCATGCTTGTCGAGCGCAGCGCCGCCGACGACGTCCTCTCTGATGTCGAAGCCGACCGCGCGCTTCTTGCCCATCCAGGCGATGATCTTGCGCACCTCGTTCATGACTTCGGGGCCGATGCCGTCGCCGGGCAGCATCAGCAGATTGCGGTTGGACGCCATTGTCTTCGTTCTTCCTCGCTGGGTTCTTGTTCGCTCGGTGAGCGCGGTGTCAGCCGGCCGCGTACAGCCAGGGCTGGGAGTCCTTCTGGCGCGCCTCGAACCCGTCGATCTCCGACCGCTTCTCCATCGTGAGGCCGATGTCGTCGAGGCCGTTCAGCAGGCAATGCTTGCGGAAGGGGTCGATGTCGAAATGGACGGTGCCGCCGTCGGGTCCCTTGATCTCCTGCTTCTCGAGGTCGATCTCGATGATCGCGTTGGCGCCGCGGCTGGCGTCATCCATCAGCTTGCCGATGATCTCCTTCGAGACCTTGATCGGCAGGATGCCGTTCTTGAAGCAGTTGTTGTAGAAGATGTCGGCGAAATCCTCGGAGATGATGCAGCGGATGCCGAAATCGAGCAGGGCCCACGGCGCGTGCTCGCGGCTCGAGCCGCAGCCGAAGTTCGGGCCGGCGATCAGGATCCTGGCGTTCTGGTAGGCCGGCTGGTCGAGGACGAAATCCTTCTTCTGGCCGTCGGCGGTCCAGCGCATTTCGTAGAACAGACCGTCCTTGAGGCCCGTGCGCTTGATGGTCTTCAGGAACTGCTTGGGGATGATCATGTCGGTGTCGACATTGACCATCGGCAACGGCGCGGCGACGCCACGCAGCGTCGTGAACTTTTCCATGGGATTCCTCGCGAAACGCCGGAATTAACGGGCTTTTGCCGGCGGGGTCAAGCGTCCCGCCGGTTTCCCGCCCGGGCAGCGAACCGTCCGGTGAACCCGGTCAGCGGACCTTGATGACCAGCGTATTGGCGATGATGTCGTGCAGGCCGCGCTTCTTGTCGGTGAAGGCGATCATGATGAAGCCGATGCACAGGATGAGCGCTGAAAGGATCTTGGCGAAGTAGCGTCCCGTGGCGTTCAGGAAGGTGAGACGCTGATAGTCGCCGGTCACGACGCGCAGCCCCAGCACCATCTTGCCGACAGTCGCCCCCCGCTCCGAGCTTTCCATGAGGGCGAAGTACAGCCAGCTGACGATGAAGCCTCCGAGATACAGCACGTTGAAATCCTGATCGTAGTGCTCCAGGTCGACGTCCCACATCGCGATGCCGAAGAACGATCCGAGGATGCCGCCGATGATGTTGAGCAGGATCGCATCGATGATGTAGGCCAGGAGCCGGATCCAGAAGCCGCCATAGGAGACCTGCTCCGACCCGGTGGGCCTCGCGTCCCATACGGGCGGCGGCGGCGGGTTGGTCGAGCCGGAATTGGGAACACTGGCCATCGGCAGACTCCTCCTGGCAGTCCCGATGCAGTGTAGCATGCGAGTGGTGTTCAGGCACCGTCTGTGCGAAATGAAAACGGGCGGCGCAGCGCCGCCCGTTTCGTCAGCCCGTCCTCTGACGCGAGGCCTATTGGAAGTCGCGGACGTCCGCCAAGGTGCCGCGGATGGCGGCGGCTGCCGCCATCGCCGGGCTCACCAGATGCGTGCGACCGCCGCGGCCCTGACGGCCCTCGAAGTTGCGGTTGGACGTCGAGGCGCAGCGCTGACCCGGCTCGAGCCGGTCGGCGTTCATGGCGAGGCACATGGAGCAACCCTGGATGCGCCATTCGAAGCCGGCTTCGAGGAAGATCCTGTCGAGCCCTTCCTTCTCGGCCTCCTGCTTCACGAGGCCCGAGCCGGGAACGACCATGGCCGAGACGCCCGGCGCGACCTTGCGGCCGCGCGCGATCTGCGCCGCCGCCCGCAGGTCCTCGATGCGGCCGTTGGTGCAGGAGCCGATGAACACCCGGTCGATCGGCACGTCGACCAGCCGCGTGCCCGGGGTCAGGCCCATATAGGCCAGCGACCGCGCCCAGGCTTCCCGGCGGTTCTCGTCCGGCGCGTTGGCCGGATCGGGAATGACGTCGGTGATCGGCAGGGCATCCTGGGGGCTGGTGCCCCAGGTCACCATCGGCGGAATGTCCGCCGCCAGCAGGTCGATCTGCGTGTCGAAGACCGCGCCCTGGTCGGTCGGCAGGCGGCGCCACTGGTCGAGCGCCAGCTCCCAGGCGCCGCCCTTCGGCGCATGGGGCCGGCCCTCGAGATACTTGAACGTCGTGTCGTCGGGAGCGATCAGGCCGGCGCGCGCGCCCGCCTCGATCGACATGTTGCAGACCGTCATGCGGCCTTCCATCGTCATCTCGCGGATGGCACGGCCGGCATACTCGATCACGTAGCCGGTGCCGCCGGCGGTGCCGAGGCGGGCGATGATCGCCAGGATCACGTCCTTGGCCGTCACGCCCAGCGGCAGGCTGCCTTCGACCGATACGCGCATGTTCCTGGCCGGCTTCTGGATCAGCGTCTGGGTGGCGAGCACGTGCTCGACCTCCGAGGTGCCGATGCCGAAGGCCAGGGCGCCGAACGCGCCGTGCGTCGAGGTGTGGCTGTCGCCGCAGACGATGGTCATGCCGGGCAGGGTGAAGCCCTGCTCCGGGCCCATGACATGGACGATGCCGCGGCGCGGATCGTTCATGTCGAAGTAGGGCACCCCGAAATCGGCGACGTTCTTTTCCAGTGTCTCGACCTGCACGCGCGATTCCTCGTCCATGCCACCCTCGGCGATGGGTGTGGTCGGCGTGTTGTGGTCGGCCACGGCGATGGTGGCGTCGGGCCGGCGCACCGGCCGATGGGCCATGCGCAGGCCCTCGAAGGCCTGCGGGCTGGTCACCTCGTGGACGAGGTGACGGTCGATGTAGATGACGCAGGTGCCGTCGTCCTGGCGATGGACGACATGCGCATCCCAGATCTTCTCGAACAGGGTGCGCGGTGGAGCGGGCGGCGGCGGCACGGCCGGCTTCTTGCGGGTCGCCATGGTCGGCTACTTCTTCTTCCCGCCACCCTTGGCGGCGCGGACGGTCGCTCCGCCCTGGGGCTTTTCCTTCTTGAGCTTCTCCCGCCGCGGCCGCTTCGCCGCCTCCTCGGCCTGCTCGGCGAGCAGTTCGCGCTGGGCCTCGGTGTCCTCGGCGATGCGGCTCGCCTTGCCGCGCAGCGCGCGCAGGTAGTAGAGCTTGGCGCGGCGCACGATGCCCTTGCGCACGACCTCGATCTCCCAGATGCCGGGGCTGTAGAGGGGGAACACGCGCTCGACGCCTTCGCCGAAGCTGATCTTGCGCACCGTGAACGAGGAGTTCACGCCGGCGTTCTTGCGGCCGATGCACAGGCCTTCATAGACCTGGATGCGCTCGCGATTGCCTTCCTGCACCTTGACGTGCACGCGCAGCGTGTCGCCTGGTTCGAAACGCGGCACCGGCCGTTCGGCCGTGATCCGGTCCATCGTGGCCTGCGCCAGCGTATCGAGAATGTTCATCGCATCCATCCTTTCGTCACTTCTGCTCGTCCCTTCGATCGGCCTGCTGCCGCCGGGCCCAGAGGTCCGGCCGCCGCCGCCGCGTGATCTCCTCCCGCTGCCGCCTCCGCCATTCGGCGACCTTGCCGTGATGGCCTGAGACCAGAATCTCCGGCACGCGCCGTTCGATTCCGTCGGGCCCGGTCCAGATCGCGGGCCGCGTGTAGTGCGGGTACTCCAACAAATCCTGCTCGAAACTCTCCTCGCTCGCCGACATGGGCTCGCCCATCACCCCGGGCAGCAGCCGCACGCAGCAATCCATCACCGCCAGGGCCGCGATCTCGCCGCCCGAAAGCACGAAATCGCCGACCGACACCTCCTCCAGCGCATGCGCCTCGATCACGCGCTCGTCGACGCCCTCGAACCGGCCGCACACCACCAGCACGCCCGGCCCCGCCGCCAGATCCCTGGCGCGCGCCTGCGTGAACGGCGCGCCGCGCGGGGACAGCAGCAGCTTCGGCACTTCCACCCGGTCCGGTGCCATGACCGGCGCCGCGGCAACCGCCTCGATCGCCGCCGACAGCACGTCGGGCTTCATCACCATGCCCGCGCCGCCGCCGAAGGGCGCATCGTCGACCGTGCCGTGCCGGTCCCTGGCAAATCGCCGGATGTCGACCGCTTCGAGCGACCACACCCCTTCCTTCAGCGCCTTGCCCGCCAGGCTCACGCCCAGCGGACCCGGGAACATCTCCGGAAAGAGCGTCAGCGCCGTCGCGCGCCACACGTCCCGTCACGCCTCCTTCTCGTCCATGCCCGCCAGCACGCCCGCCGGCGGGTCCACCACAACCTTGCCGCCGTCGACGTCGACTTCGGGCACCGCATCATCGGTGAAGGGCAGCATCACCGAACCGCGGGACACGGCACCTCCCGAAATCTCCATCGTCGGCCCGGCGCCGAAATCGTGGAAGGCGACCACCTTGCCCCAATCCCGGCCGTCCTTCCCGACGGCAGGCAGACCGATCAGGTCCGCCTCGTACCACTCCCTCTCGCCCGCCGCCGGCAGCGCGTCGCGGTCCACATAGAGCCGCAAGCCGCGGATCGCCTCGGCCGCCGTGCGATCGGCCACTCCTTCGATGCGGGCCAGGACGGCGCCCCTGACGGAGCTCAGCGCCTCGACCCGGAACCGCCGGCTTCCCGATTCGTCCGACAGCTGCCCATAGGAGGCGATCGCCATCGGTTCCTCGGTGAAGCTCCTGATGCGCACCAGGCCGCGCACACCGTGCGGCGCGGCCACGACGCCCAGCAGGACGCGGTCCTTGTTCATCCCTCGCTCATCAGCTCGCGGCGGCCTCCTGGTCGCCACCTTCGGCGGTCGCGGCGGCGGCCGCAGCAGCCTTCATCCGCTCCTGCGCCTTGGCGCGCGGCAGCGGCTTCTTGCTCTGCTCGCGGCGCTCGCGCGGCTTCATCAGCTCGGCCTGGGCCAGGAACTTGGCCACCCGGTCGGACGGCTGCGCGCCGGACTTCAGCCAGTGCGCGATACGCTCCTTGTCGAGCTTGATGCGCTGCTCGTGCTCGCGCGGCAGCAGCGGGTTGTAGGTGCCCAGCTTCTCGATGAAGCGGCCGTCGCGCGGGCTGCGCGAGTCCGCCACCACGATGTGGAAGAACGGCCGCTTCTTGGAGCCGTGACGAGACATGCGGATCGCTAGCATTCTTTCTCCTTCGACAATCTTCAGCGCGGGAAGCCGGGCGGCGGCGTCATGCCACCGAGGCTGCGCATGAATCCCTTCTCTCCGAGCTTGTTCACGCGTTTCATCATCTTGAGCATGTCGGCATGCTGCTTGAGCAGCTTGTTGACGTCCTGGACCTGCACGCCCGAGCCCTTGGCGATGCGCTTCTTGCGCGATGCGTGGATGAGGTCCGGATTGCGGCGCTCCCGGGGCGTCATCGACAGGATGATCGCCTCCTGGCGCTTGAGCTGGCCCTCGTCGACCTTGGCCTTCGACATCGCGGCCTTCGCCTGCATGGCGCCGGGCAGCAGGCCCATCAGCCCCTGCAGCCCGCCCATCTTGCGCAGCTGGCGGAGCTGGCTCAGCAGGTCGTCCATGTCGAACTGGCCCTTGCGGACCTTGGCCGCCAGCTTCTCGGCGTCCTCTTTCTCGATCGTCTCGGCCGCGCGCTCGACCAGGGAGACGATGTCGCCCATGCCCAGGATGCGGTTGGCGATGCGGTCGGGATGGAAGGGCTCGAGCGCGTCGAACTTCTCGCCGACGCCGATCAGCTTGACCGGGCGGCCCGTGACGGCACGCATCGACAGGGCCGCGCCGCCGCGCGCGTCGCCGTCGACGCGGGTCAGCACGATGCCGGTGACCGCCAGCCGGTCGTTGAAGGCCTTGGCGACGTTGACCGCATCCTGGCCGGTCATCGCGTCGGCGACGAGCAGCGTCTCCTTGGGCTTGGCGAGGTCGCTGATGTCGGCGACCTCCTTCATCAGCTCCTCGTCGATCGACAGCCGGCCCGCCGTGTCGAGGATCAGCACGTCGAAGCCTTCGCGGCGCGCCGTCTCCAGCGCCCGCCGCGTGATGGCGAGCGGCATCTCCAGCGGCACGATCGGCAGCGTGGGGACGCCCGTCTGCTCGCCCAGGACCTTGAGCTGCTGCTGCGCCGCCGGCCGGCGCGTGTCGAGCGAGGCCATCAGCACGCGGCGCTTGGTGGCGAAGGTGCCGCCGAACTCGGCCGCCATGCCCTGCGGACCCTGGGTCAGGCGATAGCCGATCTTGGCCGATGTCGTGGTCTTGCCCGAACCCTGCAGGCCGACCATCAGGATCACGACAGGCGGGATGGCATTGAGGTCGAGATCGGAGACGGCGCCGCCCAGCATCTCGACCAGGTGATCGTGCACGATCTTGATCACCATCTGGCCCGGCGTGACCGAGCGGATGACGTCCGTGCCGACCGCCTTCGGGCGCACCGAATCGATGAACTGGCGCACGACGGGCAGCGCCACGTCCGCCTCCAGGAGCGCCGTGCGGACCTCGCGCAGGGCCATGTCGACATCGGCTTCCGAAAGCGCGCCGCGCCCGCGAAGCCGGTCGAACACATCCCCCAGGCGTTTGCTCAGACCCTCGAACATGTCACTCCATTCGCCCAAACAGATATCGCGCCGATGCGCGAACCTTCGCGGATCAGCGGAGCTCCCCGAAGGGGGAACCGGGAAATCGGCACGACCGATTGAACGGGCGGCGGTATAAGCCCTGCAGCGCGAGGAGTCAAAGGTTGGTCGTCGGAGCGTAACCCATTGGCAAACAACAATTCTTTGACTCTACCCGGCTGGACGATCCTGGTCTTCCTGGCCTGTGCGACACTGCTGGCGGTGCCGGCCGTCTGGTTGGCGCGAGATTCCGGCATGCTGGGGGCGCTGGCCGCGTTCTTCGGGGCCGGACTGGCCGCCATCGCCATCGCGGTGGCGCCGCTGGGCATCCCCGCCGTTCCGGCGCTTGGATTTCAGGCCGTGGGCTGGAGGCCGATCGTTCTCGGCGTGGTGGTGACGACCCTGATCTCCGTCGCCGTCAGCCAGCTCGGCGTCGAACCCCAGGGCATGAAGCAGGCCGTCGAGATCGCCAGCCGCCCGGACGAGTTCCTGATCAGCCTCGCCATCCTGGCCGGCCTGGCGCCGGTGGCCGAGGAACTGACCTTCCGAGGGCTTCTCTACGGCTGGCTGGCGGGGCGTTGGGGCCCCGTCGTCGCCTGGATCGTGAGCTCGCTGGCCTTTGCGGCCGCCCATGTCGAGCTGGCGCACGCCGTGCTCGTGCTGCCGCTCGGCCTGTGGTTCGGCTGGCTGCGCTGGCGTACCGGGTCGCTCTGGCCGTCGCTGGTCGCCCACATCGCCAACAACGGGCTGGCGGTGTCGGCAGCCGCCCTGCTGGTCGATTGATCTGGCCGACCCGCTCTAAGCGGCGAGCTTGCGGTCGACGAAGTCCAAGCGGTCCTGGCCCCAGAAGATCTCGCCGTCGATGACGAAGGACGGCGCACCGAACACGCCCTGATCGATGGCGTGCCTCGTGTAGGCCTCGCGCATCGCGTCGATTGCGGGGTCATCGGCCGCCCTGGTCATCGCATCGGCATCGAGGCCGCAGGCGGCAATGATCTCCCGCAGCGTGGCGGGATCGCCCGTGTTCTTCTCTTCCGCCCACAGCGCGGCCAGCACGGCATGGGCGAGCCGGATGGCGTCGGCCATGCGACCCTGCTCGCGCAGCGCGATCACGCAGCGCGCCGCCGGCACCTCGTTCGCGGGGAAGAACTTGGGCTCCAGCGTCAGCTTCACGCCGAGATGATCGCGCCAGCGCTTCAGCTCCATCATGCGGTAGGCCTGCCGTTGTGGCGCCCGCTTGGGCAGCGGCAGGCCGCCCGATACGGCGAACACCGATCCGAAATCGACCGGCCAGATCGTCACCTCGGCCTTGTGCCGCGCGGCGATCGCCTCGAACCGCCGCGAACCCAGATAGGCCCAGGGCGAGTTCAGCGAAACGTAGTAGTCGACGTGCTTTGCCATCATATCCCCGCGGTTGCTGGACTGTGGCGCATTGGCAGGCGACAGCAAAGGGCCGATCGGCCATCCTGACCACGTGTCGGAACGAGCGATCGCGATCACCGGCGGCGACGCTGGCTACTTCGACCTGATCAGGGATTGCGTCGGCTCCCTGCGCGCGACCGCCGAGGGGCAGGCACTGGCGCTGGGCATCCTCGACTGCGGACTGACGGACGAGCAGCGCGCATGGTGCCGTGGCCAGGGTGCCATCCTGGTCGTGCCGCAATGGGACTATGATTTCCCGGGACGCGACCGGCTGCAGGACGGCTACAAGGCGCTGACCGCGCGGCCGTTCCTGCCACGCTATTTCCCCGGCTTCGACCTCTACCTCTGGATCGACGGCGACTGCTGGGTGCAGCAGGGCGACGCGATCGCGCTGTTCCTGGCGGCGGCGCGTACGGGTGCCGTCGCGGTGGCGCCGGAGATCCATCGCTCGATGCGTCACTACCGCCATGCCTGGGGAGAGTTCTCCTCGATCAACGGTGCGGCGATGGCGGCCTGCTTCGATCGCGAAACCGCCGAGCGCCTCATCCGGTATCCCATGATCAATGCCGGTGTCTTCGCCCTGAGGGCCGATGCGGCGCACTGGACGGGCTGGGGCGAGCTGATGGGCGAGGCCTTGCAGCGCTCGACGACCATGACCGACCAGGTGGCGCTGAACGTGCTGGTCTACGACAGGGGCTTTCCCTGCGAGCCGCTACCCAGCCGCTGCAACTGGCCGGTGCACCATGCGACGCCGGCGTGGGATGCCGACCGTGCGCTCTTCGTCGAGCCCGCGATGCCCTACGAGCCGCTGGGCATCCTGCACCTCACGATCTACACCAAGAAGCTGGCGGCCCTCGACGTGCGGGAGCTGGGCGGCCGGCATGCCGGCGAGGTGCGGGCCCGCTCGTTGCGCTGGCCGGGCGGCGGGCGGGACGGCTGAACCGGGCCGCCCGTCTGTCGGCGGCTCTAAGCCAGCGCTCCCTCGGTGTAGCTCACGTCGGACGTCGTGCAGCGCCGGAAGTCTCTCGGATATTTCGGATCCCATTCCCGGCCGCGATGCAGGGTGCATCGATTGTCCCAGATCATGAGATCCCCCACCCGCCATTCGTGCACGTAGACGAATTCGCGCTGTGTCACCCGCTCCGTGAGGTCGCGCAGCAGCACGCGGCCTTCTGGCACCGGCATGCCTTCGATGTGCGAAGCGTGGCTGCCGAGATAGATCGAGTGCCGCCCCGACTCCGGATGGCGGCGGATCAGCTTGTGCTTCACCGGTGGCCAGGCGGCGTGCTCCTCGGGCGAAAAGTCGTCGAAGCCCATCTGCATGCGTGCGGTCGTGTAGTCGTGGATGGCCACCATGTCGCGCAGCCTCTCCTTGAGATCCGGCGGAAAGGCGTCGTAGCCCGCCCGCATGTCGGCGAACTCGGTCTCGCCGTCGCGCGGCGGGATCTGCCGGGCGTAGAACATCGACAGGGCGGCCGGCACGCGGCGGAACGAGCTGTCGGTGTGCCACAGCCGATTGCCGAGCGCGAACAGGCGGCGGCGATCGTCGGCGCCGCGCACCTTCCTGTCGGCGTCGAGGTTGGTGATGTCGCTGACGACCGAGGAGATGTCGTCGGCGCGATTGCCCTTGCGGATGGCGTTCAGCGAGATCTCGAGCTCGCCGAAGGTGCTGGCGAAGCGGATGTGCCGCTCGTCGTCGAGCGTCTGGGCGCGGAGCAGCACGATAGCGTAGGTGCTGATCGCCTCGCGGATCGCCGAGACGGCGGCCGCATCGACCGGTGCGCCGGCGTCGACGCCCCGGATCTCGGCGCCGAACAGGGGGTGAAGCGGGATGATCTCCGGTGCCAAAGCGAACCTCCTCGTGTCGTTCGGTATGCTTGTCGAGCCGCTACAGCAGGTCTCGGAACTCGGCGGGGCAGAAGGCCGGCGAGCACACCTCGTCGGCCGTGCGGCCAAGCGCGTCGGATCGGTGCCAGCCGTCCCACATGGCCTCGCCGGCCGCCTGTGCCGCGGCGCGGAGCGCGGCGATGTCGACACCGGGAATCCGCTTGTCGCGCATGCGTACTTTCCCGGCGACGATGACGGTGTCGACATCGTCGCCGATGCCGCATTCCACGATGGTCTGGATCGGATCCCGGAAGGGGCCCATGCGCAGCGTGCCGCCGCCCGTCAGGTCGATCAGGATGATGTCGGCCCGCGCTCCCGGCGCGAGCCTCCCCAGATCGTCGCGGCCGAGCGAGCGGGCGCCGTTCAGGGTCGCCGCGGTGAAGACGTCCGCGCTGGTCGCCGACTTGTAGTCATGGCTCATCGTCTTGCCGTGATAGGAAGCGTTGCGCATGTTCATGATCATGTCGCGCGGATAGGTGTCCGTGCCGAGGGCGATGTTGATGCCGAGCTCGCTGTAGCGCCGCCAGTTGTCGAGGACCCGGGCGCGGCGGATGATGTTGATGGGGCAGTGCGAGATCGAGACTCCGGCCTTGCCCATCAGGCTGAGGTCGCGGGCGCCGGGATAGTTGAGCCGCACGCTGTCGGCGGGAAGGTTGCCATGGCCGATGTTGAGCGTCGGCCGCAACAGGCCGAGCTCGTGCAGGATCTCGATCGGCGTCCTGCGGTGCTCCCGCACCACGTCGTGGAACTCGAGGATGCTGTAGGCGGCGTGCGTCGCGATGGGAAGTCCCGTCTCGTCGGCATAGTCGCGGGTGCGGCGCAGCAGATCGATGCTCGTGGTCTCGACCTCGCGCGGCACCAGGATGCCGTTGACGAGCCCGCCGCCCGCGCCGTGGTGCTTCTCGATCCAGGCGACCGCTCCTTCGAACTGCCGCCGTCCGGCTTCCTCGTCGCGCAGGCGCTTCAGGCGGCCGTCCTGGTCGCCGACCCAACGTCCCGAATCGTAGCCGGGCGCCAGGAAGCCGCGCACGCCGAGGGCCAGGCACTGTGTCCTCAGGGCGTCCTGCACCAGGGGGCCCGCACCGTATTCGACGAAGGTGGTGATGCCGTTGCGCAGCAGCTCCGCGACGGTGAAGAGCGCATGGAGTTCGCGGGCCGCATCGGCGCCGGGCTCGTCGGCGCCGAGATAGCGGACGTCGCCTTCGATGCGCGTACCCTCCCGGGGTACGCTGATCTCGAGGAAAGGTTGGCCGAAGAAGTCGCCTCGTCCCGCATTGCTGATCAGGCGATGGGCCGCACGATGGCCGGAATGGACATGGGTATCGATGAAGCCGGGCGAGACGAGCTTGCCGGTCGCATCGATCACCTGGTCGACGGCTCCGCTGAACGCCGGACCGACATGGATGATCGAATCGCCTTCGACGACCACGACATGGCCCTTGTCCAACGTGTGGCGGCCGCCTTGGAAACCGACCACCCAGCCGCCCTGGATCAGCGTGCGCATGGGCAAGGGCTAGCGAGCCCGGACCACCGCCGTAAAGATCAGTTTTTAGGGTTGGCGGGGCGAACTTTTCGCGGCCGGGCCTGCCATCGCGGCCGGCCGCGTGTCTGCGCGCCACTGCGCCAGTGCCGCGCCCAGTTCCTTGAGGAACAGGGAGCCCGCCATGTTGGGAAGGCCTTCCTCGGCGATGCAGCAGCCCAGCACCGCCGACGGGATGCGCGCGTCCCGCACCGGCACGTAGACCAGGTCCGGGCGTGTGGGGTCGGGCCCCGTGAAGAGCGAGACCTGGCAGCCGATGCCCAGCCCGCGTGCGACCAGCAGTGCGATGAATTCGAAGGAATTTGTCGTTATGCTGAAGACCGGTTTCACCGCGACCCGCGCGAAGAGTTCGCTGAAGATGCGCCTGGTCATCGAATCCGTGCTGGGCATGATGAAGCGCTCGTCGACGAGGTCGACCACCCGCACCGATGCGCGTTCGGCCAGCGGATGGTCGCGATGGACGGTCACGCAGGTCTGCAGCTCGTAGGACAGCACCTTCTGCATGCCGTCCTTGGCCTCGAGCGCATAGCCGAGAATGATATCGACCTCGCTGCGCAGCAGCATGTGGGCCAGTACGTTGGAGTTCGCGATCGCGATATCGTAGGTGATGCGAGGATACTTTCTGGCGAAGCCTTCGATGAAGGCCGGCAGGAACTCGCGTGCGATGGTCTCGTTGACGCCAAGCCGCACATTGCCGGTATGCATGCCCTGCAGCACGTCGATCTCGACGCGGGCGGTGCTGAGTTCCTTCATGGCGCGGCGCAGACGGTAGAGCAGCGCCTCTCCGGCCGCCGTCAAGCGCAGTCCCGTGCGCTCGCGCATGAACAGCTTGGTGCCCAGTTCCTCTTCGAGAAGCTGGATCTGACGTCGGATCGCGGAACCCGCGATGTGCACCTTCTCTTCGGCGAGCTGGAACGAGCCGTAGCGCGCCACCTCGTAGAAGTAGCGCAGAGCGGCCGTGTTGATGAAATGGGGCAGGAGTCCGAGCGCCATTGCGCGTCATTCTACTCCATCGGCCGCGGATCCGTACCGATGTCGCGGGTGGCTGCGTGGCCACCGCCGGCTGCCTTCCCGGCCGGTCGTGTCCGGCGCCAGCCGGCCGTGCGTTCGTACGCATGGCCGGCCTTGAGCAGCGTCAGCTCGTCGTGCCGGCGTGCCACGAGTTGCAGAGCGAGAGGCAGCCCCTGGCGGCCGAAGCCGCAGCATACGGCCAAGGCGGGATTGTCGCTGACGTTGAACGGGATTCCGTAGCTCGGCCGCTCGAGGAAGCCCCATTTGGGCACCGCCCCGATTGGCACAGCCTCGCCTGGCTGGATCGCGGTGACCAGCAGATCGTGCTCCTCGAACGTCGTGTCCAGCACGGCCGTCAGGCGAGAACGGTGGTCCTGCGCTTCCAGATAGTCGGCGGCATCGATCAGCGCCCCGAGCAGCAGCGGTTCGCGAACCTGGTCGCCATAGAGATCGCCGCGCTCGCGCAGCCAACGCTCATGGACGGCGAAGGCCTCGGCCAGCAGGATGATCATGCCGACGGCGTTCCATTCGCGGAGCGGTGGAAGGATCACGTCCCGCACATGGCACCCCATCGCGCGGAAGACCTCGAGCGCGTCGTCGATCGCGGTCGATCCGTCGACGCTGATCGGGGCATCCTTCTCGAAGAAATGCCGCACGACGCCGACGCGAAGCCCACGCAAGTCGCTGTCGAGGAGGGGGAACCCTTCCGGCGACAGCCACGGCACGCCGGTCTCCGGCTGCGGCGTCAGGGCGGCGAAGAGGGCAGCGCAGTCCTCGACCGTCCAGGCGAGCACGCCCATGGCATCGAGGCTCTGGGCCAGGGGGAAGACTCCTGCGGTATCGATGCGTCGCCGCGTCGGCTTCAATCCGGCGACACCGCATAGCGCCGCCGGGCTGCGCACGGAGCCGGCCGTATCGGTGCCGATTGCGCCCAGGGCCATGCCGGTCGCCACCGCCACGGCCGCTCCGCTCGACGACCCGCCCGCGAAACGCGCCGGATCCCAGGGATTGCGCGCCGGCGGCCCCGGCGGCCCCCATGACGGAGTCCCGAAGGCGAATTCGTGCGTCGTCAGCTTGCCCACGAGCAAGGCGCCGGCATCGACGAGCCGTCGGACGACCGCGGCATGGCGGGCCGGCACGTTTCCTTCGAGCTGCCGCGACTGCGCCTGGGTCGGGACGCCCGCCACGTCGATCACGTCCTTGATGCCGATGGGGATGCCGTGCAGCAGCCCGCGCCAGCGGCCTGCCCTGATCTCCCGTTCAACGGTCTGCACGGCGGAGCGGGCGCTGCCGCAGGTTATGGTAACGAAGGCGTTGAGGTCGCGATCCTCTCCCTGCATGCGTGCCAGGCAGTTCTCCAGCAGCACCGCAGGCGACAGCGTCCCCGCGCGGATGGCGCGGGCGGCCTCGGTGAGGGAGGGAGGCATGTTCATGGCTGTCGCGGCTCGGAACCTTCCGCTCCGTCGCGCACGATCGCCTTCAGTCGATGCAGCCGATCGACGACCGATGCCAGCTCCGTCGCCTGCCGCCTGGACAGCCTGATCCCGCGCGTCGCGAACTGCTCGATCAGCCGCACCGCACGGTCTTCGGCGTCCAAGTCGATCCGTGGGTCAGGCATCGTCATGGCGGGATTCCTCCCAGGCGCGATACTCGGCCATCGCCGCATCGGTGGGCGGATAGAGCCCGATGATGCTGCGGCCCCTGCCGACCTGCCGGGCGGCGAAGGTCTCGTAGCGCGTCTGCTGCCAGGCCGCCTCGGCCACCCGGTCGGCGATCGCCGCCGGGATCACGACGATGCCGTCGCGATCGCCCACGACGATGTCTCCCGGATAGACCGCGATGTCGCCGCAGCCGATCGGAACCTGCACTTCGGCCGCCTGCAGGTAGCCGAAGCTGGGAGCGGGAACGCTGGCGCGCTGATAGGCCGGGAAGTTCAGCGCCTCGATGTCGAGCGTGTCGCGAAATCCGCCATCGGTGACGATGCCCGCGCAGCCGCGTGCCTTCAGCCGCCCGACCAGCAGGTCGCCGCACGAGCAGCCGCGCGTCTCGCCGCGCGCGTCCATGACCAGGACATGCCCGGGCGGACAATCCTCGAAGGCGCGCTGATGGAGGTTGGTCGCGCTGCCGTACGTCGCGCGGTCGCTGGCATCCTCGCGCATCGGGACGAAACGCAGCGTGTACGCCTCGCCCACCATGCGCGGCTGCTGCCCGGAAAGCGGACGGATGCCCGACGGCCAGACGCGCGTGACGCCCTGCCGGTGGAGCACGGTCGTGAGCGTGGAGATGCTGACTTCGCCCAGGCGCGACCGGTTGAGGGCGCTGAGGCTCATAGGGGGATGGCGAGCAGCGTGTCGACCTGCGGCGAGTCGAGCACCACGGTCCGCGAGCGGAAAAGGCAGCGCCCGCCGACATTCACGACGTGGTCGCGATAGACGCCGGCAGCGAACAGGCTCTGGCGGCCGTCGAGCATGGTGCGGACGCAGATGAAGCTGGTCTCCAGCCTCAGGCCGTCGCAGGCGACGGGTGTCGCGCAGGAGTCCGAGAGGATGTGGCGGTAGTGGTGCGGCTCGAAGACATTGGCGCTTTCGATCGCCTCCACGCGGTCGTAGAGCATCGCCTGACTGTCGCACAGCATGATCGACAGCGGCATGCCCTGCTCCACGTTCTGCCGTGTCGTGATCCGGTAGAGGCAGGGATCGGTGAAGAAGGCCGGCCAATCGGACAGCCGGCCGTCGTCGATGGCATGGACGTAGTCGACCATCAGGCGGCGTGCATCGGACTCCGGAACGGTTCCGACCTTCATCGCGATCTGCACGGCTAGAGCCCCATCAGGGTGCGGTAGCCCGTCCAGAAGCCGCGCACGCTGCCTTCGGACACCCGCGAGCCGGGGATGGGCTCGATGCCATGTCCGCCCATCTCGACCACCGCCGCCTTGTCCAGGTCGCCGGCAATGCCGCGCTGCACGAGACCGCCGATCATGCCGTCCTCCATGGCGATGAGGCCCGCCGGCCCCATCATGTTGGCCTGCTTCAGGCGGCCGTTCAGCTTGCGCTCATCGTCGTCCTCGTAACCGAAGGCGATCCAGCGCAGCTCCGATTCGTGCGTGCCCTTCGGGACGATCGTGCGCACGGCGAGGCTGTTGCGGAGCTGCTGCAGCACGAAATTGGGGAAGACCGTCTGGATGGTCATGCTGACGCCGTCGCCGAAGTCGTCCCAGATGTCCGTCATGGACGTGTCGCGCAGTCCCTGGCCGTAGGCCGTGATCTCGCCGGAGCGCAGGCTCTTGTCCTTGTACACGGCGTCGCCGGCATCGGTGCTCATCTTGGAGTAGCTGATATGCGACCAGCCGCGCGAGCCCATGACGATGCCGCCTTCCATCGTCAGCCTGTCCTGCTTCATGACGCCGTTGAAGGCATGCAGGATGGAGGCGTGATAGGGGTCCTTGACGTTCTCGATGTAGAGCTTCCAGTTCGACGGCAGCTTCTGGCTGTACTGGCCGAGCACGCGGAGCGGCCGGCCGCAGACACGCTTGATGTTGGCGACGAGGTCGGCGCCGGCATAGTCTTCGAAGGGGGGCGTCGCATCGCTGAACGTGCCGAAGATCAGGCCGCTGATCCGATGCACGCGCATCTTCTGCAGGCCGTTGTCCTCCTTCTTGAAGGTCGATGCCATGCCGCCCTTGCCGCCGACGCCGCGCTCGAAGGCGGCCGACAGCATCCTGCCGTTCAGCGCGAAGCACCAGTTGTGATAGATGCAGAGGAAGCGACTCGTCTTTCCCTGGGGAAGGTAGACGAGCGGCGTGCCCTTGTGCGAGCAGCGGTTGACCAGCGCCTCGACGTTTCCGTCGGCCTGGCGGACGACGATCACCGACGTCTCGCCGACCTGCGCGAGCACGTACATCCCGGTTTCGGGAATCTGCGCCTCGAGGCCGAGGAAGTGCCAGATCGGCCCGCGGAAGATGGCACTCTTCTCGCGATCGTAGATCTCCGGCGTCGAATACACGCCATACGGAATGCGGCGGACGCCTTCTTCTGGCCAGGACACTTTGGTCGAGATGTCTGCGATCATCGATGCGTCACGGACGGAGGTGGTTGCGGCGGCGACGACAAGACCTACCGCGCGAGCGGCCGCGGTAAAGATCAGTTTTTAGGCGGCGCCGGGCGAAATATTCGAAGCGACGGGCGGCGGGCCGTGCGCCAGACTGCATCACCACGATGACAGTTCACATGCGATGACAGTGCGAGGGAATGGCTGCTGCGGAGGCGCCGCGTGACGCTGCCGCTTTTCGACTATGTGGCGCCGCGTTCGCTCGATGCCGCCCTGGCGATCCTCGACCGCGAGGGGGACGCGGCATGCCCTCTGGCGGGCGGGCAAAGCCTGATGCCCGTCCTGGCCTTCCGGCTCGCCGCTCCTCGCGTGCTGGTCGATCTCAGGCATCTGGACGAACTGCGCGGCATCCGGATCGATCACGACGGGACGACCCTGGGCGCTCTTGTACGCTGGTGCGATATCGAACGCGCGGCGGCGCTGGCGGCTGCCCAGCCGCTGCTCGCCGCGGCGGTGGCCCATGTCGCGCACTACCAGATCCGCAATCGCGGGACTGTCGGCGGCAGCCTGGCGCACGCCGACCCTGCTGCCGAACTGCCGGGAGTGGCGGTCGCCTGCGATGCCGTCCTGGCGCTGGCCGGCCCCGGGGGGGGGGGCGGCCCCCCCGCCGGCGGTTTCTTCCCGGGCGCCCCTGGG
>Ga0182792_1001003_pt1 | contig 24465 bp, 21 predicted proteins | sample Passage237B_FD_130497 | JGI IMG/M metagenome (GOLD analysis project Ga0182792, IMG submission 130497) | Cellulose adapted compost microbial communities from Newby Island Compost Facility, Milpitas, CA, USA - Passage2 37B (version 2) (version 2) ...
GCGATCTCATAGCCCATGGTACTGTATCCATATTCCAGATGGAAGTTTTTCGGATCGGTGGCCCTCCAGAGTTTATGCAGGTCCCCGGGGGCACTTCCGGAAGCATTGATCATCACATCCCGGTCTTCCATAAAATCATTAAGCACCCCGATTACCACTGCCTGATCAATGGGGGGTTGGGTACCGTTGCCTGATTGGTAGATATGGGTTACCTCGTCATTCCAGGCCTCGTTGTAGCTATATACTTTCTGACGGTATTCGGCAGCTACCTCATATCCCTGAAGCAGCTGATCCAGCTCTTCCAGAACTGCCCTTGCATCTCCGATAACCGGCAGAGAGGCGTGCTTGAATGCGTCAAATTCGTTTACGTTTATATTGATGAATTTCACATCGGGATGCTGGAAAAGCGATTTGGACGCTGTGGTAAAATCGCTGTAACGCGTACCGATACCTATCACCAGGTCGGCCTGGTTGGCAATCTCGATGGCATATCGTGTACCTGTGGCACCCAGTCCACCGATATTATAGGGAGCATCGTAACGGGTAGCGCCCTTTCCAGCGAAAGTCTCCCCTACCGGAATTCCGGTCCTTAGGGCAAAACGATGCAGGGTTTCACAGGCATCGCTGTAGATTACGCCGCCTCCGGCGACTATCACCGGATTGCGGGATGCCGCTATCCAATCGGCAGCCGTTTGAATGACCGATGCATCCGGCCGGGTACGCTGCACCTTCCATACCCTCTTTCGGAAGAGGGCTTCCGGAAAGTCGTAAGCATGTGTCTGAACATCCTGGGGCATCGAGAGCGTGACTGCACCCGTTTCAGCAGGCGAAGTCAGCACTCTCATAGCCTCGGGCAGGGAATAGATGAGTTGTTCAGGTCTGTTTATACGGTCCCAGTACTTGGAAACGGGTTTAAAGCAATCGTTGACGGAAATATCCTGTGTATAGGCGCTCTCCAGCTGCTGCAGCACCGGATTAGGCTCACGGGTGGCGAAGATATCCCCGGGCAGCAGGAGTACCGGCAGACGGTTTATGGTTGCCAGGGCTGCGCCGGTGAGCATATTGGTGGCCCCCGGTCCGATTGATGTGGTACAAACGAACGCTCCCAGGCGGTTTTTCAGCTTGGCATAGGCTACCGCCGTATGAACCATCGACTGTTCGTTACGGCACTGATAATACCTGAATTCCGGGTTTTGCTGCAACGCCTGACCCAAACCGGCCACGTTTCCATGACCGAAAATGCCGAAGCATCCGCCGAAAAACGGGACTTCTACTCCGTCCCGCTCTACATACTGGTTCTTCAGGAATTCGATGGTGGCCTGTGCCACAGTGAGTCTTCTGCTCATATGCGTAAAAATTAATATCCCGAGTTACGGATCGTTAATGATATAAACCTGCCTTACCGTCCGCACCCAATAACCTGATTTTATTTCCTATATATGCTTCGTAGGCATCCATGAATAACTTCCCCGGGGTCGTAGGCGCAAACTCTTCGGGATAATCGCGGAAAAATTCGCGGTTGACCATGGTCCACAGCAACCGCATGTCGGTTGCTATGTTGATTTTGGTAATACCAAGGGGAATAGCCGCCCTGATTTCATCGTCTTTCACCCCGGAGGCTTCCGGACTGATTTTCCCTCCGGCGGCGTTAATCCGGCTGACAACTTCGGGATTCACATTGCTGCCTCCATGGAGCACGAGTGGAAACCCGGGAAGTCTCCGCTGGATTTCCCGCAGGATATCCAGCTGCAGTCCTTGTCCGCCCGAAAACTTATACGCCCCATGCTTCGTACCAATGGCGATGGCCAGACTATCGCACCCGGTTGCTTCCACAAAGCTGACCACTTCCCCAGGCTGCGTATAACGCCCGTGAGCGATGCTGATATCATCTTCCACTCCTGCCAGCACGCCGAGCTCTGCTTCCACACTAATCCCTACCCTATGGGCTTGCTGGACCACCTTCCGGGTCCGATCCACATTGAGCTCGAAGGGGTCGTGAGAAGCATCTATCATCACGGAAGTATAGGCCTCCTGCGTCAGGGCATGGGTAATATGCGGTTCATTGCCATGATCGAGGTGCAAAGCAAATACCACGTCGGGATAGGTCCTCTCCGCCGAAGCGATCATGGATACGAGCATGTCTGCTCCGGCGTAATCCCGGGCGAACGGTGTGGTTTGCACGATAACCGGCGCATTCCATTTCCGGGCTGCCCGGAACAAGCCAATGACCTCCTCCATGAAGAATACATTCACAGCGGGAATGGCGAATAGTCCGTAACATTTTTCAAAAAGCTCCCGGGTTGTCAGTCTCATGATCTTACCAGAACACTGTATATAAAGCGGCGAGAATACCGCAAATCAGCAATGCAACATACACAAATCCTTTTGACGGCGTAAACATGGCCGCATCGATCTCAAGCGCCTTCGGATTATTCCGGCTTTTGGGATCTGCCAGTGAAAGCCCCACGATGATGGCGCACAAAATCAGGAAGATATACCCCATCCGGTCGAGAAAGGGAATATGTTCCAGCCATAGCTTGAAGAGTACCGACAAAGGAATCGTCAATAAGGCAGCCGTCATGGCAGCCAGACTGGTTGTGCGCTTCCAGAACATCCCGAAAAAGAAAATGGCAAACACGCCGGGTGTAATGAAACTCGAATATTCCTGGATAAACTGATAGGCCTGTTCCAGCACCCGCAGCTGAGGAGCTATGAACGTGGCAATGGCCATTGCCACCCACACGGTTATTTTCCCTACCTTGACGAGATGCGCTTCAGAGGCTCCGGGCTTAATGTACTGTTTGTAAATATCCAGGGTAAAAATGGTCGAGATACTGTTGGCTTTACCCGCCAGGGAAGCTACGATGGCAGCGGTCAGGGCAGCAAAGGCCATCCCCTTTAACCCGGCAGGCAGCAGTCCCAGCAATACCGGATAGGCATGATCGGGTTTGACGACCCCGGCCGCATCCAGCATTTCCTGGCCGAAAACGCCATTTTTATAAAGTACATAAGCCGAAATCCCTGGGATAACCACAATAAGCGGGATCAGCAGTTTCAGGAAAGCTGCGAACAGAATTCCCTTCCGGGCGGTTTTCAGATCTGCCCCCAGGGTTCGCTGGATGATATACTGATTGCACCCCCAGTAATTGAGATTATTGATCCACATAGCCCCGAAAATGACGGTCAAACCGGGCAGATCTTTATAATAGGGGCTCTCTTTGGGCAGAATCATGTGAAAATGAGAATCCGCTTCTGATCTCAGGGCGGAAAACGCACCGAGAATATTGGGCTTATCGAAGTAGTCGGCTACCATATCGAGGGCCAGATAGGTTGTTGCCAGACCGCCCACGACGAGTACGATAACCTGAATCACATCGGTATAACCGATTACCTTCATACCACCGATCGTTATGACGATGGCGAAAAGCGCCAGTCCGATGATAGCTGCAGTGAAATCGACACCGGCTGTCACCTGCAGGGCAAGTCCACCCAGATAGATGATCGACGTCAGGTTGACGAACACATACAGCAACAGCCAGAAAATGGCCATGATGGTCGCTACGGTCGGATTATACCTTTCCCTCAGAAACTGAGGCATGGTATAAATATTGTTTTTCAGATAGATCGGCACGAAATACACGGCAACCACGATCAGTGAGGCCGCTGCCATCCACTCGTAGGAAGAAATGGCCAGCCCGATGGCAAAACCGGATCCTGACATGCCGATAAAATGCTCGGCCGAAATGTTGGACGCGATCAGTGAAGCACCGATAGCCCAGTAGGTCAGGGCGCCCTCAGCGAGGAAATAATCCCTGGAAGATGCCTCGGATTTCGATTTCCGTTTATAAATCCAGTAACCGTAAGCAGCGATGACTACAAAGTAGATACAGAAAACAACAAGGTCGAAGGGGTTCAGTCCGGTATGTTCCATTATAAAGTATTTAGTTTGAACCTGAGGCTATCACTTCCCGATCCAGTTCTTTCAATACTTCACTCATCCGTACGGGTCTTTTCTCGAGCAGGGAAACCATCGCGGCCTTTCCGATGGCCGTGGCCATCAGCCCGTCGTGTACATTGACGGGGCTGGGCTTATCCTGCGCAATGCATTCGAGGAAATTCTGCAGACACACCCGGAAAGCCTTCTCATAGCGTTCCAGGAAAAAGTACAGGGGCAGAGCCCCGGTAATTCCATCTTTACCAGCCAGTATAACGTCATTTTCAGTCCGGTTTTCAGCCCGGGCCATTCCCTCCGAACCCAGGATCTCGAGCCGCTGATCATAACCATAAACGGCTTTCCGGCTGTTGTCGATAACGCCAATGGCACCGTTTTCGAAGTTCAGCACGATTACGGCAGTGTCGATATCATTGAGCTTTTCGATTTCGGGATTAATAAGTGCTCCTCCTTTGACATAAACCTCGGTGACTTCACTTCCGACAATGTACCGAGCCATGTCAAAGTCATGTATGGTCATATCGAGGAAAATTCCGCCTGATGTCCGAAGGTATTCGAGCGAGGGCGGTGCCGGATCACGGCTGGTTATCCGCAGGATATGAGGCTCTCCGACCTTACCGGTTGCCACCAGTTCCCGCACCCGGGCAAAATTGTCATCAAAACGTCGGTTGAAACCTACCATCAGTTTTACGCCATGCTGTTCCACTACTTTTCGGGCCTCCTCAATCGAATTCAGATTAACGTCGATGGGTTTTTCGCAGAAAATGTGTTTCCCATGACGGGCAGCCAGGATCAGGTTAGGCACGTGAAAGGGAGTCGGGGAACAAATGATGACAGCCTCTACCTCCGGATGCGTCAACACCTCTTCCGCATCGGTCACCACGTTCTTTACACCCAGTTTGTGCGCAAACTCATGCGTTTCCACCGCAGGATCGGATACGATCACTACGTCATTTTCCGGAAAATGGTAAATCAAATTGCTGAGGTGTATCTTTCCGACACGGCCCAAGCCTACTACTCCGATTTTCATTGAAACACAGCGTATGATTTATAATATTCAGGACTAGAATTTCCGGCTCCATTCACGAGGCCACCGTTCAATGACTATCTTGGTCTGGGTGAAAAATTCGATGGCGTGTTTTCCCTGGCCATGCAGATCCCCGAAGAAACTTTCTTTCCACCCTGAGAACGGGAACTGGGCAATAGGGGCGGCAACCCCGATGTTAATACCGATGTTTCCGGCCTCTGCTTCACTCCTGAACCGGCGCGCATTCTGCCCGCTGCTGGTAAATACACAGGCCATATTACCGTACCGGTTGCGGTTGATGAAGGCAATGGCATCGTCAATGGTCTTTAGATGGATAAGGCTCATGACCGGACCAAAGATTTCGGTTTCTATGAGCTGACCGTTCAGCGGAATATCTTCCAGAACGGTGGGAGCAATAAAGTTTCCACGCTCATATCCCTCCACCCTGACCGATCTTCCGTCAAGCAGTACCCGACCACCTTCATTGATACCCTGCTGTATGAGGCTTTCCACACGATTCTTGCTTTCTCTAGTAATAACCGGCCCCATCTGCACTTTTTCGTCCAATCCGAAACCCGTAGTTCGGGACCGGGCTGTTTCGACCAAAACCTCCGTAACCTCCTTATGATCACCTATGGTGATGATGTTACTGGCGGCAAGGCAGCGTTGTCCGGCACAGCCATATACACTGTCAGCCACGATGCGGGAGGTCATTTCCAGGTCTGCATCGGGCAGGATGACCAGCGGGTTCTTGGCACCTCCCTGGGCTTGTACCCTTTTGCCATGGGCTGCACCCGTAGCATACACATAGGCTGCCACCTTTGACGAACCTACAAAACTGATTGCCTGAATTCCGGGATGTGTAAGCAGGGCATCTACGGTTTCCTTACCTCCATGTACAAGGGAAAGAACTCCTTTAGGCAAATCCAGTTTCTCCAACAGCTGGAAGACCCGCATCATGGTCAGCGGCACCTTTTCGGAAGGCTTCAGAATAAATACATTACCACAGGCAAGCGCATAGGGCAGGAACCAGAACGGGATCATGCCGGGAAAGTTGAATGGCGCAATACAGGCACAGACGCCTACCGGCTGACGAATCATAAACTCGTCAATACCCCGGGCTATATCTTCGGAAAATTCCCCCTGCATCATAGCCGGAGCCCCACAGGCATTTTCCACGTTTTCGATGGCCCTGACCAGTTCAGCCCGGGCTTCGCCTATGGTTTTTCCCGATTCGAGCGTGATGGTCCGGGCGATCTCTTCCCGATGTTCTTCCAGAAGAAACTTCATTCGGAACAGGTATTGCACCCGCTCCGTTACCGGTACCCTCCTCCACTCCTTCAGGGCAGTCTCTGCCGCTTTTACGGCTTCATCCACATCACTTCCGCTCCCAGCAGGTACCTCAGCCAGGACTTCCTGGGTGGCCGGATTGATAACAGGGAGAAACCCTCCGGAACGGCTATCCGTCCATTCCCCCTTGATAAAATTCTTCAGTCTCATTGGTAAAAATTTTTTGACGTTGAACAAACCTCCTCAGAATCCACCTCTTTCCTTCACAAACGCTTCTACTTCCTGATAGGTAGGCATGAAATTCGCGCAGCCTTCCCGGGTCACAATTATGGCGCCACAGGCATTTCCCATCCGTACACTTTGATAAAGTGTCCATCCTTTCAGCAGTCCGTAAGTAAATCCTGCGCAGAACGCATCCCCTGCCCCCAACACATTCACGACTTCCACCGGAAAACCCGGAACCCTAACTTCTTCCAGTCCGGGCTGAAAAATGGAAGCCCCCTCTTTTCCCCGCTTTACGACCAGGGTATCAATTCCCGAATCGAGCACCCCTCTGATGGCCGATTCTATATTTCCGCGAATCTCCGGTGCCGAGATCTGCTGATGCTTGATTTCCAGCTGCTTTTTATCGGTCAGGTGTGTAGCCAGCAGCTCTTCTTCCGTTCCCAGGACAATGGAAAACAGGGGCAGTACAGAGCGGATGACGATGCCGAAAGCCCGGGGATCACTCCACTGATCAGCCCTGAAGTCTACATCCAGGAGGGTAGTAACTCCCAGTTTCCTGCACTTTTCAAGGGCGTACAGCATGGCCGTGCGGCTGGGATCCTTACTGAATGCAGTTCCTGAGAAGACAACGGCTTTGAATGAGTCAAAGGGGACGGCATCGATGTGGTCCAGGTCCAGGCGGATATCGGCGCAGTTGTCGCGGTAATAGACGAGTGGGAACCGGTCCGGGGGTTCGATTCCGAGTATAACCGCTGAGGTACGTGTACCCTCTATACGCGGCACCCAGTCGGTGCGGATTTTCTCTGTTCTGAGAAAATTTTCGATAAAATCTCCAACCTTATCATTGCCCAGCCCGGTCAGGATGGCCGTCCTGACACCCAGGCGGCTGGCACCGGTGGCAATGTTCAGGGGGCACCCGCCCACAAATGCATTGAAAGCGGAAATTTGCTCGAAAGGGCTGCCTATATCCGCGGAATACGGGTCGATGGAGGACCTGCCTATCGTCAGCAAATCCAGTGACTCATCCATGATATTTCTAACTTAAGCATTGTTCATTTCTGCGGTTACCAGAGGAAGCCTTGGGTCCTGTCCCTTCCAGGTCCCGTAGATCCATTCATGATCAGGATCTGACGTATTGGCCAGTGACTGATCACTGCCCGCCAGGAAATTCAGGTAGTAGACATGGTACCCATGCCCGGCCACGACGGGATGATACCCCTCCGGGACCAAAACCAGTTCATTGTTCCTGACCCGGATAACTTCGTCCAATGCCCGGTCATAGGTATAAACCTGTTGAATGGCATATCCCTGGGGCTTATCGATTTTATAGAAATAGATCTCCTCCAGATCGGCCTCGAGCAGATTGCCTTCGGCATCGACCTTGCGCTCATCATGTTTGTGAGCCGGGAAGGAGCTCCAGTTGCCCGACGGCGTGTACACCTCCACACAGACGATACGGTGAACGGGGGAACCAGGCGGAACCAGTCCGTTGATTTGCCGGTTGGCATTGTCCCCGCCCCTGATCTCGATGGGTGCCTGCTCCGGACGGGTCATGAACGGCAGGTGGTCCTCATCCGTTTTAACCCAGCATAGGGCTATGTCGGTATCCTCAGCCTGCGCCGTCAGAACGAAATCAGTCCGACGCGGGAGATACATGGCATGGCCGATTCCGCTGAAAACGTCCTTACGTCCGTTTAGGGTTTCCCAGACTTCGCCATTGCATTCCACCCGAAAATTTCCTCCCAGTAATACGATGCAGTATTCATACTCACCGGTATTTCCGGTATAGACCTGACCTGACCTCATCGTACGGGCTTCGAAGTTCAGGAATTCCCATCCTGCATCTTCGGCCGAAACTTGCTGATAGGCGGGCTCGCTTTTTGCTTTTCGCAATAGAAAACTTGTGCTCATCCGGTTGCGGTTTAGCGGTGTAAGACTTTTGATGCACAATTATAGCCCGCAGGTAATTCATTACAAAATGCAATTATTTCAATAAAGCATGCAAACGTTTGAAAAAATTTCAGCCTCCCCGCCAGGAGGTCGGAAATGCTGATTTCCTAAAGGTTGATATTGTTTCAGGATTGGGAAGTCGGTTGCCGGTATTCCTGGAACGGAATCTGCATCAGGTTGCCGATTCGGCTGTTTTCCTCCTCTTTCAAATGCGTGTCGATACCATAAATGAGATGCGCCTGATCGACTTTGGCAAAGGTACCGAAGATTCGATCCCAGATAGAAAATATATTACCGTAATTGGTATCGGTGTAGGGAAGTCGGTAATGGTGATGCACGTGATGCATATTGGGTGTGACAATCACCAGGCTCAGAACTCGGTCAAGCTTTTCGGGCAACCGTATGTTGGCATGGTTAAACTGGGACAGGAGTACCGAAAAGGATTGATAGGCAAAGACAATCCACATTGGCGCTCCGGCAATTACCGTCGCCAGGATGGTAAAAACAAAGCGGAAAACACTTTCCCCCGGATGGTGCCGGTTGGCGGTCGTGGTATCGACATGCGTATCGCTATGGTGAATGACATGAAATTTCCACATCCACTTCACCTTATGCTGTATAAAATGGATCAGCCAGGCTCCTATGAGGTCGAGCAGCAACAACCCTACCACGAATTTAACCCAAAGCGGCCAGCCGGAGAACCATTGAAGTACCCCGAAATGCGCGCTGGTGGCCCATTGACTCGCCCTTACCAACAGAAAGGCCAGGACGAAATTGACAAGAATAGTGGTGAGGGTGAAGAATATATTAATTCCTGCATGCCTGAACTTGTGGTATGAGAACCGGAACAGTGGAAATGCATTCTCTATCATCCAGAACAATGCGATCCCTCCCACCAGGATCAGGCTGCGATGTGCGGGTGGGATTGTCTCAAAATAGGCTGCCAGTCTTTCCATGACTCTTCATTTTTCAATGAAAGTCAAAGATAGGATTTTGTCTTATTTAAGGAAAACTTTTGACAATTTACACCCAAGCCACTTCTTTCTCTTCAGGAATTAAAAACGTCCCGGATAACTTCGAGAGACCTGATTTTCGCGGGCACATCGTAAATGTAGCTGCTGATGATCAGCTCGTCGAAATGAACTTCCTGGGCGAACTCCTCAAACTGCTGTGTAAGACTTTCCTTGTCTCCTATGAAAGTACAGGAAGCCATTTGCATGACAGCCTGTTGTATTTCAGGCGTCCAGTAAGGATCGAGTGAATTCACTGGCGGAGCCAGCGGTGCCCGGCGGTTGGTTACCATACCGATGAACGTGCGGAACATACTCGTTGAAAGGCGGTAAGCTTCCGTTTCCGTATCTGCCCCGAATACATTTACACAGATCATCATATGAGGTTCTTTGAGCACTTCCGAAGGTTTGAATTCCCTGCGGTAGATCTGTACGGCAGCCTTAAGCTGGGCAGGAGCAAAATGAGCAGCGAATGCATAGGGCAGACCGAGTTTGGCCGCCAGATGAGCGCTGTCGGTGCTGGATCCGAGAATGTAAAATGGGATATGGAGTCCCTCCCCCGGAAAAGCCCTAACCTTGACATCCGGATCATCGTTGTGAAAATAATCCCACAACTCCTGTACATCCTGAGGGAAACTGAACGCCGTGTTCATATTCGTGCGGCGAAGCGCCATCGCGGTAATCTGGTCGGTCCCCGGAGCCCTGCCCAGTCCGAGTTCTATTCTTCCGGGATATAAGGTTTCCAGGGTACCGAATTGCTCGGCCACTACCAGCGGAGAATGATTGGGCAGCATTATACCCCCTGAGCCCACCCTGATGGATTCGGTTTTCCCTGCTACGTGACCGATGAGAATGGCAGTTGCCGAACTGGCGATATGAGGCATGTTGTGGTGCTCTGCAAACCAGATACTCCGATAACCCAGTTTCTCTGCGCTCTGTGCAATCTGAACGGACTCTGCGATAGCCTCTCGGGCCCCGAATCCCTCCTTTACAACTGCCAGATCAAGTATGGTAAGTGGTATATTTTTGATGGCCATAATTTCCGGAACCGATATGATAAATAGTATCTTTTTAAACTACACCCCGGACGGCAGTTCGGTTCCACGTGCCGGCAGATAATTCTCACTTTTTTGTATTATTCCAGTAAATCAAAACGTTAAGGGTCGCTCTGCCTGCGGCAATAACGTCCGGCTTTCCATCCCAGTCCAGATCGGCAATTTTTAAGTCTTCGCAGGCCATTCTGACACTGTCATCGAGGGCATATTCTTTCCACCCGTTCCGTGTTTCCGCATAAAGTCTTACCCCCACCATTTTATCCCTGTTCGGATTTCGCCAGCCAGCGACCACCACATCACTTCCGCTTCCGAGCAAATCCCCTACCCCTATCGCATGTCCCTGGGCAAAATCCGGAGTTAGTTCGGTACGTTGTCCGTCACGTGCGGTAAGCATCAGATGGGTGCCGTGCATGGGCTCTATGGTGGCGGTAAACGCTTTCCCATTCCGGAATTTACCGGTTTGGATTTCCCCCACAGGATGATCCTTAACCAGCCAGTTTTCCGAAAGTTGCCATTTACCGTTTTTGTATTCCAGCAGTCTTACTCCTTCCTTACCCCCTACCGCGGCCTTGAGCGATTTTCCTTCTTCTTCCAGCACCTGGAAGTTATGGGTCATATGCAGCTGGGTATCGAGTAACTGATATTTCCACTCCCGGTCGGGATCCGAGGGAAAATCAAAGGCGATCCACTTCACCCCTTCACCCGAACCGTTTACATTTCCCTGTCCGTGAAGCGGCAGCACGAGCAGCTGAAATTTTCCGTCGGGTTTTCTACCCCATTGCATACGATGGATGGTTACTTCATGGTGCAGTCGGACCGGAGACCAGCGTTCCGTGGGGTCGCTGGGGCGTTTCAGATAGAATACGGCGCCTGACTTTTTGGGATCTCCGGTTTCCGAAGGATTCCACTGTGCACCCACTGCCACCTCCACTTTTCCATCTCCATCGAGGTCCCTGGCTGCAATACAGACATTGTCAAACTCCGTCAGATTGGCGGCCATGACATAGCGCTTCCAGGGTTTATTGCGGCCACCCGGGTTTTTATACCAGACGATTTCAGTCTTGTCCGCCAGCAGGATGTCGGGCTTTCGGTCTCCATCGACATCTCCGATGGCCAGTCCATACCCTATATCAATCTGGTTGTCTACCACTTCCACTTTAAAGGACGGTGTCTGTCCCGAAACTGGTAGTCTATGAAGCAGAAACACCGAAAACAGAAAAAGTAAATTGTTAAAAGGCAGGCGGTTCATAGGTATACGGGTGTCAGGTTAATGATTATATGCAAGGACAAGTTAAGGTTTTTCGATAAATTATCGAGCAAATCAACAAACATGAGCAAGGGAGAAAGCATTTCAGTGCTGGATATTTTCAAGGTAGGTATTGGTCCGTCGAGTTCCCATACGCTCGGTCCGTGGCGGGCGGCACAAGCTTTTCTGAAACAGTTGTTCCAGCTACCTAACCATTCTACAATCAATAAATTACAGGTCGATCTGTACGGCTCCCTGGCGAAAACCGGAAAAGGGCATGGGACCGACCTCGCCATTATTCTCGGCCTGGCGGGACATGACCCAGTAACGGTTGAAACTGCCCGTATTTACGGAATTCTGGACGAAATAGAGAGACAAAAAATATTGCTGCTCAACGGTAACCTGCCCGTTAGTTTCTCAGCGGGGAAAGACATCATCTTTCATTTTTCTGAAAGCCTCCCCTTTCACCCAAACGGGGTACGATTCACGGCATTCCTTGATCAGGGAGAGCCCTTCGCCGAAACCTGGTATTCCATAGGAGGAGGCTTCATCTCCAGAGGCCTGGAGGAGGAGAACGAACCGACTACTCATCTGGAGGTGCCGTTTCCGGTCCAAAGTGGGGCTGACCTGCTGGCCTGGTGCAAAAAACAGAATAGCAGTATCAGCGAACTTGTTTTACAAAATGAACATGCCTGGCGAAAGGACGAAGATACTTTTGCCGCATTGCGGAATATCTGGCAGACCATGCTTGATTGCATACACCGTGGCTGCAGTACAACCGATGGCTATCTTCCGGGGATATTGAAGGTGAAAAGACGTGCAGGACTCATACACAACCGGCTCCTTCGGCAGCCTCCTCCGGCTGACATCCAGGAATGGATCCACCAAATCAGGCTGGGGGGCGGTGATTTTAAATACACGCTCGACTGGCTGAGCTGTTTTGCGCTGGCGGTTAACGAGGAAAATGCTTCATTCGGCCGAATCGTAACAGCGCCTACGAACGGTTCTGCGGGGGTGATACCGGCCGTGCTGATGTATTATATGGTATTTTGTGACGGCTTTCGGGAAGAACAGATTTTCCGCTTCCTGCTCACAGCCGCGGAGGTAGGATCCATTTTCAAGCGTGGCGCTACGCTATCAGCTGCCATGGGCGGTTGTCAGGCCGAAATAGGGGTTTCTTCGGCGATGGCCGCAGCAGGCCTTACGGAGGTGATGGGTGGTTCGCCGGAACACTGCCTGATGGCCGCGGAAATCGCCATGGAGCATCATCTGGGTCTGACCTGTGACCCGGTGGCCGGGTTGGTGCAGATTCCCTGTATTGAGCGGAACGCGATGGGAGCGGTGAAAGCAGTTACGGCTGCCCAATTAGCACTCCAGGGAGACCCTGGTGCAGCCCGGGTATCCCTGGATGATGCGGTCAGAACCATGTGGCAAACCGCCCTCGATATGAGTGACAAGTACAAAGAAACTTCTGAGGGCGGACTGGCCGTGAATATACCGGTTACGCTGAGTGAATGTTAGTTCATCACTTCGGCGTTGTCCAGAATATAATTCAGTTCGTAGATATCGTCGGCGTTGAGTTTCAGAATGCCTTTGAAAGTCAGCCTTTCGTCGGTTTTAAACTTGCGGTTGCTTTTGGCCAGATTGAGGGTCATAACAGATTCCGGACCTGCACCACCACAGAAGAAACAGGCACTGAACGGAAAGGCTGATAGCACATATAGCCCTGCATCCAGATCACGTGGAATCACATATCCCGTAATGGCCACTTCCTTGTTGTTGAGTTTCTTGACGCTGGGTCCAAAAGTTGGATATAGCATATAAACCTGTTCGGCTTCAAACCACTTCTTACTGAAGGTCACGTCCCTCAAAATTTCCCAGGTTACCTTTTCAGGATTTGCTGAAAAGGTGAACGAGCTAAGCATTACCCCTGCCAGCAGTATAGCAATCCATTTTTGGCTGATAGCTTTCATTGTAATTCTGAATTATTTTTTACTCCAAATAATTAAACGAATATAGTGCCTCCAGGGTTCATTTCCAATCCGAATTTGGATAATTACCGGATTCGTTTAACAAGATTTATTGAATTCACGGTGAATGGATTCTTCAAAAAGGCGCTCCTTGGGCAGGCTCTTGAAGTACTCGTAGGTACGTCTGAGTCCCTCTGCTCTTTCCACCCTGGGTTCCCAACCGAGAATTTCCCGCGCTTTGGTGATATCGGGCTGTCTTTGTTTGGGATCGTCTTTGGGAAGAGGTTTGTAAACGACTTTCTGCGAGGTTCCGGTAAGCTTGATGATCTCTTCGGCAAAATCCTTGATCGTAATTTCTGCCGGGTTACCGATGTTAACCGGAAGGGCATAATCACTCATCAGCAGGCGGTAAATACCTTCCACCAGGTCATCGACATAACAGAATGAGCGGGTTTGTGAGCCGTCGCCGAAGATGGTGAGATCTTCCCCTCTCAATGCCTGACCGATAAAGGCAGGGAGTACCCGGCCGTCATTAAGCCGCATGCGGGGACCATAGGTATTGAAAATACGAACGATACGGGTTTCCAGCCCATGATAGGTATGATAGGCCATGGTAAGGGCTTCCTGATACCTTTTGGCTTCATCGTAACAGCCGCGGGGGCCTACGGGGTTTACATGCCCCCAGTACTCTTCGGTTTGGGGATGCACCAGCGGATCTCCATATACTTCGGAGGTAGATGCAATCATGAATCGTGCCTTCTTGACACGCGCAAGTCCTAGCAGGTTATGGGTTCCCATAGCCCCTACCTTGAGCGTCTGAATCGGGATTTTAAGATAGTCGATCGGACTGGCGGGTGATGCGAAGTGGAGTATATAATCGAGCTCACCGGGTACATGAACGAATTTGGTGACGTCATGATGGTAGAATTCAAAATTTTCCAAAGGCATCAGGTGCTCGATATTACGCATATCCCCTGTAATCAGGTTGTCCATGCCTACCACACGAAAGCCTTCTTTGATAAAGCGATCACAAAGATGTGACCCCAGAAACCCGGCAGCTCCTGTAATCAATACTCTTTTCATTCTATGGTCTTATTCAATCTGTAAACTATTAACATTCAAAAATAGCTGAATTTATTTTGCTCTACTACTGCCTGCTAATTTTTGTCCAATTTTGATCGAAGGCTGCTCCAGGAACTGGTACATCCCCCAGGAGATGAGAAAAACAATCCCAAAGACCAAAGCCCCGTTCAGGAACGGCGTAAAACGGGAAGAATCAAACCAGTTGATGTAGTTCATCAGCGGTTCGATCACAGGCTGATGTATGAGGTAAATACTGTAACTGCAAAGGCCGATCGAAATCAGCATGTTTCTGAACCAGGGCCAGATCTTGGGTGGCTCGTGCAAACAGAGCTCCACCAGTGCGGCGAAGAGAAATGCTTCCAGGATATCGCTGACATATACAAACAGCAGGAGAAAAACCTGCAGCAAAACATACGCAGCAGCCAGGGCTGACCATCCCAACCAGCTGATCCGTATTAACCTCCGCTGATGGTGCCACTCTTCCGCTACCAGGGCTCCTGCCGCCCACATAATCCAGTAGTGACCTGCAAAGGTCATTTCACTGAGCTTGTCGGGCTTACCCCCTTTTGAAAGGTAGATAATCACGAGGGCTCCCAGGTGAATAAGAAGCAGAATGCTGCAAAACCGCCTGATTCCTATTTTCCCCGCCAGTATCAGAAAGATGGGATATATTAGGTAGAGCTGCACTTCAAGGGCTATCGACCAGAAGGAAGGATTTATCCCGAAGAATATACCGTTATTTCCCGACAGGTTGTGTACCATAAATAGATGAGTCACCAGAGAAAGCCGTCCCTCATCGGTAAACAAATGGTAGATGCTACGTTCTTTGTCATGGAACGCAAAAAAGAGCACTACAATCAGATAGGGGGGATAAATCCGCCAGAATCTCCTTAGAAAAAATCTACGGATGTTCAGCTTGCCATCTCCCCGTTGAAGAAACTGATAATGGATCAGGAACCCGCTGATGATCAGAAACAGCTGTACGCCCGCCGAACCATAATTTAATGGTGAAAATGAAGCATAGAGCTCATTCCAGGTAACACCGGAAAAAGACATAAGTACGCCGTCATGGCTGACATACTGATCAACCATTCCTATATGCCAGTGATAGCCAAATACGGCCAGAATGGCAATTCCCCGGAGAACATCAAATACCTCCAGTTTAGGGATATTCGCCCCGGTTTCCATAATTTTCAGAGGTTAGATTGATAGGAAATCGGCCCTGGAGTTCACCCCCGGTACCGATTCCCTGTATCAGGAAGCTCAATTAGGAAACTTCTACTGTTTCCCTACCGATGCTGTAATAAGTAAATCCAAGTTCACGCATTTGTTCAGGTTCATAAAGGTTTCGGCCGTCGAAAATTACTTTGTTTTTCAGCAAAGCGCTCACCTTATCAAAATCAGGTGTGCGGAACTGAGGCCATTCCGTAAAAATCATTAGTGCATCGGCATCGTCGAGGGCGGCATAGGCGGTGTGACAGTAAGTCACGTCCGGCAATAATGACTTTGTATTACCCATTGCTTCGGGGTCATATGCCGTAACCCGCGCACCGGCATCCAGGAGTTCCCGAATGTTTTCCAAAGCTGGCGCTTCGCGGATATCATCGGTATAAGGTTTGAACGCTAGTCCCCACACGGCGATAGTTCTGTCTTTCAGATCCCCGTTGAAATAATCAAAGAGCGGCTTCAGGAGCTTTTTCTTCTGCTCCCGGTTAACCTTCATCACGGCATTGAGGAGCTGGAAATCATAGGAATAATCCACCGAAGTCTTGGCCAGAGCCTGCACATCCTTGGGGAAACAGCTTCCGCCATATCCGATACCAGCAAACAGAAAGCGTTTTCCGATACGGCTGTCGGTACCGATGCCTTTTCGGATCATATCCACATTGGCACCGGTTTTCTCGCAAAGATTGGCGATCTCGTTCATGAAGGTAATCTTCATGGCCAGGAATGCGTTGGCTGCGTATTTGGTCATTTCAGCCGAGCGCTCATCCATAAAGATGATCGGGTTGCCCTGGCGCACCAGCGGTGCGTAAAGGCGTTCCATCACCTTTTTCGCCTTTTCCGACCGGGTTCCTATCACCACGCGGTCGGGTTTCATAAAGTCTTCCACAGCTACCCCTTCACGGAGGAACTCGGGGTTCGATACCACATCGAAATCTACTTTGGCATTCCGCGCGATAGCTTCCCTCACCTTTTCCGCCGTACCCACCGGAACGGTACTCTTGTCAATCACTACCGCGTAGGTGGTTAACAAGTGGCCCAGTTGGTCGGCGACCTGAAGGATATATTTCAAATCAGCCGAGCCGTCTTCGTCGGGCGGTGTGGGTAATGCCAGAAAAATCGCTTCCGCTCCTTCGATACCCGACGCCAGATCCGTCGTAAACTTGAGCCGCCCTTCTTCCGTATTCCGATTGAACAGTACGTCCAGACCAGGTTCGTAGATAGGTATTTTCCCGTTCTGTAACTGTCTTACTTTTTCTTCATTTACATCAATACAAGTTACCTGATTTCCCGTTTCAGAAAAGCAGGTCCCGGTTACAAGTCCTACATAACCTGTACCTACAACAGCAATTTTCATGGAATGTTGGGTGTGATTTTGATTCTATTTAACTTAAATTGTATTAGAAAGACAATCTCGCTCCCCGATTCATCCTGTTTTCAAGACAATGGTGAGTGATATCGCTTCTCCAGGCGATGGCAAATTTAGTTCTTTCCAAAATACCGGAAACATAATCAGATTGACAAATATTGTCGGGATTTATCCACCGGTTTCGGCAAACTAAAAACAGAATCATAACAGCCATGCTTTACACACTTAATGAAAATCAGAAACTGATCCAGGACGCCGTACGTGACTTTGCAGATCGGCATATACTGCCCAACCGGGCAAATTGGGATGAATCCCAGCATTTCCCGAGGGAGCTGTTCGGCTCGATGGGAGAACTGGGCTTAATGGGTATGCTGGTACCAGAAACTTACGGCGGTGCGGGATTGGGATACGCCGAATATGTGACGGCGATAATTGAACTTTCCAGGGCAGACCCCTCCATCGGACTTTCCATGGCGGCCCATAACTCACTTTGTACCAACCACATACTCCTGTTCGGGAACAGTGATCAGAAAGCGGCGTATCTTCCCGGACTGGCCTCGGGAAATCTCCTGGGGGCCTGGGCCTTAACCGAACCGGGCACCGGCTCGGATGCTGGCAATATGAAGACGGTTGCCGTCAGAAACGGCCGTAAGTGGATCATCAATGGCACCAAAACCTTTATCACCCACGGCAAAAGTGGAGACGTCGTGGTGTTAATTGCACGAACACATGGGGAAAATGACAGGTCGGCCGCCACAGCTTTTATCATTCCACGCAACACCCCCGGGCTCACGGCAGGTAAGAAAGAAAACAAGCTGGGGATGCGTGCTTCGGAAACGACGGAAGTGATCCTCCAGGACTGTGAAATAGACGATGATCACCGGCTGGGGGAGCCAGGCCAGGGTTTCCGCCAGGCCCTTCAGATACTCGATGGCGGACGGATTTCGATCGCGTCGCTAAGCATCGGCACAGCGCTCGGAGCCTATGAGGCTGCCCTAAGCTACTCCCGGGAGAGGGAGCAGTTCGGCAAACCGATTTCCCAGTTTCAGGGTATTGCCTTTAAATTGGCCGACATGTTTACGGAAATTCAGGCAGCCACCCTCCTGACCTACCAGGCCGCCCGACTGAAAGACGAAGGCAAGCCGGTGACCCTCGCCAGTTCGGTAGCCAAATATTATGCATCTGAAACAGCTGTCCGGGTTTCCGGGGAGGCGGTACAAATACTCGGTGGATACGGCTTTATCAAAGACTACCCCGTAGAGAAGTTTTACAGAGACAGCAAACTTTGCACCATAGGCGAGGGAACGAGTGAAATCCAGAAACTCGTTATTTCACGCGAAATTCTGAAGTAATGCCGTTTAAACAAGTTTATAGCCGTATATTGATGCGGTTTACCATTACCCCCTATCTGTATTGTCCGTGAATCCTATTAAAAGTAACTTGCATAGAACAAATAAAATTTTTCACCTTAACTAATCACAGATAGTTATGTCCGTAGCCTATATACTATTAGTCATTGTGGTCGTCGGGGTGCTGATGGCCGTAAAGGTAGTCCCTCAGCAAAGTGCCTACGTACTGGAAAGGCTGGGTAAATTCCATGCTGTTCTTCAACCAGGGATAAGCTTTATCATCCCTTTTTTCGACCGTATTGCCTACCGGCACACCCTGAAGGAAAAAGCGCTGGACATACCCGAACAAATCTGTATCACCCGCGATAACGTACAGGTGAAAATGGACGGGGTCATATTTATACAGGTTATTGATCCTCAAAAAGCCTCCTACGGTATCAATGACTATCACTTTGCCGTAAGTCAGCTGGCCCAGACCACCATGCGGAGTGAGATTGGGAAACTGGATCTCGACCGTACCTTTGAAGAACGGATGGCGATCAACCGCGCAGTCGTGCAGGCCATCGATGAAGCAGCCATCAGCTGGGGTGTAAAGGTTCTCCGGTACGAAATTAAAAACATTACTCCGCCCCAAAGCGTATTGACGGCTATGGAGAAACAGATGCAGGCAGAGCGGGAAAGAAGGGCGGTCATTCTGCAGTCGGACGGCGAAAAGCAGGCGCTGATTAACGTGGCAGAGGGGCACAAGCAAAAAGTCGTTCTCGAATCGGAAGCGATCCGCGCCCGGCAGATCAACGAAGCAGAAGGGGAAGCGGCAGCCCTGCTGGCCGTCGCTGAAGCTACCGCGCAGAGTATCAGACTGGTTGCTGAGGCCATCAATACGGAAGGCGGTATGGACGCTGTGCAGCTGAAGGTAGCCGAGAACATGGTTGAACAATTCGGCAAACTTGCCAAAACAAACAATACATTAATTTTGCCCGCTAATTTCGCAGATCTCGGATCGCTGGTCGCCTCTGCGATGACCATTGTCAAATCAGAATCGGATAAGAAAAAATAGAAATAAAGATTATGGATTTTTTTTCCCTTCCCCAATTGTGGCTGATCATCGGCTTGGTCATGTTATTTGCCGAACTGGTAAGTGTTACCCTGGTATTTATCTTTTTTGCGATAGCTGCCTTCATCACCTCCCTGCTCGCCGCATCGGGAATTGTGAATGGATGGGAGTACCAGCTGATCATCTTTTCGGTATTGTCGGTTGCATCAACACTGGTGCTCCGAAAACCAGCCAAGCAATGGGTAAATAAATCCGAACATAAAGACTACAACGAGTATGCGGGCGAAACAGCCATGGTCATCAAGGACATCCCTGCCGATGGTGACGGCCGAATCTTTTACCGGGGCGCCGAATGGCTGGCAGCATCGGATAAAAAAGTCCCTATCGTCGCCGGTAGTAAGGTAACCATAATCCGGGCTGACGGCATCCGTCTGATTGTCGAGGAGGCCTAGACCGTAGGTTTTTTTTGCTGATATTCCGGGCAGAAAAGCAATAAGAACATGGTATTCAAATACGATGGCAAGAGCCTGTTATTGTGAGTTCAGTCTATTGGCTGGACTTTTTTTTTATGCATTAGTCTCAACAGGGGTGCAAATCGTAAAAATGGATCATGCACATCTCTGGGAGAGCAATATGAGCCAATCACATTCAGGCGATCAGTGATGCGATTGAGATTTCGTATTCGCTTGCTGTTCGTATTTGAAAGACCTTCAAACTGGGATTTTAGCTGAATCCGATTAGGATTTTGCTCTTTACTATCATCATGTCACCCCTTCGGGGTTGAGGAGATCGATAGAAATCGCATTTACCTATTATTATGTCACCCCTACGGGGTTGGGGAGATCGATAGGATTCGCATTTCCCTATTATCGTGTCACCCCTCTGGGGTTTGGGGAGAACGATAGGATTCGCATTTACCTATTACCATGTCACCCCTACGGGGCTTGGGAGATCGATAGGAATCGCATTTCCCTATTATCATGTCACCCCTCTGGGGTTTGGGAAGAACGATCGGAATCGCATTTACCTATTATCATGTCACCCCTACGGGGTTGGGAAGAAGGAAGTTAGTCCCGGGGAATGATGTATAAACAAAAAGATCCCTGCAGGTAAACAGGGATCTTCTCTCTCCTGGCGGATATAATATATCGCAATGCCATGCGCCAACGAAGGGCACGACGATTATGCCATCAATTAGTCGTTGCTATTGCCGTACATCTTCTCTTTGTAAATCGCACGCAGACGTTGCTGACGACGAGTTACAGAAGGTTTCTGAAATGCGGTACGAGCACGCAGTTCGCGCATTCTGCCGGTACGCTCAAATTTCTTTTTATACCTTTTCAGTGCACGGTCAATCGATTCGTTGTCTTTGATGTTAATGATAAGCATATTAGATGATGATAAATTATCGGCTTTAAAAGGCCACAAAGATATTATCACTGCAATTAATAATCAATGTTTTTGACAAAAAAATAGATATTTGTCCAAAACTAACGTCTATGAGCAGAAACATTGCAGTCATCGACCTGGGAACCAACACCTTCCAGATGATGGTAGCGCGGGGAAATGAACAGGGATACGAGGTAGTGTCGCAGACCAGCACACCCTCTCGTCTCGGAAAAGGCGGAATCAATCAGGGTATCCTGACAGACGATGCCCTCGAACGGGCTATCCGTATTCTGAAAGACTTCAGGAGCATGCTGGACGAACACGGGATTGCCCGGCAGGATACCTATATCTTCGGTACCAGTGCCGTCCGAAATGCAGCCAATAAAGATGTCCTGCTCGAAAAAATAGAATCCGAGATGGGCGTTCCCGTGTATGTGATCAGCGGGGATGAAGAAGCACAACTGATCTATCACGGAGTAAAACAGGCAGTGCCCCTCGATCAAAATCCCCATCTTATTGTAGATATAGGTGGAGGTAGTGTGGAATTCATCATTGCGGACCGGGAACGGGTATTCTGGAAACAGAGCTTTGAAGTAGGCGGGCAGCGCCTGCTCGACCGGTTCATTAAAACCGATCCCATCAGTCCTGCCGCCATCCGGCAGATCAACAATTATCTGAACCAGGAACTTATCGCCTTGATGAATGCCGTGCATCAGTATGCACCTGCCACCCTGGTAGGTTCATCAGGCACTTTCGAGACGCTGGCTGAGATTGAATATTGGCGAAATCATAACAGCTGGCCCCCTGTAAAGGAAATCGGCTTTGATGTGCCGCTCGAAAGCTTCTACCAAAGCCGAAATCATATATTAAGCTCCAATCGGGAAGAGCGTATGAAAATCCCGGGCATGAAGGAACTCCGGGTAGATATGATCGGGGCTGCCATCTGTCTGATCGACTATATTCTGCAGCATACGCCCGTCCGAACGATCAAGGCATCGCGCTATTCCCTGAAGGAAGGTGCGGTCTTACTCATCTTTCAGAACCACTTCTCTAGCGAATCGTATCGCCAGGGGCTTTAAATCGAAGCACTGTGTCGATCGGGGAAACGGTCGGCCCTTTGTCTTTCTTGCCAAATACCGAAACGTTTACATAACGTCTCGGATTTTCCCTGAAATTGGCCAGAAGCTGATTGAGACTGATCACCGTGTAATTAAGATTCTTGTACAACTCCTCATCGGCGATCAGTTTGCCGGCGGTCCCCTCTCCTGCCTTGATACCGTCGAGAATGCCGCGCAGTTCATCAATGGTTTTGCGTGCTGTGGCTACTGTCGACCCCAGTTGGATCGCCTGAAGTGAGTCGACCAGTGTATTGGCGTTGGCAAGCAGAGGCTTAATGCTTTTTTCTGTCTCTACAAGCGATTTCGACAACTCATTTAGATTGGTCATCATACCCGACAGCTTGACTTTGTTCTCACTCAGGATCGAATTGAGTGAATTTCCGGTCTGATCGAAATTGGCCAATACCTTGTTGAGGGTTTCTCCGGTTTGCTTAAAGCCTTCTGATACGACCACCAGGTTTTTGATCAGGGAATCGGCATGGGAAAGTACGGGTGAAGCCTGGTTTTGCAGCAGGGCCATCAGTCCCAGTTCCTTCTCTCCCGGTATGGTTGATTTATCGGGGATCATTTTGTCGGAGGTGCCCATGGCTAAGCGGATAGCCTTTCCACCCAACACACCGCCGTCAACCAGCACGGCTTTGGAGCCTTCTGGAAGGGGTACATCCCGCTGGATATCGAGCGTTACTTTCAGTTTATTTCCGTTTTTAGGCATCAGTTCGATATCCGCGACTCTACCTACCGGATATCCGTTCAGAACAACCGGATTGGAAGCTGCCAGTCCGTCTACGTTGTCATATTCGACATAGTAAATATTGGAGCGTGAAAAGATGTTTGATCCTTTGAGAAAATTAAATCCGAAATACAAGACTATAAGCGATATAAGTGCCAACAGCCCAACCTTTGCTTCTCGTGACGTCTTCATTTATTAATGATAAAAATCGTAGTGTTTCCTAAAATCGTTAGTGCGTTCTGTACGGGTCTAATCAATCCGCAATTTCCACCGCCTTTTTATATTCTCCAAAAGCCTTCAGGATCCGGTCAGCGGTATCGGATCTCCCTTTTTCGGAGTTCAGGTATTTTTCTTCTTCAGGGTTGCTCAGAAAACCGATTTCCACAAGCACGCTCGGCATGGCCGTTCGCCATAGCACCAGGAATCCGGCCTGTTTCACCCCCCGGCTTGAGCGGGCTTTCCCAAATTGCTTCTCCACCAGCTGAGCAAAATAAAGGCTGTTCGTCAGGAAAGCGCTCTGGTAATTGGCCAGCATGATATAGGCCAGAGGCGAACTGGGATCGAACCCCTTATATTTTTCCTGGTAATTGGTTTCCTTCAGAATAACCGAGTTCTCCCTTTTGGCCACTTCCAGGTTTCCGTCGGTTTTATGCAAACCCATTACAAAGGTTTCAGTCCCTCTGACGCTGTGCGATCGGGGACTGGCGTTGCAATGCAGGGATATGAACAAATCGGCGTTATTCCGGTTGGCGAAGGCCGAACGCTCCGCAAGATCGACAAATTTATCGGTACTTCGCGTATATAAAACCTTCACGTCGGGATATTCCTTTTTGATTTTTTCGCCCAGCTGCAGCGCCAGTTTCAGTACGATGTCCTTTTCCTTGGCAACCTTTCCGACGGTTCCGGGATCATGACCACCGTGACCCGGGTCTATTACGACCGTTTTAATTTTGTACCCCTCCTTATTTTCGGCATAAGTATATTTGCCGAAGATTCGTGCAGGGATGAATAACAGCGAAAAGACGATTACGAGAGTTTTAGCAACTTTTAACATTATTTTGTGTGGAGCACGCTACTTCATTGATATTTGTACGCTAATTTTGATCTCAATACTTTACAAAAGTAATTTATTTGTTAGAACTGAAAAAAAACCTGTTTATTATATGGGCCGGCATTATGCTGCTTCTGTTCTCCCTGGATGCCGTCGGGCAAAGAACTCCCCGCACAGGTAAAAACAGCCGCACTACTGCCGATTCCAGCTCTATAATTACTCCTGGAACCATCCGGTCCGGCGTTCCCGGGTTAATTCAGCCAGGAGATACACTTCTATTGCCCTCTGATTCCCTGACAGTTCCGAAAGATTCCATTCGTGCCGATACGACCCTCGGAGATCTGGAAACGACCGTCGTCTATATGTCTGAAGA
>Ga0182792_1001004_pt1 | contig 24455 bp, 17 predicted proteins | sample Passage237B_FD_130497 | JGI IMG/M metagenome (GOLD analysis project Ga0182792, IMG submission 130497) | Cellulose adapted compost microbial communities from Newby Island Compost Facility, Milpitas, CA, USA - Passage2 37B (version 2) (version 2) ...
CGACGCCGGGGCGATCAACGCGGTCTACGCCTGCAACGACGCGAACTACCTCTACCTGCGCATCAGCACCGACGCGGGCACGGACCTCAACACCGCGGATTTCAACCTCTACATCGACACGGACGACGTCGCCGACGACGGTCTCGATGTATCCGCGGATGGATACGAGCCCACCGGCGCCGGCGCGCGCATCCGCTCCGAGCTGCTCTACCAGAACGGAGGCCTCTACAGCCAGGACACCGGCGTGTTCAACGTCGGCTTCGTCGGCTCCGCCACCGTTTCCGCCAACGCGGGCAAGACGGAGTGGGAGATCCGCATCCCGCGCAACCTCACGCACCCCGGCACCCACTCGCGTTATCCGAACCAGCCGGTCTTCGGCGCCGACGGCTCGCACATCCTGATGCTCCTCGCGCTCGAGGTCGGCGGCACCACGCAGTATTTCCCGCGCATCGCGCAGGACGGCTTCGAGAAGAACCTCGGTTACCGTTTCGAGCAGGCGACCGGCTCCGTCTACGACCAGGACTTCGTCGAATCCCAAAAAGTCCAGGGCTGGCCGCTCTACCAGACCGACAAGTTTCTCAGCCACGCCCCAAACACGCGCGCCATCGTCTGGAACGCGGTCAACTCCGACAACGACCCGCCCGTTTGGAGCACCACCGGCAACGGCTTCACGCCGCGCGGCGCCACGAGCTTCGCCCCCGTGCGTGCCGGCATCCAGGCCGCCATCCCCGACGACGGCGCCGTCATCGTGCGTTGGGACACCGCCAGCGACCAGAGCCGTCCCGTGCGCTACAAGATCTACTATGCGCCCGCTTCGCCGCCGCCGAGCACCGTCGATCTCAACGCCGCGCCTTGGCAAAACACCGGCTACATCGCCGGCACGCCGCCCGCCGACTACGCCTACCCGGTCGATCTCTCCACCGCCGTCGCCAACGAGCACCGCGTCACCGGCCTGACCAACGGCACCGCCTACACCTTCATCGTGCGCGCCGCCGACAGCGGCGCCACGGTCCGCGAGGAGAACAACACCGTCTCGCTCACCGCCACGCCGCGCAAATCCTCCGGCTCCGCCTACGCCGGCATCACGATCGACGGCGTCTTCTCCGACTGGCCCGTCGAGGCGCTCGTCTGGTCCGATCCCTCCGGCGACCACGGCTCCGCGCCGTCCGACCTCAAGGCCGTGTGGATGGCGAACGACCGCGATTACCTCTACTTCCGTATCGACACTTGGAACACGCACGACTTCCACGCGCAGGGGAACAACCTCTACCTCGACGCCGACCGTTCGCTTGGCACCGGCTTCGATCCCTTCGCCGCAGGCCTCCTTGGCAGCGAGCTGCTCATGCAGGGCGACGGACTTTATTCCCAGAAGCAGGGGAACTGGAACGACGGCCATGTCGCCTCCGTCGCCATCGCGCCCTACGCGACCGCCGCCACAAGCTGGGAATGGCGCATCCCGCGCGATCTCGTGCATCCCGCCGGAGCGGGTGGGGGAGCGGTCTTCGATTCCACCGGCTTCAAATACCTCGTCACCAGCGGCTCGTCCTCCTCCGACGAGACCTCCGCCGTGCTGAGCTACACCATCGCCCCGCCCTCGGTGAAGGCCACGATCACGGTTGACGGCAATGGCGCCGACTGGCCTTCGATCGCGAAGGTCTACGACGACGCGAGCGGCGACCACGCCGGCGCGCCGAGCGACGTGAAGGCCGTCTGGATGGCGAACGACGCCGACTATTTCTACCTTCGCGTCGACACCTGGAACGCGCACAACTACGCCGCGTATTACAACAACACCTACATCGACGCCGACCTGTCCTCCGCGACCGGATTCCAGCCCCACGGCCTCTCCTTCGGCTCCGAGCTCCTTCTCCAGAACGGCGGCGTATACGGCCAGAAAAACGGAGGCTGGAACGAAGGCGTCGCGACCTCACCCTCCGGCAAGAGTGTTTCCATGGCGCCGACCTCCGGCGCCGCCACGACCTGGGAATGGCGCATTCCGCGCGACCTCGTCCATCCTTCGGCGGGCGGCCCCGTCTTCCCGTCCGGGACCGGGGCGCTTCGTCTGCTCGTGACCAGCGACACCACCGGCGCGGCCGAGCTCGCGCCTGATAATCCCGCGACGGTGGAGATCCGTTACGTCCCGGCGCCCTGATTAACGGATCGAACCGCCCACCGGTTCATATTCACTGCCGAAAGTGGACGTAAGAATCTGGAAACAAGTAATAAGCAGGAAATTCACCGGCCCATTGCGTAACTGGTTACTTTATGCTTGTAACCAGTTACATTTTGGGTCTCGTTTTATCTCACAGCCCCCTGAACTTCATGATTCGCCTCGGACTTATCGGCCTCGGTCAACGGCTCGCCCACATGTTGGGTTGTTTTCAGGCCAGCGACCCCACGCTTCAGGTGGCGGGGGTGGTGGACCCGAATCCGGCCGCCGCGCTCCAGCGCCTGCCGGCCGAGAAGCGCGCGGGCATCCGGTTCTTCTCCACGCTGAACGAGCTCCTTCGCGAAGGTCGTCCTGACGCGCTGGCCGTCGGCACGCGTTGCGATCTGCACGCCCACTACGCCATCGCCGCCGCGGCCACGGGCCTGCCGCTCTTTTTGGAGAAACCCGTCGCGACCACGATGGCCGACGCGCGCGCCCTGGAGCGCGCCTTCGCCGACGCCGCCGGCGAGGTCGTCGTGAGTTTCCCGCTACGCGTCTCGGCCCTCGCGCGCATGACGAAGGAGAAGATCGTCTCCGGCGCGATCGGCCGGCCGGAACATGTGTTGGCCGTCAACTACGTGCCCTACGGAAACGTCTACTTCGAATCCTGGTATCGCGATCAACGCATCACGCAGGGGCTCTTTCTTCAGAAGGCGACGCACGATTTCGACTATGTCGCGGACCTCGTCGGGGCGCCCATCACGCGTGTCGCCGCGATGGCGCAATACGGCCGGGTGTTTCGCGACAAATCCCTCGAGCCCGCCGGCGGCGACGACACCCACGCCTATTTCGAGCACATCGGCACGCCCGAGACCGGCATGAACGAGGACGCATCGAGCACGCTGCTCGAGTTCGCCAACGGCGCGCAGGGCGTCTACACCCAGGTCTTCTACACCAAGCACCACGGCGCGGCCCGCGGCGCCACGCTCAGCGGCCTGCGCGGCACGCTGCGCTTCGACTGGTATCGCAACGAACTGCTCCTTCATCGCCACGGCGAGGCGCGCACCGAGCTGGAGCGTCCGCCCGAGGGGCTCAACCACTTCGGCGGCGACAGCGTGCTGGCCGACAACTTCATCGCCGTGATCAAGGGCGAGGCCCGCTCCGCGTCGCCCATCGCCGCCGGCCTGCGCAGCGTTTACGCCTGCCTCGCGGCCAGGGAGAGCGCCGCCACCGGCCGCTTCGTTGACGTGCGGCAGCTCACCGACCTCGAGGCGCCGCCCGTCGTGCCTGCGCCGGATTCGGATTCGTCCGTCGCCGCTCCCGCCGTAGCCTGAGTGCGGCGCGGAGCCGTTTCTTTCCCCACCCCAAACCAAAACCATCGCTCGAACTGACATCACCATGAACAAGCTCACCCGCCTGCTCGCCCTCGCCGCCGTCTCCGCCACGGCCGCTGTTTGCTCCCGCGCCGGAACCTACGCCGATATCACGATCGACGGTGATTTTTCCGACTGGGATGGCATCCCCGCCGCCTATACCGATGCGAACGAATCGCTTTCCAAGGACATCAACCAGATATTCTTGGCCAACAACGACACCCACCTCTTCATCCGCATCACCTTCAACGCGACCGTGAATCCGCAGTCCGGAAACGGATTCTATCTCGGCTTCGACAACGACAGCAATGCCTCCACCGGCTTCAACGTGTATGGCCTCGGCCTTGTCGGCACCGAGGCGGCTTATCAGAACGATTTCCCCTTTGAGCAGGCCCTCGGCGAGTTCAACACCGGCGCGGCCAACTCGGGCGCGGGGATTCTGATCAGCCCCTATAATTCGGACACGCAGTCCCAAGAGTTCAGCATTTCCCGCGCGGCGGTGATCGACACCGGCACCGGCCAGTTGATTTTCCCCAACAACTCCTTCGTCTTCGCCGCCTACTTCAACGATTCCGGCGACGACTTCGCCGGCCCGGTCAGTTACACCTTCGCCACCGCCGCCATCCCCGAGCCCTCGGCCCTCGCCGCGCTCGCCGGCCTGGGCGTTCTCGGCCTTGCCGCCGTGCGCCGTCGCCGCTAAGCCTTGCCCGATCCCGCCGGGCGCCGCCCCACGCCAACCTCAAGATCGCGCATTGTCATGAACTCCCCGTTCTCGCGCCGGCGCCCGGCCGCCTTCACGCTCGTCGAGCTTCTCACCGTCATCGCCGTCATCGGCATCCTGGCCGCCATCGTCATCTCCACCCTCGGCCGGGTCCGGCGCAACGCGCAGCAGGCCCGGTCCATCGCCAACCTCCGGCAGATCGGCGCCGCGATGCTCGCCTTCGCCGGAGACAACAAGGGCATGGTGCCGGTCTGGCACGACTACACGCAGACCACCCCGGACCTTCCCGGCCTGCCCGTCATGTCCGGGCGTTACTGGTGGGAGGCCTTGCAAACCTACCTCGGCACCGATCCCGAGATCTTCCACAGCCCGGCCCACGCGGAATTCGACGGATCGAGCCGGACCCGCCTGCGCGAGACCCTGTCCTACGGCTGGAACTACGCCGTGATGGGGCGCCACGTCGGCGACAACAGCAAGGACGGCGACCACACCCTGCGTATCCAGGATTTCCCGACACCTTCGCTCGCGCTGGCCGCCTCCGACGGACGCGCCGTGGATTCATGGGGGTTCATCGCGCACGACGCCCCGCCCGACGGCAACCGTTATGGCGGACGCGTGCCCGCGGTGTTCGCGGACGGGCATACCGCCGTCCTGGCCGCGTCGGAATTCGCCAACGAGGATCCGTGGTTCAGCAAGGTGAAGGCCCTGCCGAACAACAAATAGACCCCGCGCCCTTTCCCCGATGAACAACCTTCGCCGTTTCCTGTTCAGCCTCCTGGCCGCCTCCTCGCTTTCGGCCGCCCCCTTCACCCAGCCGCGCCCCGGCCCCGCCGTTCCCGCGGACGCCGCGCTCATCTCGGGCGACACCGCCATCGAGAAGGGCGTGCTCACCATCTCGATCCGCTCCACCGGTCCCGAGATCACCGACTGGATCCACATCTTTCTGGACGTCGGCGACAGCCGCCAGTCCTACAACCACAACTCCGACCGCCCGTGCGGCTTCGGCCTCGAGATCATGCTCGAGGGCGCGTTGGCCTACCGTTTCAACGGCGACGATCCGTCGGTCTGGACCTGGAGCCTGATCGAGGGCGTCGCCGTCGAGCGCCGCATCGACGGCGACGTGCTCACGCTGCGCGTGCCCGTCGCCCCGCTCGGTCTTCCCGCCGGCCGGCCGGTGCACGTGTTCGCCGTCGCCTACACCGGCGACTACGCCGAGACGCTCGACACGCTTCCCCGCGGCGGCACGCCGTGGCGCATGGTGGTCTCCGATCACGCCGCCCAAGGCTTCGCCCGCTGAGCGGCTCCCCTTCCTTTCCCCCGGCCGACCGCTCTGCGCGGAGGCCTTTCCCCGTGTTTCCGATGCTTTCGATCCCGCGCTTCGCCGCGGTCGTTTTCGGCGCCCTGCCGATCATGGCCGCGCCTTTTGAGCAGCCCGCGTTGACCGGCGATTCTTCCGCCGACGCGATTCTCGTCCGGGCCGAGGCCGGGACACGGGGCGACCGGCTTGTCGTGAGCCTGCGGTCCCGCGGCTCGTCGATCACCCCGTGGACGCAGCTCTTTCTCGATGTTTCGGATCGCACGCCGGCCTTTCGGCATCCGTCCGGCGGCCCCGCGGGCGAGGGGCTCGACCTCCTCGTCGAGGGCGAGAGCGTCTACCGCTTTTCCGGCGAAGGCGCGGAAGTCTGGAGCTGGACGCCTTTGCCGGGCGTGTCGGCGCGACGTTCGGTTTCCGGCGACACGCTGACGCTGGAGCTTCCGCTGGACGCCATCGGCCCCGAGCCGGGACGTTCGCCGCGGGCCTTCGCCGTCACCTACACGCCGGATTACGCCGAAACGCTGGACACCTTGCCGCGCGGTTCCGCCACCTGGACTTTGGAAATCGGGCAAACATCGCCCGCCGTTGTGCGGTCCTCGCGTCCGTCGGCCCGCGCCGACGCCCGCCGCGCTTTTCGAAAAATCACCTCCTACCATTGTTACTACGGGGGAGGGCGCCTGGAAGATCTGATCGCCCGCGACGCGGTGATCATCGAGACCCGCGCCCAGCCGCGGGAGAACATCGACGCGTTGCGCGCGGCCGGCCGCCTGGCCGTGGGCTACATTTCGATCGGCGAGGACCATGATCGCCGCGAAGGCGACCGACGCGGTCCCGGCGGCTATGATTCCGCCTATTTCGACCGCGATGGAGACAAGCTTCCGGACAAGAATCCCGTATGGAATTCCTACTACGCCGACGCGCGGTCGGAATCCTGGCGGGCCTTCTTCCTGGCCAACGCCGAGCGCATGGTCGAAAGCCACGGCGTCGACGGCTTTTTCCTCGATACGGTCGAGACCTGCCTGCTTTACCCGGAATCCCGCGACGGGATGGTGTCGCTTATCCGCGAACTGCGCCGGGCTCATCCCGAGGCGATCATCGTGCTGAACCGCGGCTGGGATATCCTGCCCGCGCTCGGCGACGTGCCCGACGGGCTGATGTTCGAAAGTTTCACCCTCAGCTACGATTTCGCCAGGAAGGCCTACGTGCCCTTGAGCGCCGCCGACCTGGATTGGGGGCTGGGAGTCTGGCGACGCTATCTCGAGCCCGCCCGCAGGAAACACGATCTCGTCCTGCTTTCCCTCGACTATGTCGCCACCGCGGAGGATCCCGGACTGCGGGGCGCCCTCGATCGCGCCGCCACGCTCGGCTTCGTGCCGTGCGTGACCTCCATCATGCTCGATGCGTTCCACACGATCGACTACCGAGGGAAGCGCGACAGGCGCTGGCTCGCGCCTCGGGCGAAATAACGACCGCCCGGCGATCCGCGCCATCCTCCCCGACGCTCTTTTCCCCGACGCATGCACCTTCTCGACTGGTCCATTCTCGCCCTGGCGCTCCTCGCGCTTTTCGCCGCCTGCGTCGGCACCAGCCGTCTCATGCGCGGGGTGGCGGACTACCTCGTGGCCGGACGTTGCGCGGGGCGTTACCTGCTCACGCTTTCCGAGGGCGCGGCCGGACTCGGCGCGATCACGGTGATCGGAACCTTCGAGGTGTTCTACAGCGCCGGTTTCGTGCCGCTCTGGTGGGGTTACTTCCTCGCGCCGCTCGGCCTCTTCGTCGCGTTGAGCGGATTCGTGATCTACCGCTTCCGGCAGACCCGCGCGATGACGATGGCCGAGTTCATCGAGATGCGCTACTCGCGCCGCTTCCGTCTTTTCTTCGGGGGGCTCACCTTCGTCTCGGGCGTCGTCAACTACGGCATTTTTCCCGCCGTCACCGTGCGTTGCTTCATGCAGTTCTGCGGCGTCCCGGACACGCTTGCGCTGGGCGGTTTCTCGCTGCCGATGTTTCCCGCCCTGATGGCGCTCGAGCTCGGCATCGCGATCACGCTCGTCTGGCTCGGCGGCCAGATCACGATCCTCGTCTCCGACTATCTCCAGGCCGCGTTCTGCATGATCGTGTTCTTTGCGCTCATGGTGTTTTTCCTCTGGTGGATGCCGTGGGCGGATCTCGTCGCCGGCCTCGCCATGGCGCCGGAGGGCAAGTCGATGCTGCATCCCTTCAAGGCGGGCAACGCGGCCGACTTCAACACCGCCTACTACCTCATCGGCGCCTTCATGATCGTCTACACCACGCGCGCCTGGCAGGGCACCTCGGGCTACAACGCCTGCGCCCGCAGCCCGCACGAGGCCCGCATGGCCGGCATTCTCGCCAACTGGCGCGCCGTCGCGCAAAACCTCGCGCTGCTCCTCATGCCGCTCTGCGTCTTCGCCGTGCTGCACAATCCGAAGTTCGCCGACCAGGCCGCGCAGATAAACGCGCTTCTCGCCGATCTCTCCGATCCCGCGGCGCGGGCGCAGATGACCGTCTCCGCCGGATTGTCCGTGCTTCTTCCGGCCGGCTTCCTCGGCCTCTTCGCCACCGTGCTCGTGGCCGCCGCGATCAGCACGGACAACACCTATCTCCACTCGTGGGGCAGCATCTTCATCCAGGACGTGGTGTTGCCGCTGCGGAAGAAACCGCTCGATCCGAAACAGCACGTGCGCTGGCTGCGCGGCGCCTCGCTCGGCGTCGCGGTCTTCGCCTTCGGCTTCAGCCTGATGTTCCCGCTGAAGGACTACGTCTTCATGTTCTTCGACATCACCGGCGCGATCTTCCTCGGCGGCGCGGGCGCGGCGATCATCGGCGGCCTCTACTGGCGGCGAGGCAGCACCGCGGGTGCCTGGGCGGGCATGATCACCGGCGGCACGCTCTCCGTCGGCGGCCTCGTCGTGCAACAACTCTGGGCAGGCGCGCTCGCGCCGTGGTTGCGCGAACTCGCTCCCGACAGCGCCTGGCTCGTCGCGCACGCGGACAAGTTTCCCCACAACGGCCGCGAGATCATGTTCGGCGCGATGCTCTGCGCGCTTGCCGTCTACGTGGTCGTTTCGCTTTGCGGGCGCACCCGCTTCGATCTGGAAACGATGCTCGGCCGCGAGGCGCGCGCCGCGCACGACGCCGCATCCGCCCCGCGTTTCGGCTGGCGCGAGCGTCTCGCCGAGATCGTGGGCAGCGGACCCGAGTTCACGCGCGGCGACCGTCTGCTGTCCCGTCTGACGCTCGCCTGGACGCTTTTCTGGTGGTGCGTGTTCGTCGTCGGCACGCTCTACAACCTCGCCTTCGACGTGCCGGAGGCCTCGTGGGCCGCCTTCTGGCGCTGGAACATCGCGCTCACCGTGCCGCTTGGCGTCGTGGCCACCGTCTGGTTCCTGGTCGGAGGCATCCGCGACTTCCGTCGACTCCTGCGCGACCTCCGCCGCATTCCCGACGAGATCAATCCCCCCGCCTCGGAAGAATCCTCCGCCGGACTCGTCACCACGCCCGCATGCCCCTTGCCCGCGCAATCCGAAACCCGCTCCTGATCCTTTTCCTGACGTCGGCCGCACGCCTCTGCGCCGCGCTTCACGTCGTCGCGCCGGACGGCGACGACGCCGCGGTCGGATCGGAGACGGCTCCGTGGAAAACGCTCTCCCACGCCGCCGCGACTGCGACCGCCGGCGACGTGGTCGAGGTGCGCGGCGGCGTCTACGTCGAGCGGGTGAACTTCACCCGTTCCGGCTCCGCGGACGCGCCGATCGTGTTTCGCGCCCGCGCGGGCGAGACTCCCGTCGTCGACGGCGGCGCCTTCACCGTCGCGAGCGGCTGGTATCCGCTCTTCCGGCTAACGAACGTGAGCCACGTCACGATCCGGGGATTCGAGCTGAGAAACCTGCGCACGTCGGCGAAGAACCGCGTGCCGATCGGGATTCTCGTGAGCGGCGCGGGGACCGGCGTCCGCCTTCTGGGCAACCGTATCCACGATCTGGGCACGACCTATCCCGGATCGAGCGGCGGCGACGCCCACGGCATCGCGGTCTACGGCGACGCGGCCGCGCCGATCACCGATATCGTCGTTCGCGGGAACGTCCTGCACGATCTCTCGCTCGGTTCCAGCGAGGCGCTCGTGCTCAACGGCAACGTCGCCGGCTTTCTGGTCGAGGCGAACGAGGTGCGCGACTGCAACAACATCGGCATCGACGCCATCGGTCACGAGGGCACCTGTCCCGACCCCGCGCAGGATGCCGCGCGAAACGGTGTCATCCGGGCGAACACGGTTCACGGGATCTCCTCCTATGGGAACCCCGCCTACGGGAACCACTACGCCGCCGGGGGCATCTACGTGGACGGCGGACGAGACATCCTCGTCGAGCGAAACACCGTCCGCGAGTGCGACATCGGCATCGAACTCGCCAGCGAACACTCCGGCGAGGCGACGAGCGGCGTGACGGTGCGGAACAATCTCGTCCATCGAAACCGGATCGGAGGGCTGTTCATGGGCGGTTACGACACGCGGCGCGGGCGCACCGAAAACTGCCGCGTGGAGCACAACACCTTTTTCGAGAACGACTCGCTCCGATACGGAAACGGGGAGATCCATCTCCAGTTCGATGTCCGTTCGACCGTGCTGCGGCACAATATCCTCGTCGCGAACTCGCAGGGGCTCGTCGTCGGCAACCCCTACACGCAGAACACCGACGTGACCCTCGATCACAACGTCGTCCACGCGCCCGGCGCGCCGCGATGGCTGTGGAAGAAGACGAACTATTCCGGCTGGTCCGCCTGGCGCGCCGGCTCCGGGCAGGACGAGCATTCCCTGTTCGCCGATCCGGGTCTGCTCGATCCGATGAACGGCGGGTTCGCCTTGCGCCCGCGGTCGCCCGCGATCGACGCCGGCGTCCCCGCCTTTGTCCCCGCGCCGGGCGAGACCGACCACGCGGGCCGTCCGCGTCTGCGCGGCGTGAGGGTCGACATCGGCGCGCTGGAGTTCGACCTGGAGGAGTTCTCCGCCGGAGGGGAGATCGAGCCGACCTTGCTCGAGCTGAGCGCGAACGAGGCGCGCCTCACGCTTCGGCGTCGCGCCGATTGGGCTGCGTGGTCGCTCGTCTACCGTATCCAGACCGCCACGACACTTGCCCCCTCGGCGTGGACCGATGTCGCGAGCACGCCCGCCGGAGTCGAGCCCATCGCGCCGTCCAACGGCGCGGAGCGCGCCGTTTTCGCCTTCGCCGCGCCCGGGGCCCCGTGTTGGTTCGCCCGTGTGAAGATAGACGTCGGACCGTGAGGCTTCGCGCGAACGGGCGGGGGCGGGCTCAGGTCGTTTCGCCCGCCTGAAGGGTGGGCGTGAACACCGTCCGACGCGTCGCCCCCTCGGCGAGCATCTCGATCGCGGCGCGACCCATCGCGCGAAAATCGAAGGAAAGCCGGCTGAGCCCGGCCGCGCCCGCCACGTCGGTGCCCATCACCGCGAGCAGACCGGCGGATTCCGGGCAGGCGCGCCCGGCCGCCGCGATCTCCGCGCGCAGGCGCACCGCGACGTGGTCCTCGGGCACGATGAGCGCGACGCGTTCTTTTCGGGGCAGGGAAGCGATGAGCGCCGAACGGTCGGCCGGCTGATGGCCCCTGGCCAGGGGCGCGACACGTCCGGCGCATCCGAGCGAACTCGCGGCACGGGTGAGCGCGGAGAAAAACTCGTCCACCGCGGGGTCGCCCCCGAAGGGCTCGACCGGCACGAGCCGCGTGAAACCGCGTCCGAGCAGATGCGCGAGGGCTTGGGTCGCGGCGGCGTCGAAGTCGGCGCGGACGTTCGCGAGGTTGGCGTCTTCGGGGGCGCGGCGAAACAGGAGCACGCCGGGCGAAAGCTTTTTCCCCGGGGCCGCCGCGGCGCGTTTCAAGACCGCGTCGGCCCACACGTGGTCGAGCACGAAGCCGCCGGCGTCGGCGCCGTGCCGTTCGAGGAAGGAATCGAGGACCACGCGCTGAGCGGCGGCGCTCGCGAAAGTGGGCGGACGATCCGGGTCGGCGTGGTTCACCAGCACGTCGTCGTGCCAGAGCAGCATCGCGCGCCGCGTCGCGCCCGTGCCCGCGCTGATGCCCTCGAGCAGTTCCCGGTAGAGCGCGCTGCACAATTCCAGCCGCCGGATGAGACAGGCCACGGGTTTAGGCCGGTCGAGCAGGGCGCGCGCCGCCGCGCGGTGGAAACGTCCGCTCGTGTGCTGCCAGAGCACGCCCTCCGCCTCGAGCTGCTGGAGCAGGCGAAACACCGTCGCCGCCGAGGGGCCGAACTCCTTCGCGAGTTCGCGGGTCGTCGGCAGGGGACGATCCAGCGGCCAGCCCTCGTCCGCGGCGAGAGCGCGAAGATGCGACTCGAGCAGATCGCGGGGTTTGGCGGACGCGGGGTGTTTGGCCGGACGACGGGCCTTGGACATGCGTGAAACAAGGCCGGCGGTTGATTCAAAATGCAACAAAATAATTTGTTGCATACATGGTGTGTCTAGTTTCACATCCGGTCATGCAACTCACCCTCGTCGTTTTGGCCGCAGGAATGGGCTCCCGCTATGGCGGCCTGAAACAGGTCGATCCCATGGGGCCGAACGGCGAGACGGTGCTCGACTATTCCGTGCACGACGCGGTGCGAGCCGGCTTCGATCGCGTGCTTTTCATCATTCGTCGCGATTTCGAGGAGGAGTTTCGCGCCGTGGTCGGCGCGCGTTTCGAGAAGCGCGTGCGGGTGGACTACGTGTTTCAGTCGCTCGACGCGTTGCCCGAGGGGCACGTCCTTCCCGCGGGCCGGGTGAAGCCGTGGGGGACCGGTCACGCGGTCTGGTGCGCGCGCGAGGCGCTCGACGGTCCCTTCGCCGTGGTCAACGCCGACGACTTTTACGGCGCGAATTCCTTCGACCGTTTGGCGACCTTTTTGCGCGCCGCGGAGGCCGCGCGTTCCGACATCCCGGAATACGCGATGGTGGGCTTTCGTCTCGCCAACACCCTTTCCGAGCACGGCGCGGTGTCGCGCGGGGTGTGCGCGGTCGACGCCGAGGGGCGGTTGACCGGAGTCGAGGAGCACACGGGCATCCTGTCCGCCGAGGTCGGTCCGGGGCTCAAGTATGACCCGGCCACCATCGTCTCGATGAACTGCTGGGGCTTCACGGCCGACTTCCTGCCGCGTCTCGACGCGCTCTGGCGGCGGTTCATCGCGGCCAACGGCGCGAGCGAGAAGACCGAGTTCTACCTGCCTTTCGCGGTCGACGACCTGCTGCGCTCCGGCGCGGTGCGCGTCCGCGTGTTGCCCACCGACGACCAGTGGTTCGGCGTGACCTATCGCGAGGACAAACCTCGCGTGCAGGCGGCGATCCGCGCCCTGGTCGAGTCCGGCGTCTATCCTTCTCCGCTCGCGGGCTGAGTTTCGCCTTCCTTCCTGACCGCGACGTCGCGGCCCCCCTCGTTTTCCCGCCGTTCCGCCGTTTCCGATCCATCCCGTGGGGTGGGGCGGTGCGATCGCGGCGTGCGCCTCTCCTCCTCAATCATGGCCTCCTCCTCCGTTCCGCCCCTCGCCGGATTTGTCGCGCTCGGCCGCGCGTTTTCCCTTCACGGCGAAGTCGTCGCCGCCGTGCCGCATGGCTCCGGCCACATCAACGACACCTACGCCGTCACCGTCTCCCAGGCCGGCGCGCCGGTGCGTTACATTTTCCAGCGCATCAACCACACGATCTTCAGGGACGTGCCCGGCTTGATGGACAACATCCTGCGCGTCACCACGCACCAGCAGGCGCGCCTCCTCGCCGCCGGCGGCGAGGAGGCCTCGCGCCGTTCGCTGACCGTCATCCTGTCGCGCACGGGGGAGCCCTATGTTCGCGACGCGCAAGGCTTCTGGTGGCGGGCCTATCTCTTCATCGAAAAAGCGCTCACCTACGACCGGATCGAGTCGACCGCGCAGGCGCGCGAGGCGGCCCGCGCTTTCGGCGAGTTTCAACGTCTGCTCGCGGATCTGCCGGGTGGGCGGTTGCGCGAGACGATCCCGGGTTTCCACGACACGCCGCGGCGCTACGCCGCCTTCGAGGCCGCGACGGAGGCCGACTCCGCGGGCCGCGCCGCCTCGGTCGCGGCCGACATCGAGTTCGCCCGCTCGCGCCGTCCTCTGGCGAGCCGTTTGACGGATCTCCTCGCCGCCGGCCTCGTGCCCGAGCGGGTGACGCACAACGACACGAAGCTGAACAACGTCATGATCGACGACGTCACCGGCGCGGGCGTGTGCGTGATCGACCTCGATACGGTGATGCCGGGGCTGTCGCTCTACGATTTCGGCGACATGGTGCGCACCGGCACCAACGCCGCGCTCGAGGACGAGACCGATCTCTCGAAGGTGGTGGCGCGTCCCGCGATGTTCGCCGCCCTGGCGGAGGGCTTTTTGGCCGGTTGCGGCGACGCGCTCAACGAGGTCGAGCGCGCGAACCTCGTCGTCGCCGGCCAGGTGATGACCTACGAGGTAGGTCTGCGTTTCCTAACCGACCACCTGCAGGGCGACGTCTATTTCAAGACCAGGCGGCCGGGGCACAACCTCGATCGCGCGCGCAACCAGTTCGCGTTGCTGCGCAGCCTCGAGGCGCAGGCGGACGATTTCCAGGCCGTCGTCGACCGGATCACGAAAACCTCCGCCTGAAGGAGAACGGAATCATGGAGACGAATCCCGCCCTTCCGCCCTTTCGCCGCGTGCTCGTGACCGGCGGGGCCGGCTTCATCGGCGGCCACCTCGTGCGCGCCCTGCTCGAACTCGGCGTCGAGGTCGTCGTGCTGGACAACTTTCGCACCGGCCGCGCCTCCAACCTCGACGACCTGCCGGTGCGCCTGGTGCGCGGTTGCGTGACCGATCGCGGGGCGGTTCGAGAGGCCGTGGCCGGCTGCGAGGCGGTGTTCCACCTCGCCGCGCTGGTCAGCGTGCCCGAATCCATGGAACGGATACACGAGTGCGTGGCGCTCAACGTCACCGGTCTCCTCGTCGTGCTCGAGGAGGCGGCCGCCGCCGGCGCGCGCAAGCTCGTGCTTTCGAGCTCGGCCGCGATCTATGGCGACGATCCCGAGGTGCCGAAGCGCGAGGACATGTGTCCGGCGCCCAAGAGCCCCTACGCGATCACCAAGCTCGACGGCGAATACTACTGCTCGCTGTTCGCCGCGACCGGTCGCATCGAGACCGCGTGCCTGCGTTATTTCAACGTCTTCGGCCCGCGCCAGGATCCGCGCAGCGCCTACGCCGCGGCGGTGCCGATCTTCATCCGGCGCGCGCTGGGCGGCCTGCCGGTGACGATCCACGGGGACGGCGGGCAGACGCGCGACTTCGTCTACGTGAAGGACGTGGTGTCGGCGAATCTCTTCGCGGCTTCCACGCGCGGGCTGACGGGGGTCTTTAACGTCGGCTACGGCGGCAGCGTGACGATCAAGGAAATCGCCGAGCGCATTCTCAAGCGGACCGGAAGCTCGAGCGTGATCGAGCACACCGAGCCGCGTCCGGGTGACGTGCGTCATTCGCGCGCCTCGGCGGAGAAGCTGCGCGCGGCCGGCTGGCGCCCGACGCACAGCCTGGAGAGCGGTTTGGCGGAGACGCTCGCGTGGTATCGCGAGCATCCGGACCCGCTTTGAGCGCCGAAAGCGCCGGGAGCGCCGGCGTCCATCGTTTGCACTCAGGTTCCCGGGCCCGCCCTTCACGGCGGGCTTTTGTGTCGGCGTGGCGAGGCGGGGGCAACGCCAGGGTCCTGCGAATGCCGCGGCCTTGCGGATTTCCTGCGCGAGCTCTCGCGCGGAAACACCAATGACGGGCGGAGAAACCCTCGCGAATCGGGATGTGGGCAGGGGAGGAACGCCTTCGCGAGAGGAGCGGGGATGTTACGGTAACGGAAGTGTCGGCTCTTCTTGAGCCGATGTCGTGGTAGCAATGGTCACGCTTCGATCGTTCGCATTGTGCAACCATCTTAACCCCCATCGCCGTATTCGTTTACCGACTACGCACGTCATCCCCGACCGGTATTCTCCCATCCCCATGAACGCTCGCCCCGATTCCGTTTCCCGCCTTTGCCGTCGATCCGCTTTCACCTTGATCGAGCTGCTCACCGTCATCGCGATCATCGGCATCCTCGCCGCGATCCTGATCCCGACGGTGGGGCGCGTGCGGTCGAAGGCGCGCACCGCGCAATGTGTGTCGAACCTGCGACAGATCGGCATGGCCGCCCTGCTCTACGCCGACGACCACAAGGGGCTCTTGCCGGTGCACGGTAAATCCCCGCTCACGCCAGCGTCGGAGAAGGACTGGACCTGGAATCGGAAGGTCTCGAGCTACATGGGCATGGATCAGACGACGGCGCGCTCCCGTTACATCTGTCCCACCGCGAAAACGCCGGACGCGGATAATAAAACGACGTATAATGTTTCCTTTTTCTTGGATAAGTCGCCGCTCAAGGGACGCGTCTCCAACCTCACCTCTCATATCGTAATGTTCGCCGACGCTCCGGTGGAAAATTCGGACGGCATCTGGCCCTGGAACTACTCCGGCTACGATCATGCCAAGCGGCTCCAGATGTTCCGCCACAACGGCAACACGCGTCAGAACGCGGTGTTCACCGACGCCTCCGTGCGCACCATGTCGGGAACCGAAGGCGGCGCGTTTCGCGGGGATGGCAACACGCCCCCCAACAAGTGGGCCATCGCCGGCATGGGCTACGTGAACAACGGTTACGACACGAATCCCGCTTCGCCGCAGGACTTCATTCCCTGAGCGGGCAAGGCTCCCGTCATCTCATCCCCCCCCGTTTTCGAAGCCGGACTCCGCGCGCTTCGCACGGCGCTCCGTGCCCCTTCGACCTGTCAATCTTATGAACGTCACCTCGCTGTTTCTCTCCGCCTCTTCGCGTCGCCTCCGCGCGTTGGTCGCCGCATTGATCTTCGCTCCGCTGTGCCACGCCCAGGACACCGGCTCCATCCTGCCCGACGGCACCTTCGAGAAGGTGAACTCCTCGGGCGAGTGGCCGGTCGGCTGGGGCCGCGCGAAAAACGTCACCTGGGAATCCGAACCGGGGAACTACTTCCTCCGGCTCACCAGCCCCGCGCCCGGCACGCACGTTTCGCTCTATCACAAGGTCGAGCTTCCGCCCGATGTCACGGTCCTGGAGCTGAGTTTCCGCGCCCGCGTCAGCGATCTGCAGGTGGGAGAGAAGAACTGGTATGACGCGCGCATCATCCTCAATTTCACCGACGCGTCCGGCAAGGTCACCAACGGCGCGGGCTTTCCCTATTTCAGCCGCGACACCAACGGTTGGCAGGTCATCGTTCGGCAGATCAAGGTCCCGCCGGGCTCGGTGACGCTCGAGTTCATGCCGTCGATCTTCCGCGCCACTTCGGGCGTGTTCGACATCGACGACATCGTGCTCAAGCCGGCCGCGAGCGTCCGGTGACGCGATTCTTTCTCGGGCGGTTTCGTCATGCGCGACGCCGCCACGCCTGATCCGGTTTTGGCGCGAACCGCGTTTGCGCCGCCTTTCCACGGCGACGCTTCGCGCGTCGTCCTCCTCCCCGCCATCGCGCAATGATTTCGTTTTCCCGACTTTTCGCCGTCTTCCTTTTCGCCGCCTTCTCGGGCTTGGCGTCCGTTTCCGTCGCGTCCGGCGTCGAATCGCTTCTGCCCGACGGCGGATTCGAGCGCGTCGATCCGGCCACCGGTGTGCCGGCGGGATGGCCGAAAAGCCGGGCGGCCACCTGGGAACTCGACGAATCGGGCAGCCGGTTCCTTCGCCTCGCCTCCACCGGCGCGGGCAGGATGGATTCCCTGCGACTGCTCGTGCCGATCCCGGCCGAGGTGCGCGCCCTGGAGTTTCGTTACCGCGCCCGCGTCACCGGCCTCAAGCGCGGGGCCAAGTCCTGGAACGACGCGCGCGTGATCCTCAACTTCAAGGATGCCGCCGGCGCCGTGATCGGCAACGCGCCGCCGTCCTACCATCGCGACAACACCGGCGGCTGGCGCGAGGTCTCCACGCGGTTTCTCGTTCCCGCCGGCGCCGTCACGCTCGAGTTCATGCCCGCGCTTTTCGAGGTCGAGGCCGGCGTCTTCGATCTCGACGACATCGTGCTGCGCCCGATCGACCACGTGGCGCTTCAGGCCGAGATCGCGAAAAACACCGCTCCGCCGCCGCCGGCCCGCGAGGAGCCCGCCCGAGAAAAATGGCCCGAGGAGATCCGCGTCGTCGGCAATCGACTGCAAACCGCCGCGGGTCGCGAGGTCTGGTTGCAAGGCGTCAACGTCCCCAGCCTCGAGTGGTCCTCGAAGGGGGAAAACGTCCTTCGCTCCGTCGTCGTCGCCATCGAGGACTGGAAGGCCAACGTCGTCCGCCTTCCGGTGAAGGACACCTATTGGTTCGGAAAGGGGGAGGACCAGTCCGACGGCGGCAAACGCTACCGCGAACTCGTCGACGCTGCCGTCACGCTCGCCGCCAACCGGGGCGCCTACCTCGTCCTCGATCTGCACCAATACCGCGCTCCGCGCGAAGAACACCTCGCTTTCTGGACCGACGCCGCCACGCGTTACGGAAACCATCCGGCCGTCCTCTTCGATCTCCTCAACGAGGCCCACTCGACCACCTGGGAGGTGTGGCGCAACGGGGGCTATGTCGCCGAACGCAAGGCCGGCGCCGACGAGGACAACTTCCTCACCGACGAGGAACGCATCGCCGCCCGCCTTGGCTACCGTTCGCCGGGCATGCAGAAGGTTCTCGAAACCGTCCGCGCCGCCGGCGCGCGCAACGTGGTCGTCGTCGGCGGCCTCGACTACGCCTACGATCTCTCCGGCATCCTTCGGGGCTACGCGCTCGAGGAGAAGGGCGGAAACGGCATCATGTATGCCTCGCACATCTATCCGTGGAAGAGCGACTGGCAGGGCAAGATGCTCGATATCGCCGCCCGTCATCCGATCCTCGTCGGCGAGGTCGGGGCGGACAACCGCAAGCAGCCGTGGGAGAAGGCGGAGAACTTCGTCCAGCCCGAGACCTGGTTGCCGGATATGCTCGGTCTTATCCAGAAACACCGTCTCAACTGGACCGGCTGGAGCTTCCACCCGAAGGCCGGCCCGCGCATGCTCGCCGACTGGCGCTACACGCCGACGTCCTACTGGGGCGAATACGCCAAACGCGCCCTCGCCGGGGAGGAGTTCGAACTGAAACGCCTCCGCTGATCCCGTTCGATCGCCGCAGCCTCCCGCCCCTTTCCGACTTTTCCGCATCCCCATGCTCCGCTCCATCCTTTTGCTCGCCAGTCTCGCCTCCGCCGCGTCGCTCGCCGTCGCCGCCACCGTGGCGCCGACCGACGCCGCCTTGCGTTATGTCGGCCGTTTCGACACGGGCGACGCCGCCGGCCCCCGTTGCACCTGGTCCGCGAGCGCCGTCGCCTTCACCCTCTCCGGCGGCTCCGCGAGCGTCACCTTCCAGGATGGCGGCAAAAACCACTGGCAGGTCGTGATCAACGGCGAGCCCGCTTCCGTCCTCGCCCTCGAGGCCGGCGTCAAAACCTATCCGATCGCGACCGGTCTCCCCGCCGGCCGCCACACGATCGAACTCGTGAAGCGCACCGAAGCCTCGCAGGGCGCCACGCAGATCCTCGGTTTCGAGATCGACGACGACGCGAAACTTCTCCCCACGCCCGCCCGTCCGCGCCGCATCGAGGTGATCGGCGACTCGATCAGCTGCGGCTACGGAAACGAGGCGCCGAACAAGGAGGAGAAGTTCACGCCCGCTACGGAGAACGCCTGGCTCGCCTACGGCGCCGTCGCCGCCCGCGCGGTCGACGCCGACTACGTCTGCATCGCCTGGTCCGGGAAACGCCTCTGGCCGGGCAACAGCATCGTCGACCTCTACGATCGCGTCGCCCCGAACGTCAGCCAGGCCAAATGGGACTTTTCCCGACAGATCCCCGACGTGGTCGTGATCAACCTCGGCACCAACGAGTTCAACGCGAAGGAGAATCCCGACGAGGCCGGCTGGGTCGACGCCTACGTGAAATTCATCGGCGAGATCCGCGCGCGTTACCCGAAGGCCGCGATCTACTGCGCCGTCGGCACGATGATCAGCGAGTGGCCCGGCGAGCGGAAGCCGCGCAGCACGATCCTCGGTTATCTCAAAAAAGTCCTCGCCCAGGCCAACGCCGACACCGCCGGCGCGCCGCCCGTCCGGCTCCTCGATTTCGGCGTGCAGGCCCAGCACCACGGCATCGGGGCGCAGTGGCATCCGAGCGTGAAGACCCACTCGATCATGGCCGAGAAACTCGTCGCCGCCCTCCAGCGCGACCTCGGCTGGTAGTCGCCACGCCCGCGCCCGCTTTCCCCCTTCCGCTTTCCCCGTTCCCCACCGCCGGCGCCCCCCCTTTCTCGCCGCCGCGGCCCGCAGCCCCCGTTCGCTTTCTTCGCCGGCGCCACCTCCGCCGGCCGGGGCGCCGCCGTGTTCTTTTCTCCCCCCGACACCCCATGAAACCCAACCCCACCCCCGTCCCTTCCCCGCAATTCCGCCGCGCCCTCGGCGTTGTCCTCGGCCTCTGCGCCTCCCCGCTCTTCGCCGCCCCGCCGCCCACCATGTGGGGCGTCAACCTCTCCGCCGCCGGCTTCGGCACCAACCTGCCCGGCGTCCACGGAACCGACTACATCTACCCCTCGCCGTCCCACCTCGACTACTACAAGGCCCGCGGCATCGAGCTCATCCGCTTCCCGTTCAAATGGGAGCGCCTGCAGCACGCGCTCAACGGTCCGCTCGACTCCGCCGAGCTCGCGCGGCTCGACGCGTTTCTCGACGAGGTCGAACGGCGCGGCATGCGCGTCGTCCTCGACATGCACAACTACGGACGCCGCAAGGTCGCCGGCGCCACCTATGTCATCGGCTCGCCGCAGGTTCCCCGGTCCGCCTTCCAGGACGTGTGGGCCCGGATCGCCGAGCACGTGAAGGACCGCGACTGTCTCTGGGGATACGGCATCATGAACGAACCCTACGGCATGGGCGTCCACACCTGGAAGGACAGCGCCCAATACGCCGTCAACGGTATCCGTTCACATGATACACGGCACGCCATCCTCATTCCCGGCGACCAATACAGCGGCGCCCATTGGTGGCTGACCCACAGCGCCGACCTCCACGAGATCGTCGATCCCGCGGACAACCTGGTCTTCGAGGCGCACCAGTATTTCGACAACGACAGCTCGGGCACCTACGACTCGTCCTACGACGGCGAGGGAGCCACCCCGCTCACCGGCGTGTCGCGGCTCGCCTCCTTCGTCGACTGGTGCGACACCCACGGTGTTCGCGGCTACGTCGGGGAATATGGCGTTCCCGACGACGACCCGCGTTGGCTGACCGTGCTCGACAACGCGCTTTCCTTCCTGGCCGCGAACGGCATCTCCGGAACCTACTGGGCCGGCGGTCCCTGGTGGGGCGATTACGCGCTTTCCCTCGAACCCCGCCGGGTGCACGACGAGGCGCCGCAGATGAGCGTGCTCATCCCTTACGGCTCCGGCGTCGGCACGCGACACTGGCCCGCCTTCACCTGGTATAAGGACTCCTTGGTCAACGGACCGCTGGGCTCCTACACCTATCACTACAAGTCCTCGACCGCCTCCCTCGCGGTCGATTTCGCCGATCCCGCCTCCGCCAACGGAAACTACGGCGGCGCCAAGGGCATCCGCTTCGACTACGCCGTTCCCCCGGGCGGCTACGCCGGCGCCGGCATGCACATCACAGGCGGCGCCGCGCTCCAGCCCAACTTCGCCCGCGCCCACAACCTCTCGTTTCAACTCAAGGGCACGACGGGATCGTCCGTTCGCGTGTTCTTCGTCGATGTCACCGGGGCCACCAGCCTCAAGGTCAACACCGCCGCCCATGTGACCACCTCCGGATCCTGGCAGAAGGTGAGCATCCCGCTTGCCGCCTTTGTCGGCGGATCCTTCACCGGCGGGCAGCGCATCCAGCGGGTCGTCTTCGAAGGGCTGCCCGCCGATGGCGCCGCGCGCACGATCCAGCTCGACAATTTCGTCTTCGAAAAGCCCGAGACCACCGCCCCCACGGCGGCCGTTTCCATCGCCGGCGGCGGCTCCTCATTCCCGGCCGGCACGCTGCTCACCGCCCAGGCCACCGCGACCGATCCCGGCGGCGACGTCGATTTCGTCGAGTTCATCCTCGACGGGCGGCGTTTCGCCGTCGACCGCGCCGCGCCCTACGCCGCCAGCTTCCTCCTGCCCGAGGCGGGCGCGCACCGTCTCGTCGCCATCGCCTACGATCTTCACGGCAATCCCGGCCGCTCCACGCCGCTCGTGCTCACCGCCACCGCGCCGCTCGCGGAACGCCACCTGACCGCGAACGACACGGCCAGCCAGACCAGCTTCAACAGCGGCCTGCACTGGAGCGACGCGCTCGCGCCGCACGCCGGAAAAGCCTACGTCGTGGAGGCCCGTGATCTCCGCACCCCGGGCAACACCTCCAGCCACACCTTCCAGGGCGGCTCGCTCACCATTCGCGACGGCGCCCGCCTCCTGATGCGCACCACCTCGCCCGGCGTGGTGACGGTCGGCGATCTCCGCTACGACGGCGGCGGCACCTCGCTTTCGCTCAACGGCTCCTTCACCCTCGACGGCTCGATTTTCCTCCAGCCCGGCGGCGGCACCTTCATGACCTCGGTCGCCGGCCGCACGCTCACGATCTCCTCCGTCATCTCGGGACCGGGCGCGCTGAAGGTGAACCTCGCCGGCGCCGCCGACCACGTCACCTTGACCAATCCCGCGAACAGCCACTCCGGCGGAACGATCGTATTGACCGGAACACTACGCGCTCACGCCGCCGGGTCGCTCGGCACGGGCGACGTCGTCGTGTCCGACGGGGCGACGCTGCGCCTCGCGAACGGAACCGCCCCCGACTACGTCGCCGACCGGGCTTCGCTCGTCGTCGGCGCTTCGGGGACGGTCGAGCTCGCGTTCGCCGGCGTCGACGAACTCGCGGCGCTTTCGCTCGACGGCGGGACCACCTTCGTCGCGCCCGGCGAATGGGGGGCGGTCGGCTCCGGCGCCGCCAACACTTCCGCCCGGCTCACCGGCCCCGGTCGCCTGCTCGTCACCGGAGCCGGTCTCGTCCCATGAATCCGGGCCGCGCGACGCCCACCCCGAACCGCGCGTTCCGTCCGGTTTGTTACGGTAACGGAATGGCGCGCTCCGTCTCCTCCCGTCTTTGACGTAGTATTTCTTCTGATCGGCCCGCGTCCCCCGACCATGCGTCCGCGGGCCGAAAATCATCCGGCTCTTGATCCCAAAAACATGAATCGCCCCGCTCCCTCCACCTCCCGCGCGCTTCTTTTCGGCGCGCTCGTTTCCGCCACCGGTCTCGCTTCCGCCCAGGCCGCCGACTACTTCCTTCACCAATCCCAGGGCGCCGGTTGGAACTGGCACCAGATCGGCAACAACCAAGGCTGGTATACCGCGCGCGTCGGCGGTGCCTTCGCCAACACCGTCAACGGTGGCGTCTTCGATACGGCTGGAGACTACTACACCAACGGCTATCAGGTTCGTTCTCCGGAGTCGGCCAATGAGGAGACCTTCACCGGAGCGAAGTTGATTCTGGAGAACAACAGCTCCCTGGCGCTCAAGACGACCAACGGAACGACCGCCCGGGCCGTCGTGCCGCATCTGGAGACGCAAGGCTCCGTCAGCATCATCGCGGCGAACGCAGGCCACTACCACAATCTCACCGTCACCACCTTCGACCAGGCCGGCACGACGACCTTCACCGCCAACACCGGCCGGAGCATAGATCTGACCATCGGCACGCTCAACGGCGGCGGAGACATCGTCTTTTCGGGCGCCGCCTCCACGAGCAATTTCCGGCTCGCCGAAGTCGGCGCGTCGAGCTTCACGGGCACCTTCACCCTCGCCGGCGGCACCTTGCTTTTTTCCGCCGACTTTGCCGCCGAACGGGCATCGTTGTCCATCGCCGAGGGCGCCTTCGTCAACCTCACCCACGGCGTCTCGGTTTCGGCGCTCAGCATCGCCGGCGATTCCTTGGCCGACGGCCTCTACAGCTACTCCTGGCTCAAACAAAACTACGGCGATATCTTCGCCGAGGGCGACGTGGTGAACGGCTTCATCTCCGTCGGCGCCGCGGCCATTCCCGAGCCTTCCGCCTTCGCCGCGGTTCTCGGCCTCGGCGCGTTCGGTCTCGTGGCCTCGCGCCGCCGTCGTCGCTGATCCGACCACCTCCTTCTTCCAGCCACGTTATTCATGAAATCCATCCTCGAAAACCAACAACCGCTGCTTGTTCTCTCCGCCGTCGTCGCGCTAGCGCCCGTGGCGCACGCCCAGATCACGGGCTTCAACGTCGATTTCAACGGCGCCGACACCACCTATACGGGGAACTTCGTTCGTTTCGAGGACAGCGCCGTTGGCACCACCGGGTTGAACTGGAGCGCCGACGGGGGCGTCGGCGGCTCGGGAGGCCTCGTTGTCACCGAGATCAGCGGTAGCGGTCGGAACATCTTCTATCGTCCCGACCCCGGTGACGACACCACGTCCACCTTCGATCTCGCCGCCGCCGCCGCGTCGTTCACCACCAGCATCGACTTCAAGTGGGCCGACACCTCCGCCACCGACCGTTCGGTGATCACCGCCGGCTTCGTTCCCGCGAACACGAGCCAGACCGCGCTGACCTCCTCCGGCGCGCTGGCGGGCAGCATCATTCGCAACGGCACGTCCACGGTCACGCTCCGCATGCGCAACGGAAACGCCAACGCGAACACCCTCGATTTCAACCAGACCGCGCTCACCGCCGGCGCCTGGTATCGCCTTTCCTACGAGGTGACCAAATCGGACACGGAGGGTGTCTTCGACTA
>Ga0182792_1001006_pt1 | contig 24449 bp, 18 predicted proteins | sample Passage237B_FD_130497 | JGI IMG/M metagenome (GOLD analysis project Ga0182792, IMG submission 130497) | Cellulose adapted compost microbial communities from Newby Island Compost Facility, Milpitas, CA, USA - Passage2 37B (version 2) (version 2) ...
AGGTACTGGCGGTGTCGGTGCAGGGCAATTGGTTCGTGGCGGAGCGGAACCTGCTCGGCCAGCCCGCCAAGTGGGGGCTGCCGGTGCATGTCGCCATCCGCACCCACGCACACAAGCCGGAGGTGGCCCAGGTCTACGACCTGTCGATCATCACCCCGACCGACCGGCAGGCCGCGCCGTTCGAGGGCTACTGGGTCGGCAATACCTGGATGGTGCTTGCTTCCCGAGTCAAATAGCAGGCTCCGGTGGCAGCGCTCGCCTCGCAGACATGACCGTCCGGGCCCTGCAAACCTTCCTTCGCAGCCTTGATCAGGGCGCGGTACGGCAGGATACCTACGACCTAGAACACCTCACCACGCTCACACCCACCGAGCGCACGGTGGCCGAGGACGCCCTGCTGTACCGCGCCCGCTGCGACCACGACCGCCGGGCCATCCTGTCGCTCGCGGCGCTGCGCGTTTCGCGCGCCATTCCCGTGCTCGAGGCGATCGCGCGGGATCCGGAGTCGCCGGGGGCCAGCTGGGCCAATCTGGCCCTCGAACAGCTGGGAGTGGGCAGGGTCGCCCACATCGCCCGCGATGCCTTGTCCGCTTCCCCCTTCATCGCGCGCTTCGCTGCCGTCCACGCGCTGCGGAACCATTCGGCTCCGGTTGCCATTGGCGCATTGCTCGATAGCCTCGACGATCCAATCCCAGCGCTGCGCTCGGAGGCGTATGCCGCGCTACTCGATGCGCTCGGGTTGATGCCGTTCGCCCGTACGCCCGAGGGACAGCCGGAATTCAACGCGCCACTGGAACGCATCCACCTGCTCATTGCCAGCGCGCTCGAATCGCTCGCCCGCCGTGGCGCGGCCGAGGCACGGAGCATCGTCCGCGGCTTGGCCGAGGGCAGGTCGCCGCAGCAACTTGATCTGGTCTACCGCCGGACGGAACCATCCGACTTCGGCGATGCGCTCGCCGCCGCATTGCTGGACATGGACACCCCCATCCCCGTCGAACGGGTGCGAGCCGCGACGGGACACGACCGCGCCTGGGCGGAAACCTTCCTCGTTGCACAACTTGCCGTGTCCCGACCACGCGTCCCGGCCGCCATCGCCGACATCGGCCTGACCTGGGCGCTGGGCGCCCTGCGGGAAGCCGGGCACGTCCTCGTCGAGGGGGATGCCTATGCCAACGAACTGGAAACGGCCATCGCGCGCCTGGCATCACATGCCAATTCCGCCACGCCCTGACCGCATGCCTGGCGGCAGCGCGCCTCTTACGCATCCGGGCCTCACCGTCCTCTGTGGTTTCCGGACCCGTTCATCACTGTTCAGGATCCGATCACGAGCCGGTTATGACCTGACGCGGGAGTGGGGGCAGGGTGGTGACGCTTTCGCGCGGGATTGCCGATCCGCGCGATCAGGGAGGCCGTCGCTTCCGGACGGACGGTCGCGCGCCCGCGCTGCGCTTTGCGGATCAGCGGGAAGGAGGTTGACACGTGATGGAGAAAATCATGGAAACAAGAAATGCCAATACCCGTTCATTCGCCTTGATCGGAGCGTTGTGCCTGGTCGCATGTGCCGGATGCGGCTCGAGTCAGATGTGCACCGGGGAGATGACCGTGGCGGGACAAACCTACCAGGGCTCCTCCGAGTACGCCGAGCAGGCGATAGAAAACACCTGCAACAAATACTGCGTCGAAGGCGACCCGGCGTTCGACAGCATGTACCGGGAATGGCTTCAGACCCCCGCAGGCAAGAAGATCGACAAACCCGGCAAATGGTGGGCGATGGCGGAGGACAACGTCCTGGCCAACCAGGTGGCCGGCTGCACGGCGAACTGCATGCAGCGGTATCGCGCCGGGGAGCAGCTCATCGGGGTGGAGTGCAAGTAGCTGCCACCGCATCGAGAGGGCAGGCGGTAAACAACGCAACCTGTTGTTTTTACGCGTGTTCATGACTGTTCAAGAATGGGTCACGAACTGGTCATGACCTGCGGGCTCGGGCGCGGCACGGTGAGGCCGCCTTCACGACAGGCGGCATCCGGTCCGCCGTCGTGCAGGGCAGGCCCCGGGACACACCGGGGCAGCCCACCCCGGAACGGAGCCCTTGCCATGCTGCACCGCCTTGCCCATTTCCTGTCCCGCCAGTTGCTGGTCGTGTTGGGCCTGTTGGTCCCGGCACTGCCGCTGTCCGCTGCGCCACAGGGCACCGCATTCACCTATCAGGGCCAGCTGACCGAGTCCGGTCTGCCGGCCAACGGCCTGTACGACTTCCAGGTCTGCCTGTTCGGCGAGATGTCCGGAGGCTCCGAGTACGACTGCGTGGAGCACGCCAAGGTGCCGGTGGAGGGGGGGCTGTTCACGCTCGACCTGGACTTCGGCGCGGTCTTCCGCGGCGACGCGCTCTGGCTGGAACTGCGCGTTCGGGAGGCGGAGGGCGGTGGCAGCCATACCGTTCTGGAACCGCGCCAGCCGGTGCGTGCCGCGCCCGAGGCGGTGCATGCGCAGCTGGCCGACGTTGCCGGTGAAGCGCAGACGGTGGCCAACAACGCCATCACCACGGCCAAGCTCGCCAACCAGGCGGTCACCTCGGCCAAGGTCGCCAACGCCGCGATCCGGGCGACACATATCGATTCGCGCGAAGTGCAGCGGCGCGTCACCGGCACCTGCCCGCCAGGGTCATACCTGCGCGGCATCAACTCCGATGGCAGCGTCCAATGCGAGTCCATAGCCATCCCGCCAGCCGTCACCACCTTGGCCGACGGCATCAGTGTCATGGGCATCGATATCGCCATCGGCGCGGATGGCCTGCCCCTGATCAGCTACTACGACCAGACCAACCGCACACTCAAGCTGGCGCTCTGCCGCAACCCCGCCTGCAGCTCGGCCAGCCAGCAGACGTTGGACGACACCTTCGACGCGTACTTCCCGAACGGCTCCCGGACATCCTTGGCCATCGGTGCCGACGGCCTGCCGGTCCTCAGCTACTACGACCCCACCCCCGGTCGCCGCGGCCTCAAGCTGGCGCGTTGCAGCAATGCCGCCTGCACGAGCCGCACCCGGAACACCGTGGATACCAACGGCGACGTGGGCATCGGCAGCTCGATGCTGGTCGGTGCAGACGGTCTCCCGCTCATCGCCTATCTCGATACCATCAGCCGCGACATCAGGATCGCCCGCTGTGGCAATGCCGCCTGCTCGACCGTGGCCTCCATCATCACCCTGGATGAAGTTCGCCGGGGTGGGCCCGTATCCATGGCGATGGGCGCGGACGGCCGTCCGGTCATCGCCTACCACACCGTCGACAGCCGCGAGCTCAAGGTGGCGCACTGCGGCAATGCCGCCTGCACCGACGGCAACACCATCGCCCTGGTGGACGACGGCGACACGGGCCGCAACATCGACATCGCCATCGGCGCGGACGGCCTGCCGGTCATCAGCTACCGGGACGGTGGCAGCAGCCGCCGCCTCAAGGTGGCGCATTGCGGCAACGTGGCCTGCAGTGCGAACAACACGATCACCGTCGTTGATCCGCTCCCATCCTCGTCCAGCGGGCAGACTTCGATCGCGATCGGTACCGATGGCCTGCCGATCATCACCTACTACGACGACGTCAGCGGGAACCTGAAGGTGGCGCATTGCGGGAATGCCGCCTGCACTGCTGGCAACTCGATTGGCGCCCTGGCCGGCACTACTGGGGAAGCCAACGCCATCACCATCGGCGCAGACGGCCTGCCGGTGGGTGCCTACGCCTCGGAGGGGCTCAAGGTCGCGCGCTGCGGAACGAGGTTCTGCCAATGAGGCCCGCCGCGCCGCGTTCCATGTGCCGCGCCGCGACCGTGCCGATGGCGCTCGCCGCGGTGCTCGCTGCCGCGAGTGCCCCGGCCTCGCCCGATGCCATCCCGCGCCACATCATTGCCTCCGGTGGCGGCAGCTCCAGCGGCGGTGCCTACGCCGTCACCGGCAGCATCGGCCAGGCCGATGCCGATCCACTGCATCCGGCCAGCGGCGGCGTCTACGCGCTCACCGGCGGGGTCTGGACTGCCCGCCCTTCCCCTGGGGGCGAACCTGGACCGGGTTGTGCCAATGGCACCGGCTGTCTGTTCGCCGATGGCTTCGAGTGAACACCACGCCTTCTTCAAGGACCTCTCCATGAAAACCTCCTGTACATCGCTGCTGCAGTGCTGCATCGTGCTTCTGGGCGTGCTGGCACTGTCTCGCGCCGGAGCCGCCACGATCACCGTCACCACGCTGGCCGATGCCGATCCTCCTGCGACCAACGAAATGTGCTCGCTGCGAGAAGCGCTGGCCAATGCCACGGACGATGCCGCCACCTATCCCGACTGCGCGGCGGGCGACGGCAACGACGTCATCACGTTCGCCACCAACCTGTTTCCTGTCGTCCCGCCGCGCGTGGCGACGATCCAGCTCGCGGGCGAACTGGTCGCCGGCAAGGTCGGGGGTACGCCACACGCGCTCGCCATCCGCGCTCCTGTCGACGGCGCCTTCGCGACGCGCGTGCGCCTCAAGGCCTCGACCGTATCACCGCACCGGGTGATGACCGCCAATGTCACGGCAGAGCCGTTCTCGCTGTCGGCCATCACCATCGAGGGAGGGCGCACCACGGGGGATGGCGGCGGGCTCCGGCTCATATCCAGCGCGGCAGACCTGCAAGGCGTGACGTTCGTCGACAACCAGGCCGATACACGCGGAGGCGCGCTTGCGTTCGCCGGGACTGACGGATCGATCGATCTCAACGCGGCGCTGTTCGAGGGAAACGTCGCGCGCTTCGGTGCTGCCATCGGCATCTGGAATGCCAGGTCCACCGAGGTCCGTATCGCCAACAGCGTGTTCCGCGACAACGAAACCTCGGGCAGTGGCACCGGCGGTGCCATCAACTTCGAGATGCAGCTGCTCCTGGACGGTGACTGGATGCCGGCGCTGGAGATAACCGGCAGCACATTCACCGGCAACCGGACCACAGGCCAGGGGGGGCGGGATCAATTTCCGGCCCGGTGAAGGCTCCAACCAGCGCTTCCGGGTGGCGGTGACCGACAGCCTGTTCCGCTCCAACCAGGGCGGCGTTGGCGGTGGCCTGCACGTCTGGGGCACCCACATGGGTTCGTCGCCGGTCGCCCGGAGTGGCGGATCGGTGACCCTGCGCAACAACAGCTTCATCGAGAACCATGCCATTCGTGGCGGCGCCGCATCGATCCGGAACGCCGACCTCGTGGTGCAGAACACGCTCTTCTCCAGCAATACCACCAGCTATCGCGGAGCCGCCCTGCACTACGAAACCGACAGGGTGACCCTGCCCAGAAGCGTGGCCCTGATCGGCAACACCTTCCACGACAGCCGTTTCCTCAATCCCTTCGCCAATCCAGGCGGACGGACCCTGTGGGTGGTGACGGAGCACAACGACGATGTCGCGTCCTGGCACATGGCCGGGAATCTGGTCGCCCCGGCCGCAGGCACGCTGCCCGCAGGACAGAAGGAGTGCCAGCACGCGGATGGCAGCTTCGCGGGGATGCAACTGGGGGGCGGCGACAACCTGTCCCCAGTGGCCGACTGCCTGCTGCTGGGTGCCGACGACCTCCAGGCCAACCCCATGGTCTCCGTCATCGACAGCGGCAATGCCCGGCACCCCCGCTGGGTGCTGCCGCAGCCGGACAGCCCGGCGGTCGATGCCTGGCCCGCCGATGCCTGTACCGACGACTTGGAGCAGCCGCTCGAGCACGACCTGCGCGGCGAGCCGCGCCCCACCGACGGCGACGGCTCGGGCGTCCCGGACTGCGACATCGGTGCCTTCGAACTGCCCGGGTTCCTTTCCGACCGGATCCATGCCGACGGCTTCGAGTAGGCCGTCCCCTGACTAGGAGTCCTCTGCCATGCCCCCCATTGATCGACCGTCCTTCCGGCTGACCGGCGCGCTGCTCGCGGCGATGGCCGTGATGGCATCGCCATCCGCCGGCGCTGCCATGATCACCGTCACCACCCTGGACGATGCCGTGCCACCGGCTGCGGATGGGCTGTGTTCGCTGCGCGAGGCGCTGGCCAACGCGACCGACGACGCAGCCACTTTCGGCGACTGCCCGGCCGGCAACGGCGACGACGAGATTACCTTCGCCGAAGAGCTCTTTCCGATCGTGCCGCCGCGGGTGGCGACCGTGCAGCTGGCCGGCCAGCTGATCGCCGGCAAGGTGGGTGACGACGAGCGCCACGCGATCGCCATCAGGCCTCCCGATTTCGGCGTCCACCGGGGGCGGATCCGGCTGCTGGCCCCGACCAGTCCGGCGAACCGCGTCTTCAGCGTCCGCGCCACCGCGGCCCCGTTCATTCTGGAAAGCGTCGAGATCCGGGGCGGACGGCAGGCCCTCGGCAACGGCGCCGGCATCCACCTGGCCAGCGACGATGCGCGCTTCGTCAACGTCGATTTCATCGACAACCAGGCCACGCAGGGCAACGGGGGCGCGCTCTACCAAGCGCTCGGAAGCGGTTTTCTGGAACTCGATGGCGTGCGCTTCACCGACAATCTTGCGGCACGCGGCGGCGCCATCTACCTCGGCGAGGTGCGCGACCACTGGGTGCGCATCGACGACTGCCAGTTCGTTGGCAACGAAGCCTGGGCCGACAGCGGTGGCGCGATCGCCATCGAGGCGCAGGCGAACCTGTCGCCCGAGATCGACTCCCCGAGGGTCGAGATCTCCACCAGCCTCTTCCGCGACAACCGGGCCAACGTCGGGGGCGGCGCGGTCTTCCTCGAGGCGGGCGACACCGGCGACAACCAGGCCTTCTACGCCCACATCACCAATTCCCAGTTCAGCGGCAACGTGGCGGGCGAAGGTGGTGCGATGGATCTGCACGGCTCGGCACTGAACCGGTTCAGTTCGCTGACTGTGGCGCGCAACAGCTTCATCGCCAACCAGGCCGACCTCGGTGGCGCGCTGTCGGTCCGCGACACCATCGCCACCTTCGAGAACAACCTGTTCGCGGAAAACGTCGTCAGCTACCGGGGCGGGGCCCTGTTGTACAGGATCACCTCGGACGCCCCGGGCTGGCCCAGCATACGGTCGGTCGGCAACACCTTTCATGCCCAGCAGCTCACCGGATCGCAGCCCGACCGCGGTGGGCGCACGCTGTGGATCGACATCGTCAACAGCAGCTACCTCTTCCTGTTCCAGGCCGGCAACCTGTTCGCACCGCTCTCCGACCCGTTGCCGGTGGGCCAGGAGTGCCGGCATGTGGGCAGCGTGCTCGAGGGCGGCGGCGGGTACAACCTCACCCCGGTCGCCGACTGCTTGCTGGAGGAAACCGACATCCTCGCCGACCCGCAGGTCGAAGCCCGCTCGAGCGGCGATCCGCTGCATCCGGTAGAGGTGTTGCCGCAGACCGGCAGTCCGGCCATCGACGCCTGGCCGCAGGCCACCTGTCTCGCGATCGACCTGCGTGGTGCATTGCGCCCGGCCGACGGCGACGGCTCGGGCGAGGCGGCATGCGACATTGGCGCCTTCGAGCTGCCGGATGCCGCAGTCGACGACTTTGTGTTTTCCGATGGATTCGAGGACTGAGCCATGTCGATCCGCCGGGTGCTGCTGATCTCCACGCTGCTCGCGGTTCTGCCGGAGGTGGCCATGGCTGGCGATTACAACCATGCCCGCCAAGTCGAGCAGGCGCGGGCGCTGCGCCAGTCTTACCTCGATCGCGGCTTCGTCAGCGAATTGCCCGGGCTGGGGGGGGGGGCTCTCGACGTGGGCGGCACGCGCAGCAGCCGGTTCGGGATTTCGGCTCCGCCGCGGATCGGTGGCGATCTGAGCATCGGACGGCTGGAAGGGCTGATGCGCATACGCCTTGCCCGCACCAGTGAAGTTCTTTACTACGGCCAAGTCGCCCGGGTGAAGGGCAGGGCGAGCGTGGACAGCGGCCGGCTGCGCATCTACAGCCGGGTGGAGGTCGATCCTTGGGCGACTGCGCGGGTGCTGGTCGATACGCCGTCGCGCGAGCCGCCGCCGGAGGACTTCCGCCTCGACGGCTGGACGGTGACGGAGGTGGCGCCGGGTGCGCCGGTGCCGTTTTCCGCGCAGCTGCTCAGCCTCGGCGGCGACTTCCTGCTCCTGCTGGAGGCGCCCGACGGCTCGGCCGAAGGCATCCGGATCGAACTCGACGGGAGCTGAACGCGGCGCGGCAGTGTGGAAGGCACGGAGGAGGGCGGACATGCATTGCACCCGACACGCTGGATGGGGACTTGCGCTGCTCCTGCTGGCCGGCTGCGGCGCGCAGCGGATGGAACTGGTGGTGGACGGCGCGCCATTGGCGTTCACCCCGCAGGCGGCGATCGTCACCGCCAATGCCTCCGGCGGGCATGCGATCCAGATCGTCAACTATGCGGTCGAGAGGGACGGGGCCATCGATCCGGAACGGCTCCGCGCGGCCCGAGAGGGCCAATACCGGCTTGAACTGCTGCTGGTCAAGCAGGCTGCGAACGGCAGGCAGCCGCTGGCGGTCGGCGAATACCGCCCACAGCCGTACGACCGGGTGCCACGCGACAAGCTGGTGCGGGTGTCGGTCTACGGCGTGGTCGGCGGCCGCGAGCAGCGGCTCAAGGACCTCGACTACGAGCACTTGGAAGGGCGCCTGCTGATCGTCTCGGTGGACGGCGACAGCGTGCGCGGGCGGATCGAGGTACAGGGCGAGGCGACCACCGTGTACGGCGGGTTCCGCGCCCGTCTGCTGCCCTGAGGCGTGGCTCAGGGCCGGCCGCGGCCGGTCTCCGCGGCCTGCAACGCCCGCGCCAACGTCTGGGTGCGGTAATAGCTGGGCGACCATGTGCGGGCTACCGCGAGCATGCGACCGGCGGTGGCGAGGTCGCGATTGCCGATCGCGAGGTGGCCGGCGAGGATTGCCGCCTCGGCCTCGATGTCGGCGGCGCCGACGCTGCGCGCGCGGTGTACCACATCGACTTGGGCTTCCTGCGCCGCTTCCACCTCGCCACGTGCGGCACGCAGCTGGGCATGCACCATGTCGTGGCCGAGTGCCAGCACTGAGTTGCTGCCGGCCTCCAGCGCGTCGGCCATCTCGGCCAGCCGTTCGTCCGCCCGGCCATACTCGCCAAGGGCGAGGTGCATTTGCGCCAGTTCGAGCCGGGCGTGGTGTGCATCCTGGCGCTCGCCGAGGGCTTCGAAGTCGGCGAGCACGTCCTCGTGCGATGCAATCGTCGCCGCGTCCAGTACCTCTTGACGCAGCGCCAGCCGACCGCGCAACTGGCGCACCCAGATCAGGCCCAAGGTGTCGTCGTTGCTCGCCGCCACCTCCTGGGCGCGCTCCAGCCACTGCGCGGCGGCGTCGAAGCGGGCAAGGCGCATCTCGATCTCGGCCAGTTCCTCGCAGTTGTCGAAGATATCGTGGCGCAGATCCAGCTCGGTGGCGGTGTCCAGCGCCAGCTGGACCAGCTCGGCGGCCTCCTGGAAGCGGCCGCTGCGGCGCAATACGCGGGCCACGCCATAGCGCGAGGCGGCGATCAGCGAGGGGAAACCGTACATCTCGCGCAGGTCCAAGGCCTCGCGGTGGAAGCGCTCGGCTTCGGCCATCCGGCCCATGTCCTCGGCGAGGTAGCCGAGGTTGGTCAGGATCATGCCGAGGAAGTACGGGCTGTCGAGCTGACGCAGCAACGATTCGGCGCTGCGCGCGTGCTCCCATGCGGGATCGAAGTGCAGCAGGGATTGCTCGACCATTGCCAGGCTGTTGAGGATGCGAGCACGCAGCAAGGGATCGATGCCGGGTTCGTCCAGCGCTGCGCGCAACAGGGGGTCGGCCTGCGCGACCTCGCCGACGAACCACAGCAGCTTGCCCACTTCGAAACGCAGCGCCACCCTTGCCAAATGCGCGTCCTGCGGCAGCGCGTCCGATGCCGCGCGCAGCCGCTGGATCGATCCTTGGACATCGGCAGGATCGAAGGCTGCCTGGGCGACGGCGACCTTCAGCGGGATCGAATCGGGCGCGCGTGCCAGTGCCGCTTCGAGCAGTTTGACCGCCTGCTCGCGCTCGTCGCGCATGGCGGCCTCCATGCCGCGCGCGTACAGCTCCAGCGCCAGCGGATCGCCCAGATCCAGCCGGCGGGAAATCTTCGGTGGCGCGGTGCCGCCAACGGCCTCCAGCGCCTGCCTTGCCAGTTCGCGTGCGATCAGGGTGGCGTCGGCAGCCGCGAACTGGCCGTGATGCTGGCGGCCATCGCGTTGTGCCAGCGACCAGACCACGGCGAAACGGCCTTCCTCGCGCGCCACGGCGGCGCTCAGGCCATGGCGGGCACCGACATAGACCGTGCGTTGGCCCAGATCGCCTTCCGGCACCTCGTCCAGTTCGTGCGGGCCGAGTGCCTCGACGCCCTCGACCTGCGCAAGCAGGTCGCGCACGGTGCGAGCAAGACCATGCTGGAACCAGTCGAACTCGGCATCGCCCGTGGCGTTCTCGAACGGGAAGACGGCGATCCGAAGGCCTTCGTGGGGCTGGGCCGCCGATGCGCCGTGACCTGGTGCGCGCGGCCCGTCGTGCGGCCACAGCCAGACCAGCAGGATCGCAGCCAGCACCAGCAAGAGTACGGCTGGCAGTGCGATTCTCGATGCCGGGCGGCTTGGTGCAGCGGCGATGCCGGGATTGGCTGGCGCAGCCGGAACGGCTGGCGCGGCTGGCATGGCGACCGGCTGATCTGCCGTTGGCGCCGGCGTGGGCGGATCCGCGGGAACGGCCTGTACATCGGCCTCGAAGCGGATGCCGTGTCCGTGCACGGTGCGGATGTAAGTCTGCGAGCGGCCGTCATCGCCCAGCGCGGCTCGCGCCTTTCGCACGGCTTGGGCGATGGTTGCGTCGGTAAGATGCTGGTTGCCCCAGACCTCGGCCAGCAGGCGGTCCTTGGACAGCGTCTGACCTGGATGCTGCACCAGGAAAAGCAGCAGATCGAATACCAGACTCTGTACCGGCACCGGCTCATCGTCACGCAACAACTGCCGCGCCGGGGCATCGACCAGAAAGGTATCGAAGCGATAGCGGTTCGGTGGAGATTGCACGGATAGCGCGGAATCTGAAGGCGGAAGGGATCAAGTATGCCAGCAGCGACGGAGACGGGACCTCGACTGTCGCCATCCAGTAAAGCACAGCGATTCGCCGCAGGGATTACTTGCCGAGTCAATCATGGTCCGAGTCAATCACGGTATTCGCATCATCTTGCCTCGTTTGTCGGCCAATCACGAAACCACCTCTTTCAATCCTGAGACGACTCGACGGGAGAAAAACTCAATCGAATTTACAATCAGGCAATGCATGCCGAGTCTGTCATCGACTCTGAGTGGCCAGAAACATCCACTATGCCCATCCGGTTCTGCAATGACGGACATTCCTGTATGGGCCATCCGCTTGTATGGGATGGAACAGGGGCAACTCTCGAAGAGATTGGTGCTTGGGCGCAGCCGGTCATGGATCCGACAGAAAGGCGCCGGATGATGTCGGAGGGCGGGATCCGACCGCGCGTTCAACTTGATGGTGGTGACGCTCGATCATGCAGCCTCTTGTTGCTGCACAGGCTGCGGATCAACAAGACATCAGCGCGCCCCCAACGCCTTCAGCAAATCCCTCGCCGCCACCAACCGCTCCGCAGCGCCGGGCGCGGGAATGCGGAATTTCAGTTTGTCCTGCCCATCCATCGAGAACACGCGCGGTTGGGACTGGATCAGTTTGATGATGGTCATCGGCTCGATATTCGGCTTGGGCAGGAAGGTCACGCGACCGCCGGCTTCGCCCAGTTCCAGTTTGCGGATGCCGAGTTTGGTGGCGGCGTGCTTGAGTTCCGCCACGGCGAACAGGTTCTTGACCTGGTCCGGCAGCAGACCGAAGCGATCGATCATCTCGACCTGCAGTTCGCGCAGGCCTTCGTCGTCCGGTGCAGAGGCGATGCGCTTGTAGAGCGTCAGGCGGGTGTGGACGTCGGGCAGGTAATCGTCGGGAATCAGCGCCGGGATGTGCAGTTCCACCTCCGCGCCGTGGCGTGATTCGTCGTCGATGTCCGGCAGTTTGCCCTGCTTGATCGAGCGCACCGCGCGTTCGAGCAGTTCGGTGTAGAGCGAGAAGCCGACTTCGGAAATCTGGCCGGACTGGTCCTCGCCCAGCAGTTCGCCGGCGCCGCGGATTTCCAGGTCGTGCGTGGCCAGCGTGAAGCCGGCGCCGAGTTCATCCAGCGAGGCGATGGCTTCCAGGCGCTTGGCGGCGTCGGCCGTCATCGACTTCTTGTCCGGCACGATCAGGTAGGCGTAGGCGCGGTGGTGGGAGCGCCCGACGCGGCCGCGCAACTGGTGCAGCTGCGCCAAGCCGAAACGGTCCGCGCGGTCGATCAGGATGGTGTTGGCGTTGGGATTGTCGATGCCCGATTCGATGATCGTGGTCGAGACCAGCACGTTGAAGCGCTGGCGGTGGAAATCCAGCATCGTCTGTTCCAGCTCGCGTTCCGGCATCTGGCCGTGCGCGATGCGGATGCGCGCTTCGGGCACCAGTTCGGAAAGCTCGCGCGCGCAGCGTTCGATGTCGGTGACTTCGTTGTGCAGGAAGTAGATCTGGCCACCGCGCGACAGCTCGCGCTGGAAGGCTTCGCGGATCAGCGCCGAATCCCACGGCGTCACGATGGTCTGCACCGCCAGCCGGTTCGGCGGCGGCGTGGCGATGATGGAAAGTTCGCGCAGTCCGGCCATCGCCATGTTCAGCGTGCGCGGAATCGGCGTCGCGGTGAGCGTCAACAGGTGCACCTGTGCCCGCAGCGCCTTGAGCCGTTCCTTCTGACGCACGCCGAACCGCTGCTCCTCGTCGACGATGACGAGGCCCAGATCCTTGAACTTCACGTCTTCCTGCAGTAGCCGGTGCGTGCCGACGATCACGTCGATCTGGCCTTCGGCCAACTTCTCGATCTCGGCCTTGATTTCCTTCGCGGTCTTGAAGCGCGAGAGCACTTCCACGCGCAGCGGCCAATCGGCGAAGCGGTCGCGGAAGTTGCGGTAGTGCTGTTCGGCGAGCAGCGTCGTGGGCACGAGCACCGCGACCTGCTTGCCGGCGGAAGCGACGACGAACGCGGCACGCACGGCCACTTCGGTCTTGCCGAAGCCCACGTCGCCGCAGACCACACGATCCATCGGTTGGCTCGAAGCCAGATCCGCGATCACCGCATTGATGGCGGCGAGCTGGTCCGGCGTTTCCTCGAACGGGAATTGCGCCGCGAACGGTTCATACATCGAGCGGTCGATTTCCAGCGCGATGCCGGCCCGCGCCTGACGCTTGGCTTGGATCTCGAGCAGTTCCGCCGCGACGTCGCGGACTTTTTCGGCGGCTTTCTTCTTCGCCTTGTCCCAGGCATCGCCGCCGAGCGAATGCAGCGGCGCCAGTTCCGGCGAAGCGCCGGCGTAGCGGCTCACCAGGTGCAGCTGCGTGACCGGCACGTAAAGCTTGTCGCCCTTGGCGTATTCGATGCAGACGAACTCGGCCTTCTGGCCGCCGACATCGAGCGATTCGAGGCCGACGTAACGGCCCACGCCGTGGTCCTCGTGCACGATCGGCGAGCCGGGCGCGATCTCGGAAAGATCGCGCAGCACCGCTTCGGGATCGCGCGCGGCCTTGGTCTTGCGGCGCGTGGTCGGGGCGCGTTCCGGATAGAACTGGCGCTCGGTCAGGACGGTGATGGACGGTTCCGACAGCGCGAAACCATCGTCGAGCGGTGCGACGGAAATCCCCAGCTTCGGCGCGTTCTCGGCGAGGAATGCGGTCCAGTCCGGAACGACGTTCGGCCGCAGCTCGTCGTGCGCCAGCGTGTCGGACAGCGCTTCGCGCCGGCCCGGCGAATCGGCGGCGATCAGCACACGGCCGTTGTAAGACTCGAGGAACGATTTCAGCGCCGCGCCGCTGGTTTCGCCTTTCTGCACCAGCGGCAGCGTCGGTGCTTTCGCATCGCCCAGCGCAATGGCGCTTTCCCAGCGCGGATGCGAAGGCGCGACGACTTCGATGCGCTGGCGCTTGTTCAAGGCTTCGCGCAGCGAGTCGGGCGGCAGGAACAGTTCGGTCGGCGGCAGCACCGGACGCTCAATGTCGTGGCGGCGCTGCTCGTAGCGTTCGCCGGTCTGGTGCCAGAACGCTTCGGCGGCTTCGAACGCGCCATCGCCGACGAGGCAGAGCGCTTCGTCGCCGAGATAGTCGAACAGGCTCGCGGTCTGTTCAAAGAACAGCGGCAGGTAATACTCGATGCCGGCGGGCGCGCCGCCTTCCTTCAGGTCTTGGTACAGCGGGCAACGGCGCAGGTCGATCGGGAAGCGCTCGCGCAGGATGTCGCGGACGCGCCGGGCGCTTTTCTCGTCCAGCGGGAACTCGCGCGCCGGCAGCATGCGCACGGCATCGACCTTGTGCAGCGAACGCTGGCTTTCCGGATCGAAGCTGCGGATCGAATCCACGTCCTCGTCGAGCAGCTCGATGCGATACGGCTCGGGACTTCCCATCGGGAAGATGTCGAGCAGGGCGCCGCGCACCGCGAAATCGCCCGGATCGAGCACCTGCGGCACAGCGCGGTAACCGGCCGCTTCCAGTCGACGACGCTCGGCTTCGATGCTCAGGCGTTGTCCCGTTTCCACGACCAGCGACTGGCCGGCGATGAAGCCCGGCGGCGCAAGGCGCTGCATCAAGGTCGACACCGGCACCACCAGCACGCCGCGCTTCGCCGATGGTAGGCGGTACAGCGTCGCCACGCGCTCGGAAACGATGTCCGGCTGCGGCCCGAACAGGTCGTAAGGCAGCGTCTCCCAATCCGGGAAAGCGAGGACCGGAAGATTCGTTGCGAAAAAGCGCAGCTCGGTTTCGAGCAGATGCGCGGCCAAACTGTCGCGCACCACGGCCATGACCAGGCCGTCGTGTCGCTGGGCAAGCGAAGCCACGGCCAAGGCAAGGGCGGAAGAACTCGCCGGCGCGCGCCAATCAGCGCGCTGCTGACCGCGTTGCGGCAGCGGTGGATGAAGCAGGGAAGGGGACACGTTCGGTTCGGAAACGGCAAGCAAAGGCCGGGAATTCTAACGCGGGCAGCCACTTGGGAAACTTGAACGGCAGCCTTGCATCGCTCGATGCGGCACGCCGGAACGGCTTGCACCGATAAGCGACGCGCTGGCACGATGCCGGACTTCCCGTTTTCCCGGAGTTTTCCTTGGTTTCCGCGATTTCCCCACCACTGCGGATCGAGCTTGCGCCGTCGCGCTGGTTGCGTTGGACGGTGTTGGCGCTGGCCGTGCTGGCGGTGTTCGCGATCCGCTTTTCGGGTTTGCCGGAAGCCGTGCTTTTCGCGGTTCCGTTGCTGGCGTCGCTGGCGTGGTTGCGGCTGTCGAAGCCGGCGCGCGCGTGCTTCGTGCTCTACGGCGACGGCCGCGCGGTGGAACTCGACCAGGATGGCAGCGAGCACACCGTCGAAGCCCGTGCCTTCCACGAACGCGGCCCGTTCGGCGTGCTGGAAATCGTGCGCGGTGCGAAAACGGTTCGCGTGCCGTGGGCGGGCGATACGCTCGATGCCGATGCGCGCCGCCGTCTGCGGTTGTGGATGCGCCAGCATGCGCCGCTGGCTTCGGCTTCGTGGTTCGAGTGGATGGGGAATTCCGCGCGGACGCGCGAACGGCAGGCAGGCGGCGGCGCATGAGGATCAAACCGCTGGAGCTGGCGATCGGACTGCGCTACACGCGCGCCAAGCGCCGCAATGGATTCATTTCCTTCATTTCCGCGGCGTCGATGCTCGGCATCGCGCTTGGCATCGTGGCGCTGATCACCACGCTGTCGGTGATGAACGGTTTCGAGGCGGAACTGCGGACGCGCATTCTCGGCATGGTCGCGCACGCGACGATCAGCGGTGCGGGCGAGGACCTGCAGGATTGGCCGAATGCGGTCGCGATCGCGAAAAAGGATGCGCGCGTGCTCGGCGCCGCGCCGTACATCGAGCGCGAATCGCTGCTTTCCGGCGCGCGTTCGCAGGGCGCGTTGCTGCGCGGCGTCGATCCGTCGCTGGAACCTTCGGTGTCGATCCTCTCGGAGAAGATGAAGTCCGGTTCGCTCGACGACTTGAAGGCCGGTGAATTCCGCATCGTGCTCGGCAAGGAACTGGCGATGATGCTGGGCGTCGGCCTGGGTGATCCGGTCACGGTGCTGGTGCCCGAAGCGCGCTCGACGCCGATCGGCGTGGTGCCGCAGATGAAGCGTTTCACCGTCAGCGGCATTTTCGAGGCCGGCATGCAGGAATACGACCTGCAGCTGGCGGTCGTGCATCTGGGCGATGCGCAGAAACTGTTGCGGATGAACGACGGCGTCACCGGCGTGCGCTTGCGCTTGAACGACATGTTCGATGCCTGGAGCGTGGCGCGCGACCTGGCCGACGACATGGGCAAGTACTACCGCATCCGCGACTGGAGCCGCGACCACGCCAACTTCTTCCGCGCGATCCAGATGGAAAAGAGCGTGATGTTCGTGATCCTGTCGCTGATCGTCGCGGTTGCGGCGTTCAACCTCGTGAGCTCGCTGATCATGCTCGTCACCGACAAGCAGGCCGACATCGCGATCCTGCGCACGCTCGGCATGTCGCCGGCGTCGGTGATGGGCGTGTTCGTGGTGCAGGGCATCGTGATCGGCGTGTCCGGCATCGTGCTCGGCACGATCGGCGGCGTGCTGCTGACCTTGAACCTGCACCACGTCGCGGCCGCGATCGAGAAAACCTTCGGCATCGAATTGCTGCCTTCGGACGTCTATTACATCACCGGCGCGATTCCGACCGACCTGCGGCTTTCCAATGTCGTGGCCATCGTGGGTATCGCCTTCGTGCTGTGCCTGCTCGCGACAATCTATCCGGCCTGGCGCGCGGCGCGCACGCAACCGGCGGAGGCACTGCGTTATGAGTGATTCGCGCGACAACGCCATCGTGCTGGCCTGCCGCGGGCTGGCGAAGACCTACCGCGAAGGCGGCTTGAACACGCCGGTATTCGCCGATCTCGATCTCTCGGTGCGGCGCGGCGAGACGGTCGCCATCGTCGGCGCATCGGGCGCCGGCAAGAGCACCTTGTTGCACCTGCTCGGTGGGCTCGACACGCCGACGGCGGGAGAAATCATCGTCGATGGCCAGACGATGAGTGCGTTGAGCGATACCCGGCGCGGCAGGCTGCGCAACCGGGCGCTCGGATTCGTGTACCAGTTCCACCATCTGCTGCCCGAATTCACGGCGCTGGAAAACGTCATGATGCCGTTGCTCATCCGGCGCGAATCGCGCACGGAAGCCGAAGCGCGCGCTGCGGAACTGTTGCGGCGCGTCGGTCTGGGCGAGCGACTGGAGCACAAGCCGGGCGAGCTCTCCGGTGGCGAACGCCAGCGTTGCGCGGTGGCGCGCGCGCTGGTGACGCGCCCTGCCTGTGTGCTGGGCGACGAGCCGACCGGCAATCTCGACGAGAACACCGCAAAGCAGGTCTATGCGCTGATGCTCGAACTCAACCGCGAAATCGGCACGAGTTTCGTTCTCGTCACGCACGACCGCGCCTTGGCGCGAACCATGGATCGCGCCTTGGAGCTTTCCGGCGGAAAACTGCGGGAATTGCCCGCGGATCGGGTGTAAGCCGCGGCGGGCAGGGCGGATGACGTTCGCGCCTCGCCTCGACCTTCCCGTGGCCGCAGGACTGGCGGCCGGAGCAGTCGCGGCGATGGCGCAATCCGCCTTGCCGGTGGCGTGGCTGTCGTGGAGCATTTTCGTTGTCGGCGTGATCGGCTGGCTCGCATGGCCGCGGATGCGTGCGGTCGCGGCGCTGCTGTGTGGCTTCGCTTGGGCCTGCATCCTCGCGGGCCACGCCATGGCGCAGCGCTTGCCGCTGGCGTTGGAAGGCGCCGATCTGGTCGTCGAAGGTCGCGTGATCGGCCTGCCGCAGCGCAATGCCGATCAGCTGCGCTTTGAGTTCATGGTCGAACGCGGCGAAGACAAGGCCGCACCGCTGGCCGGCAGCAAGCTGCGCCTGAGCCGCTATCGCAGCGATGCGCAGCCCGACCCCGGAAGCCGGTGGCGGTACGCCGTGCGACTGCAGCGCCCACGCGGCCTGATCAATCCCGGCGGCTTCGATTTCGAGCGTTATGCGCTGGAACGCGGCATCGACGCGGTGGGCTACGTGCGCGACTCGGGCGAAAACCGCCAGTTGGCGAAAGGCGGCGGCATCGATGCCTTGCGGATGCGCTTGTCCGCGGCGATGGCCTCGGCCGTCGGTGATCCGTCGTCGCGCTTCGTGCAGGCGCTTGCGCTCGGCGACGTGCGCGGCCTGGACGAAGACGACTGGCAGGTGCTGCGGGCGACCGGCATCGCGCATCTGATTGCGATTTCCGGCATGCACGTCGGCCTGGTCGCGGGCTTCGGGGCGCTGCTGATGCGCCTGCTGTATCGCCTGTTCCCGCGTTTCGGCCTGGGTCTGCCCTTGCCGCAATCCGCGGCGTTCGCGGCGTTGCTGTCCGCGTTCGCTTACACCGCGCTGGCGGGATTCGCGTTGCCGACGGTTCGCACCTTGCTGATGATCGCGGCGGCCCTGTTGGCGGTGATGCTGCGGCGTGCGTTTTCGTCGTCGCAATCCTTGGCACTGGCTGCGATCGCGGTGATTGCGTTCGATCCGCTGTCGGTATTGAACGCCGGCTTCTGGCTGTCGTTCCTCGGCGTGGCCTGGTTGCTGTGGTGCCTGCCGCACCGCATGGGCGCCTTGCGCGGATTGTTGTCGGCGCAAGGCGTGATGACGCTTTCGCTGTTGCCGTTGACGGCATGGTTCTTCGGGCAGGCCTCGCTCGCCGGTCCATTGGCGAATCTGGTGGCGGTGCCGTGGGTCAGCTTCATCGTGGTGCCGTTCGCATTGATCGGTGCATTGCTGGAACTGATCTGGGAAGGTGCTGGCGCGTGGCCGTTCCGGATTTCCGCCTGGCTGATGCAGGGTTTGTGGGAGCTGCTGGAACCCGTCGCCGGCTGGCGTGGCTCAATGGTTTACCTGCCGGAAGTTTCCGTGTTCGCGTTCGTGTTGGCCCTGATCGGCGCGATCTGGCTGTTGCTGCCGCGTGGCGTGCCGGGAAAGGCGTTGGCGTTGCTGCTGTTCGCGCCCTTGCTGATTCCACAGCACGAGCAACTGGCACAGGGCGAAGTCGAGCTGGTGTTGATCGACGTGGGGCAGGGGCTTTCCGCGCTGGTGCGAACCCGCGAACACGCGGTGCTGGTGGATGCAGGCCCGGGTTTCAGCGGAGGTTATGACGCCGGCCAGAGCGCGGTGCTGCCGACATTGCGAGCGCTTGGCGTGTCGGAACTCGATCTTTTCATCGTGAGCCACGGTGACAACGATCACGCCGGTGGTGCCGCGGCGGTGAAGCGCGCGTATTCGCCGTTGCAGGTGCTGGCATCACGCGCGCAACCGGAATCCGGAGAGCAACAGTGCCAGGCGGGAAGCCGCTGGAATTTCGATGGTGTGGAATTGGAACTGCTGCATCCGCCCGAGCACTTCCCGTACCTGGGCAACAACAGTTCCTGCGTGTTGCGCGTGGCGGCGAACGGTGCGGTGGCGCTGCTGCCCGGTGATGTCGAAGCCATCGTGGAAAGTCGGCTGCTGCGCGAACAGAAGGAAAAGCTGGCCGCCGATCTGCTGCTGGTGCCGCATCACGGCAGCAAGACCTCGTCCTCGACCGAGTTCATCGACGCGGTATCGCCGACGCTTGCCTTGATCGGCGTCGGCCACCGCAACCGGTTCGGCCTGCCGCGCGAGGAAGTGCTGCAGCGTTATCGCGAGCGTGGCGTGGCGATTGCGGATACGGCGACCGCGGGCGCGATTACGATTCGCCTCACCGCCGACGGAGTTTCGCCGCCGCGGGAGGAGCGGCAGCGAAGGCAGCGCGTCTGGCGCGAACCGTGAAGATGGTTGCGGCGGATGTCCGGGATCCTGATCCTGCTCCGTAACTGCCATCTCAAATGCTTTCCCCGGATTGGAGAAACAGTTCCATTCGCCGGTCCAGTCGTTCATGCGATCAGGAGTTCCCATGTTCCAGCGTTCGATCCTCACCACACTTGTATTGGCGGCCGCGGCACCCATCGTCCATGCGCAAACCAGCTGCGCGCCTTTGGGCGTATTGCCCGGCTATGTCGATTCCGATCCGGCCGACGACCTGCGTGCGTGGAACACGGTGGAGTTCGCCACGCCGGACGATGCCGAGGGTGCAGCCCAGTCGGTGATGGTGTCCGGCCGCTATTGCGCCCAGGCGCTGTTCGTTGAAGACGGTGTGGAGGTGATGAGCGATCTGGAAATCCAATCCAACTACCGCAGCCAGCTTGATGCGCTTGGGGCGACATATTTCGTGAAGGAGAACCAGCGCACTGTCGCCAGCGCGTCCAAATCCGGCAAGGAGTACTGGATCGACATATCCAGTGGCGAAAACTGGATCGAGACGAAGGTTGTGGAGCGCTCGCCGCACGTGCCATCGCTGCGTGCTCCCACCGCCAGCGACCATCCGGCCTTTGGCGCCATGCCCGGCTATTCCGTGGATGATCCGCAGCGCAAGAACTTCGATCAGCACGAATTCGCGGTGATGGATGGCGAGGACGCCGCCAGCGTCAATGTGCAAGGGAAGTACTACTTCGGCTCGTACTACCTTTCGGACGAATCGCAGGTGGCGAGCGATGCCGACATCCAGGAAAACTACCGCACGGCGATCCGCAAGCTCGGAGGGGAAATCCTGTATGCGGACAGCACCCGCAGTACGGGCCGCTATGCGGGTGTGGATGGTGCGCCGGTATGGGTGGACGTGAGCAGCGGCGAGCGCTGGTACGAAGTGCGCGTTGTCGAGGAAAAACCGTTCCGGGCCAGCATCGAGCCGCCCAAGGCCGATGCGCTGAAGGCTGCGCTGGACAAGGATGGGCGCGTGGCGCTCTACATCAATTTCGAGTTCGGAAAATCCGCTCTCGGGAACGATTCCAGAGAAATCGTGGCGCAGGTGCTGGCGTTGTTGAAGAACGACCCGGCGCTGGAGCTTTCCATCGAGGGCCATACCGATGACGTGGGCAGCGAGTCGAGCAATCTCGCGCTTTCCAGCGCGCGCGCCAAGGCGGTGATGGATGCCTTGCTTGCCGACGGCATCGCGGCGCCGCGGTTGTCGGCGCAGGGCTTCGGCGAGGGCAATCCCATCGCCGACAACGCCACCAGCGAAGGCCGCGCCAGGAACCGGCGCGTGGAACTGGTGAAAAGGTAAGCGTGTTGCATCGCCGCGCACGACGCTCGCGGCGACTCGCATAATGCCCACCATGAGCGAGACCCAACGTCCCACCGAAGCGGTGCTGCTGCGCGAGTTCCTAGCCTCGCTGGCGATGTTCTCCGGCCTGCAGGACGAGGCGCTGGATGAACTGGCGGCGACGGTGGAACACATCGCACTCGCCGGAGGCACGTTGCTGTTCGAACAGGGCGAGCCGTCCGATGCGCTGTATCTGGTGCGATACGGGCGACTGGCGGCGATGCGGCTGGAGCCTGACGGGCAGGTGCGGGGACTGGGCCAGATCGGGCCGGGCGAGTTTGTCGGCGAGGTCGGGATGATCCTGGAGCAGCCGCGCATGGCGCGCGTGATCGCGTTGCGCGATTGCGAACTGCTGCGATGGCCACGCGATGCGTTCCAGCGCCTGATCGTGCAAAAGCCGCAGCCGATGCTGCGCATGGCGCAACAGGCCTTGTTGCGCACCGGCAATCCGGAGCCGCGCCAGACGCCGATGCGATGCTTCGCGCTGCTACCCGGGCAGGCCGGGCTCTCGGTCGAGGATATTGGCCTCGCGCTGTGCGATGAATTGCGCAGTCAGGGCGAGGCGGCACACTGCGTGCGGGCCGAGGACGCCAGCGGACGCGGCACGGAATGGTTCACCCAACTGGAGCAGCAATCCGGCGCCCTGGTGTATCTGGGCAATGAGGATCCAGCCTGGCGTGAGCGTTGCGTACGCCAGAGCGATGCGGTCCTGTTGCTGGTCGAGGGCGGTGAATCGCCGGCGTCGCGCCGCCTGTTGCCGGCGCCGGGTGCTTATCGTCACGTGCCGGTACATCTGCTGCTGAAGCAGCATGGCGATCCTGCGCCCGGCAGCACCGCGCCATGGCTGGCGGCTTTCGAAAAGGTCGATGCGCACCATCACCTGCGCCACCCGGGCGACGTGGCGCGTCTGGCGCGACGGTTGCTCGGGCGTGCCGTCGGCTTGGTGCTTTCCGGCGGTGGCGCGCGCGGTTTCGCGCATCTGGGGGTGATGCGGGCACTGATCGAAGCGGGCATCCAGGTGGATTACATCGGCGGTTGCAGCGCGGGCGCCATGATGGGCGCCGGCCTGGCGGCGGACTGGAGTCATGCGCGACGCGTGGAGGTTTTCCGGCGCGCGTTCGTGCTGGGAAATCCGCTCGGCGACCGTACGCTGCCGCTGGTGGCGTTGCACCGTGGCCGTCGCGCATCCCAGTTGCTGGAACAGGCCTTCGGCGAACTGGATATCGAGGATCTGCCGATGCCCTTCTTCTGCATCTCCAGCGATCTGACCGAAGGACGATTGCATGTGCATGATCGCGGCCGGTTGTGGGTGGCGTTGCGCGCTTCGTCGTCGATTCCCGGCCTGATGCCGCCGGTGTTTTCCGGTGGACGTGTGCTGGTGGATGGCGGGGTGATCGACAACCTGCCGGTGGGCGAGATGCGGCGAAGGCTCGCGGGCGGCATCGTCGCGGTGGACGTGGGCGGCAATTACCGCCTCGATACCACGCAGGAGGAAACCGAGTTGCCGCCTTGGTGGCAGGTCTGGGCACGATGGCGGCAACGGCGCTACCCCGGCCTGGGGCAGTTGCTTTACCGCGCCGGGATGGTGAACTCGGCCGCCACGGTGGAACGCCAGCGCAGCCAGACCAGCCTGCTGATCACGCCTGACCTTGGCGGAATCGACCTTCTGGCCTGGCACCAGTTCGACCGGGCCATCGATCTTGGCTACCAGTTCGCCCTGCGCCACGTTGGCGGACGGCGCGATGCGCTGCACGAGGAAACCCCGAATCTCGGCTTGTGAGCGGCCTGTTCCGGGCACTGAAACCCGTTGCTGCGTAGACATTTCCGGCAGAAAACCTTGCGTGAAATGCCCCTTGCCTGTAGCGTTTCGCGGCTGCGCTTCCGCATTTTCGCTCGCTTCCGGCAGATTCCATGCTCTTTACCAACGTTGCCATCGCCAGCCTGGCGCACATCGATGCGCCCAATGCCCTCAGCTCCGCGGAGATCAACGTCCGCCTGAAGCCGACGCTGGATCGCCTCAATATCCGTACCGACGTGCTCGGCGACATCGCCGGCATCCATAGCCGCCGCCTGTGGGACGACCATGTGCAGGCCTCGGATGCAGCCACGATGGCGGCGGAAAAGGCGCTGGCCGCACTGGGCGTGCCGCGCGAGAAGATCGGTCTGCTGGTGAATACCTCGGTGAGCCGCGATTACCTCGAGCCATCCACGGCGAGCATCGTTTGCGGCAACCTGGGTCTTTCCGAAAACTGCCAGAACTTCGACGTGGCGAACGCCTGCCTTGCGTTCCTCAACGGCATGGACATCGCCAGCCGCATGATCGAGCGTGGTGAAATCGACTACGCACTGGTGGTCGATGGTGAAACCGCGAACCTCGTGTACGAGAAGACGATCGAGCGCATGAGCCGTCCGGACGTGACCGAAGAGCAGTTCCGCCAGGAACTGGCCTCGCTGACGCTTGGCGGCGGTTCGGTCGCGATGGTGCTGGCGCGCCGCGAACTCGCGCCCGACGCGCCGCGCTACAAAGGCGGCGTGACGCGCGCTGCGACCCAGTGGAACACGCTGTGCCGCGGCAACCTCGACCGCATGGTGACCGACACGCGCATGCTGATGATCGAAGGCATGAAGCTGGCGCAGAAGACCTTCGCCGCGGCCAAGGTCGCGCTCGGCTGGGCGGTCGAGGAATTCGACGAATTCGTGATCCATCAGGTCAGCCAGGTCCATACCAACGCGCTGGTGAAGACCATCGGCATCGACCCGAAGAAGGTGTTCACCATCTTCGCCGAGCACGGCAACATCGGTCCGGCTTCGGTGCCGATCGTGCTGTCCAAGCTGAAGGAACTCGGACGCTTCACCAAGGGCAAGCGCATCGCGCTGCTCGGCATCGGCTCGGGCCTGAATTGCTCGATGGCCGAAGTGGAGTGGTGATCGCGCTTCCGCTCTGAAAGCACGATGTCGCCGCGTCGGGCTTCCGACGCGACTGCAACGCGCAAATCGATTCCCGATACGCCCGCCTTTTGGCGGGCGTATTTTTTGGTTCTTCACCCAAGTCCGGGGAAGGCCGCCCGGATCTTCAGGAAGAAGTAGGCGTCGTCCCGGTAGCCGTAGGCCACCCGCTTGATGACCTTGATCTTGTTGTTGATGCCTTCGAC
>Ga0182792_1001008_pt1 | contig 24438 bp, 20 predicted proteins | sample Passage237B_FD_130497 | JGI IMG/M metagenome (GOLD analysis project Ga0182792, IMG submission 130497) | Cellulose adapted compost microbial communities from Newby Island Compost Facility, Milpitas, CA, USA - Passage2 37B (version 2) (version 2) ...
CTTGCCGCCGCCCGGGATGTCGTCCATGCCCTGGACCATGCCGCGGCGGGACGACAGATCGCCCATCACCGTGCCGGCGTAGTCTTCCGGGGTTTCGACTTCGACGTGCATCATGGGCTCGAGCAGGACCGGGCTGGCCTTGCGCATGCCTTCCTTGAACGCCATCGAGGCCGCCATGCGGAACGCGTTTTCGTTCGAGTCCACATCGTGGTACGAACCGAAGAACAGCGTGACCTTGACGTCCACGACCGGATAGCCGGCCACCACGCCCGCAGGCAGGGTTTCCTGGATGCCCTTGTCCACCGCCGGGATGAACTCGCGCGGCACCACACCGCCCTTGATGGCGTCGACGAACTCGTAGCCGCCGCCCGCTTCCAGGGGTTCGAGCTTGAGCACGACGTGGCCGTACTGGCCGCGACCGCCGGACTGCTTGACGAACTTGCCTTCGATTTCTTCGCAGGTCTTGCGGATGGTTTCGCGGTAGGCCACCTGGGGTTTGCCGACGTTGGCTTCGACGCCGAATTCACGACGCATCCGGTCGACCAGCACTTCGAGGTGCAGTTCGCCCATGCCGGAGATGATGGTCTGGCCGGATTCTTCGTCGCTGCGCACGCGGAAGGACGGATCCTCGGCGGCCAGGCGCTGCAGGGCGATGCCCATCTTTTCCTGGTCGGCCTTGGACTTGGGTTCCACGGCCTGGGAGATCACGGGCTCGGGGAATTCCATCTTTTCCAGCAGGATGTGGTCACCCACGTCGCACAGGGTTTCACCCGTGGTGACTTCCTTCAGGCCCACGACGGCGGCGATGTCGCCCGCCACCACTTCCTTGATTTCGGCGCGGTTGTTGGCGTGCATCTGCAGGATGCGGCCGATGCGTTCCTTCTTGCCCTTGATCGGGTTGTAGACGGTGTCGCCCGAGGACAGCACGCCCGAATACACGCGGATGAAGGTCAACTGGCCCACGAACGGGTCGGTCATCAGCTTGAACGCCAGAGCGGACAGCTTTTCCTTGTCATCGGCCTTGCGAACGACTTCGTTGCCTTCGTCGTCGGTGCCGCGGACCGGGGGGATGTCCACCGGGGAGGGCAGGTAGTCGATGACGGCGTCGAGCATGCGCTGCACGCCCTTGTTCTTGAAGGCGGTGCCGCACAGCATGGGCTGGATTTCGCAGGCGATCGTGCGCAGACGGATGCCCTTGTCGATTTCCTGCTCGGTCAGCGAGCCGGTCTCGAGGTACTTGTTCATCAGTTCCTCGTTGGCCTCGGCAGCGGCTTCCATCAGGTTTTCATGCCACTTGGCGGCCTCGTCGGCCATCTCGGCGGGAATGTCGATGTAGTCGAACTTCGTGCCCTGGGAGGCTTCGTCCCAGATGATGCCGCGCATCTTGGTCAGGTCGATGACGCCCTTGAAGTTGTCTTCGGCGCCGATCGGGATGACGATGGGCACGGGGTTGGCCTTCAGGCGCAGACGCAGTTGGTCGTAGACCTTGAAGAAGTTGGCGCCGGTGCGGTCCATCTTGTTGACGAAGGCCAGGCGGGGCACGCCGTACTTGTTGGCCTGGCGCCACACGGTTTCGGACTGAGGCTGCACGCCGCCCACGGCGCAATACACCATGCAGGCGCCGTCGAGCACGCGCATGGAACGTTCGACTTCGATGGTGAAGTCGACGTGGCCCGGGGTGTCGATGATGTTGATGCGGTGCTCGTCGTACTGGTGCTCCATCCCGCGCCAGAAGGCCGTGGTGGCCGCCGACGTGATGGTGATGCCGCGTTCCTGTTCCTGCTCCATCCAGTCCATGGTGGCCGAGCCTTCATGGGTTTCGCCAATCTTGTGGTTGACGCCGGTGTAGAACAGGATGCGCTCGGTGGTGGTGGTCTTCCCTGCGTCGATGTGCGCGGAGATACCGATATTGCGATAGCGCTCGATGGGGGTTTTGCGGGCCATGATGTGTTTCCTGGTGATTGACCGGCTGGATTACCAGCGGAAGTGGCTGAAGGCCTTGTTGGCCTCGGCCATCTTGTGGGTGTCTTCGCGCTTCTTCATGGCACCGCCGCGGCCTTCGGCGGCATCCATCAGTTCACCGGCGAGACGCAGATCCATCGACTTCTCGCCGCGCTTCTTCGCGGCTTCGCGCAGCCAGCGCATGGCCAGGGCCAGGCGGCGCACGGGGCGCACTTCGACCGGCACCTGGTAGTTGGCGCCGCCAACACGGCGGGACTTGACTTCGACCACCGGCTTGACGTTGTTGATGGCGGTGTTGAAGACTTCGATGGGTTCCTTGCCCGTCTTGGCCTGGATCTGGTCCAAGGCGCCGTACACGATGCGTTCCGCCACGGCTTTCTTGCCGGACAGCATGACGACGTTCATGAACTTGGCCAGCTCGACACTGCCAAATTTGGGATCGGGGAGGATTTCACGTTTCGGTACTTCGCGACGACGAGGCATTTCGATTTCCTTGTGACGATTCAGTTGAGCCGCCGGGCGGCCACGGCTTCCATCGGGAGAGCCACTTACGTGCCACAGCCCCATGGCTGCGGCTGCACGTTCCGGTCAGCACGACCGGGATACTGCTGCGATGAACGGGATTACTTCTTGGGACGCTTGGCACCGTACTTGGAACGGGCCTGCTTGCGATCCTTGACGCCCTGCAGATCCAGGGAGCCGCGGACGATGTGGTAGCGCACACCGGGAAGATCCTTCACACGGCCGCCGCGCACCAGGACCACCGAGTGTTCCTGGAGATTGTGGCCTTCGCCGCCGATGTAGGAGATGACCTCGTAGCCGTTGGTCAGGCGCACCTTGGCGACCTTACGCAGGGCGGAGTTCGGCTTCTTCGGGGTGGTGGTGTAGACACGGGTGCAGACGCCGCGACGCTGGGGGCAGTTTTCCAGCGCCGGGCTCTTGCTGCTCTCGCGACTGACTTGGCGCGGTTTGCGCAGCAGTTGAGCAATGGTAGGCATGACCTTTACGCATCCTTTGTACTTGCGTACGTTTACGTCGATATTCAGAGTGCCCGGGCTTGCCTGGCCGCGCGAGGGCGGCGGGGGGCATTTTCAGGCGATGTGCGCAAAATCCGCCTGAAACGAATGACGTAAAGAGCGGGTCTTGCACAAGGGCTTTGCTCGCCAGGGACCATGCAGCCCCAGGCGTTGCCAGGCGGAAAAACCAGGCATAAGACCAACGGCGCATACCGTGACCAGATGCCATTAACCCAGCAAGCCAAGAAGTGTAGCATGATTTGTTTTTGCAGGGCAAAGAGTTATTCACATTCGCCCTTTGCACAAGTGGCCGCTTCCGGCGGCATGACCCATGCATGCATCGAACCTGGTTAACTAAACTGTTAATTCATACCTCGACTTGTGCTATCTTCAGCCCGACCGAGCCCATCACAATGGAGCGAGACATGTCCGACACAGACGAAGACGCGAACCCGGCCGGTATCCAGGGCATCGAGTTCGTCGAATACCTGTCCCGACAACCCGACACCCTGGGCCAGGCCCTCGAGCGCCTGGGATTTCGCCCGATCGCACGGCACCGCTCGCGCGCGGTACGCCTGTACCGCCAGGGGACGATGAATGTCATCGTCAATGCCGACGCCGACACGCTGGCCGAATACCCGGAGATCGAAAGCGACCGGATCCATGCGATCGCCCTGCATGTCGCCGACGCCGCGCAGGCCTACGACCACTGCATCCGGCAGGGCGCCCGGCCGGTTCCGACACGCGCGGCCGCCATGGAGCTGAACATTCCCGGCATCGGCGGTATCGGCGACTCCGTTCTTTACCTGGTCGAACGGCGGCCCAGCTTTTCGATCTACGACGTGGATTTCGACTATGAGGTGCCGTTCCCCGACACCCCCGTCCTCGTCCCGGGGCTGCACTTTTTCGGCTTGGTGCAATACGTGGACCCCGGCCGGACAGCGTACTGGGCCGAGTTCTACGCCAGGCTGCTGGGGTGCCGCGTTCTGCCGCCGGGCACGCGCTTCGGCATCCTGCCCAACGGAACCATCCTGCGCGGGCCGGGCGGCCGGTTCCATCTGCAGCTGGTCGAGCCCTCGGGCGATGCCTTGTTCGACGTGAAATGGGACGAGCAATTCGCCCGCCTGGCCTTCGGCGTACCCGACGTGCCCCGCGCCGTGCAAACGCTGGCGGCACGCGCCGTTCCGTTCGACGACAACGAGTTCTCCCATCCGGATCCACACGGCGCCATGACAATGGGCATGTCCTACGACGTGAACTTCGAACTGGTCCATAGCGACCCTGCCGCATCCGGACCGGGCCAGGCCCGCTGAACGGCGCACCGACCGAGCTCGCCCCCGCCCCGGGCGAGCGGACCGCCCCGCCCCGGGAAAATCCCTAGAAGAATATGTTTGACGCCTCTAAGGTCGATCACTACATTATTTTGTATGTACCAGTTAGTACATCTCACTCTGGATGGATATGCGTCTCCCCACCGAAACACCTGCCCTGCTCCTCGGCCTGATCGGCGAAGGCATCGGTCAATCGCTCAGCCCCGCCCTCTATGAAGAAGAAGCGGCCCAACACGGCATCCTGTGCCTGTACCAGCGCATCGATCTGGACGAGCTGCGGCTGACCCCGGCAGCCCTGCCTGAACTGCTGACAGCCGCCGAGCGCTTCGGTTTCAAGGGCCTGAACATCACCCACCCATGCAAGCAGGCCATCATTCCCCACCTGCATGCCCTGTCCGACGAGGCGCGCGCCATCGGCGCCGTCAATACGGTGGTGCTGCATGAAGGCCGGCGCATCGGCCACAACACCGATCACTACGGTTTCGCCCAGAACATCCGTCAGCACATGGGCGACGGGCCCATCGGCCGCGTCGTGCAGCTCGGCGCCGGAGGCGCGGGCGCCGCCGTGGCCGATGCCATCCTGCGCCTGGGCGCCGGGCACCTGGCCCTGTTCGACCAGGCTCCGGCTCGGGCCCAGGCCCTGGCCCAGGCGCTGCAGGCCCGATTCCCGCACGCCTCCATCGCGGCAGGCGGTGACCTGGCCCAGGCGATGCGGGCGGCCGACGGCCTGGTCAACGCCACACCGGTCGGCATGCACAAGCACCCGGGCACGCCGCTGGACCCCGACCTGCTGGAGCCCCGGCACTGGTTTGCCGAAATCATTTATTTCCCGCTGGAGACCGAGCTGCTGCGCATCGCCCGGCAAAAAGGCTGCCGCACGGTCGATGGCATCGGCATGGTGGTGCATCAGGCAGCCCGCGCCTTCGAGCTCTACACCGACGGCATCCCCGCCGACGCCCATCGCATGACGGCCCGGGTCATGCGGATCCTGGAACGACGCGCCGCCACCGCCGGCACCTGAGCCCCTTCCCGATTCAAGGAGAGCGACTTGAACAGGTTTCTCAATGCGTTCGGCCAGTGCCTGCAATTCCTGATCGCCGCCATGCTGATGATCATGGTGGTTCTGGTATTCGGCAACGTGGTGCTGCGCTATGGCTTCAACTCCGGCATCATCGTGTCGGAAGAAGTGTCCCGGATGCTGTTCATCTGGGTGACATTCCTGGGCAGCATCATCGCTCTGCGTGAGAACTCCCACCTGGGGTCGAATTTCGTCGTGCGCGCGTTCGGCCCCGCCGGCCGGCGCGCCTGCCTGATCGTCGGCCGGGTGCTGATGCTGGGCATCTGCTGGCTGGTGTTTTCCGGCGCACTCGATCAGACGCGGATCAATCTCCCGGTGGCCGCACCCATCACAGGCATGTCGATGGGTTGGTTCTACGCCAGCGGCATCGCCTTCAGCGTTGCCGGCGCCCTGATCCTGCTCTGTGATCTGTTCACACTGGCCACTTCGCCCATGGCGACCGTGGACCGGTTCCTGGACGAGACGGGAGAACGGGCATGATCCTCACGACCTTTCTCGTCGCGCTGCTGGGTGCCATAGCCCTGGGCATCCCCATTGCGTTCGCCCTGATGCTCTCGGCCGCCGCGCTGATGTGGCACCTGGACATGTTCGATGCCCAGATCCTGGCACAGAACCTGATCAACGGTGCCAACAGCTTCCCGCTCCTGGCCGTGCCGTTTTTCATGCTGGCGGGCGAAATCATGACCGTGGGCGGCCTGTCGCGCCGCATTGTCGATTTCGCCATGGTGCTGGTGGGACATGTCCGGGGCGGCCTGGGCTACGTCACCATCATCACCGCCTGCCTGATGGCCGCGCTTTCGGGATCCGCCGTGGCCGACGCCGCCGCCATGACAGCCCTGCTGCTGCCCATGATGACGGCGGCCGGATACGACAAGAAGCGATCCGCGGGGCTGATCGCCTCGGCCGGCATCATCGCGCCGGTGATCCCGCCCAGCATCGGGCTGATCATCTTCGGCGTATCGGCCAACGTATCGATTTCCAAGCTGTTCCTGGCGGGCATCGTTCCCGGACTGCTCATGGGCGCCGCACTATGGATCACCTGGACCTGGCTGATCCGCCGCGAGAAGCTGACGACCGCGCCCCGGAAATCCATGCGCGAAGTCCTGCAGGCCGCGCGCGCGGGCATCTGGGCGCTGGGCATGCCCGTCATCATCGTCGTGGGCCTGCGCTTCGGGGTATTCACCCCCACCGAAGCGGCCGTGGTGGCGGCGGTATACGCCCTGTTCGTGTCCACGGTGATCTACCGCGAGATGACCTGGAAAAGCTTCTACCGGGCGTTCTACAACTCAGCCAAGGTCAGCGCCGTCATCATGCTGCTGGTGGCCGCCGCGATGGTGAGCGCCTGGCTCATCACGGTCGCCGGCCTGCCCGACCGCATGGTGGACCTGCTCGACCCGCTGATCGGCGAACCGATGCTGCTCATGATCGCAGCCATGCTCCTGGTGGTGCTGGTCGGCACGGCCATGGACATGACGCCCACCATCCTGATTCTGACCCCGGTCATGATGCCGGCCATCAAGGCCGCCGGCATCGACCCCATTTACTTCGGCGTGCTCTTCATCCTGAACAACGCCATCGGCCTGATCACGCCTCCTGTCGGCACGGTGCTCAACACCGTGGCCGGCGTGGGGCGCCTCAGCATGGACGACACCACCCGTGGTGCGCTGCCTTTCATGCTGGCCCAGCTTGCCGTGCTGTTCCTGCTGGTGCTGTTTCCCGACCTCGTTCTCGTTCCCGCCCACTGGCTTTACCGATAACCCATCCAGGAGACAAACATGAAACGATTCGTCCTTTCCGCCCTGACCGCCATGAGTCTGGGCCTGGCCTCGCTGGCACCCAGCCACGCGGCCGACATCCACGAGCACACGATCAAATTCGCTTCCCAGAACAACAAGGGGCACCCCCAGGTCATCGGCATGCAGAAATTTGCCGACCTGGTCGCAGAGAAATCCGGCAACAAGATCCGGGTGCGGCTATTCCCCGGCGGCGTGCTGGGCGGCGACCTGGAAACCGTGTCGGCCCTGCAGGGCGGCACCATCGAGGCCACGGTCCTGAACTCGGGCATCCTGCAGGCCCAGGTCAAGGATTTCGCGGCCTACGACTTTCCTTTCCTGTTCAACGGCGACAAGGAAGTCGACGCCCTGGTGGATGGTCCCTTCGGTCAGACGCTGCACCAGAAGCTGCTGGACAAGGGACTGGTGGGCGTGGCGTATTTCGATCTGGGCTTTCGCAACATCACCAACGGCAAGCATCCGATCAACAAGCCCGAGGACATCGCCGGCCTGAAACTGCGGGTGATCCAGTCCCCCATCTACGTGGATGTGTTCAAGGCGCTGGGCGCCAATCCCACGCCGCTGGCCTGGCCCGAGGTCTACAACGCACTGGAACAGGGCGCCGTCGATGGCCAGGAAAACCCGTTCACGGTGATCCTGAACGCCAAGTTCGATGAAGTGCAGAAATACCTGGCGGTCACGCGCCACATCTACAATCCGCAATCCGTCATCTTCAGCAAGAAGTTCTGGGACACCCTGACACCCGACGAGCAGAAGCTGCTTCGGGATGCCGCCGTCGAAGCCGCCGTCTACCAGCGCCAGGTCTCGCGCGATGCCGCGTCCAAGGCCCTCGAGACCCTGAAGCAGCACGGCATGCAGGTCACCGAGATGTCGCCCGAAGACATGGACAAGATGCGTGCCATGGTCAAGCCCGTCGTGGACAAGTACGCCCAGGAAGTGGGTGAGGCCTCGATCCAATCCATGTACTCCGAACTTGACAAGATCCGCCAACAAAAGCAATAAACCCGGAGGGCGGGCAGGTGCCGCCCCGGCGCGGGACCGCCTCCCGCCCCTCCATCGACAGGAAACCCCCATGAAAATTCTCGTGCTGCACGGCATCAACCTCAATATGTTCGGTCAGCGCGACCCGAAGCAATACGGTACGACGACCCTGGCACAGATCGATGCCCGGCTGGGCGAACTGGCCGCCGAACTGGGCGTCGAGATCGAATGCTTCCAGAGCAATTGCGAAGGCGCCCTATGCGAACGCATCCATCGCGCCCACACCGACGGAACGCAGGCCGTGCTGATCAACGCCGGGGCCTGGACGCACTACAGCTACGGCATCCGGGACGCCCTGGCCATCCTGGCCGTGCCCATCGTCGAGGTCCACATGTCCAACATCCATGCACGCGAGCCGTTCCGCCATACCTCGGTGATCGCCGAAGTGTGCCAAGGCCAGATTGCGGGCTTCGGCGCGGACAGCTACCTGCTGGCCCTGCGGGCCGCGGTCGCCTCGGCCCAGGCGCGCCAGGACACCTGAGCCTGCGCGCATGCCTTCGCAGCAGACATCCGTTTTTCAACACCCCGACATGACACAAAACCCGCCTGCCAATCCACGCAACACCGCCGCCGAGACAACCCGGCGCAACATCCTGGAAGTCGCCATCCGGGAGTTCGCACACAAGGGCCTGGCCGGCGCACGCATCGACGAGATCGCCGAGCAGACCTGCGCCAGCAAGCGGATGATCTATTACTACTTCAAGAGCAAGCAGGCGCTGTACCTGGCCGCACTGGAGGAGTCCTACCACCGCATCCGTGAAATCGAGAGCAGCCTGAACCTGGAAAATCTGGCGCCGGACGAAGCCATGCGGACCCTGGTGGGCTTCACCTTCGACTATCAGTCGCACAATCCGGACTTCGTGCGCCTGGTCATGAACGAAAACATGCACTATGGCCGCTATCTGGCCCAATCAAAGACCATCAAGGATCTGAATATCCCGGTCATCCACAGCATCCGCGACATCTACGCGAGAGGCTGCGAACAGGGCCTGTTCAGGCCCGGCCTGGATCCGATCGATATCCACGCATCCATCAGCGCGCTGTGCTTCTTCAACGTCTCGAACCAGCACACGTTCTCGCTGATCTTCCGGCGCGATGTCATGGACCCCGAGGTCTACGCGCGGCGACGCGCCAGCGTCATCGACACAATCCTGCGCTCGATGCTGGCCTAGAAAGCCTGCGGCATCCACCGGTCTTGCGCACCAGAGGCCACTCATGCAACGACGCTACTCCCTCGCTCATCTGACTCTGCTTTCCCTGGATCCGCCGGCCATGATCCGGGCAGCCGCGCAAGCGGGTTATGACGCCTGCGGACTGCGCCTGCTGCCCTTCACGCCCGGCGGCATCGCCTACGATCTGATGGGAAAACCCGGTCAGCTGCGTGAAACGCTGGCCCTCATGCACGATACCGGCGTGCGCGTCGAGGACATCGAGATCATCCGTCTCGGCGCCTCGTTCGAAGTCGATGCCTGCCTGCCATTCCTGGAGACAGGCGCCCGGCTGGGGGCCCGGAACATCCTGGTGTCCGGCGAGGACGCCGACCCGGCTCGCCTGACCGACTCCTTCGCCCGGCTCTGCGAAGCCGCCCGGCCCCATGGGCTGACCGTGGACCTGGAGTTCATGCCCTGGCTGGCCGTGAACAGCCTTCAGGCCGCCCGGCGGATCGTCGAAACAGCCGGGCAGGACAACGGGGGCGTGCTGATCGATCCGCTGCATTTCACCCGGTCCGCCAGCTCGCTGGACCAGCTGGCGGACCTGCCCCGACCCATGATCCACTACGCGCAGATCTGCGATGCGCCGGCCGAGGCGCCCGCCACCATCGACGAGCTGACCCGGGCCTCGCGATCGGCCCGCCTGGCCCCCGGCGAAGGCGGGATCGACCTGAAGGCAATCTTCATGCGCCTGCCGCACGACATCCCGATCAGCATCGAGATTCCCAACGACGAGCAAAGCACCCGCCTGGGTCCGCAGGCGTGGATCCGGCATTGTCTGGAAGCTTCGAAGCGGTTCTTTTCAGCCTAGCCGGGCCTGCACCCAGCGCCGCAGGATCGGCCCCGAGGTCAGCATCAGGCCGCCGCCCGCGATGATCAGCATCCCCAGCCAGGTCATGCCGTCGGGCACGCTCGAAAATGCCAGCCACCCCAGCAGCGTGGCCCAGAATATCTGGGAATAGCCGTACGGCCCCAGTGTGGCGGCCGGCGCATGCAGCAGGGCATGGGTCATGACCAGGTGGCCGAGAGCGGCCACCGTGCCCAGGCCGGCCACCAGCAGCAGATCCACCCAGGCCATGGGTTCCCAGGATGCGATACCCCAGGGCGTGAGGATCAGCGCACCGATCAGGCCGGTATACAGATTGCTGGTGGCGGGGTGCTCGGAACTGCGCGAGAAGCGCGTGACGAGCTGGTAGCACGCGTTGCAGACGGCCGACCCCAGGGGAAACAGAATGGCCCAGGTCAGCAGGCCGCCGCCGGGCCGGGCAATGATCAGCACGCCGGCGAAACCGCATGCCACGGCGACCCAGTCCAGGCGGCTGGCTTTTTCTTTCAGCACCAGCCCGGACAGCAGGGTGATGAGCACCGGCGCCATGAAGACGATGGCCGTGGTCTCGGCCAGGGGCAGCCGCGCCAGGCCGTTGATCACCAGCACGCTGCTGCAGCACAGGCAGAGACCGCGGAACAGCTGGACCCCGTACCGGCCGGTACGGAACAGCTTGCGTCCCATGCGCGGCTGGAAGATCAGGAAAACGGCCAGCGCCTGGGCCATGTAGCGCACCCACACGATCTGGGTGACGGGATAGCTGGACGTCAGGTACTTGGTGCCCGTGTCCAGGAACGAAAAGAACAGGCTGGCCGCGCACATGAGCAGCGGCCCAAGCCAGGCCCGCGCGGGACGATACGCATCCATGGATTCAGGCCAGCTGGAGCTGCTCCAGGACCGGGCGCACGTCCGGCCGCACGCCGCGCCAGACGCGGTAGGATTCCGCCGCCTGGCCGACGAGCATGCCCAGGCCATCGACCGCCAGGGCCGCGCCCCTGTCGCGCGCCTGGCGCATGAACGGGGTGTCCTCGCCATAGGCCAGGTCGTAGGCCAGGCCGCCGGCCGCCACACGGTAGTCCACGGGGGGCGCCTCGCCTTCGTTCAGGCCGGCCGAAGTGGCGTGTATGACCACGTCGTATTCCTGCCCGCCGGCGGCTTCCAGCGGCCCGCCCCGTACGCGGCCCGCGGCTTCCAGCGCGTGCGCCAATGCCTCGGCCCGGGCGGCGGTGCGGTTGACCACCAGGATCCCGGCAGGCCGGGCCTGCAGCAGCGGCAGCAGGATGCCGCGCGTCGCACCGCCCGCGCCGATGACCAGGATCCGGCGTCCGGCCAGGGGCACGCCCAGCCGGTCCTGGATGTCGCCCACCAGCCCGACGCCATCGGTGTTGTCGCCGAGGATGCCGTCGGGATCGAACTTGAGCGTATTCACGGCGCCCGCCGCGCGGGCGCGCTCGGTCAGGGTGTCGGCCAGCTCCGCCGCGGCCAGCTTGAACGGTGCCGTGACGTTCATGCCGCGCCCGCCTGCCGCGGCGAAAGCCAGGACGGTTTCACGGAACGTTTCCGGTTCGGCCAGGATGGCTTCGTAGCGCAGATCGTGGCCGAACTGGCGGGCAAAGGCCGTGTGCAGCAGCGGCGATTTCGATTGCGCAATGGGATTGCCGATGACGGCGTAGCAGTCAGTCATATGATGTCCAGGCAAGATCTTCGACTATAAAGCATGCGGCCCGCTCCATGGGGCCGGCCGGCGTCCTTTCCCATGCGGTCCGGCTGTCTCCAGGACGAGGGTCCTGAACGAATAAAACCCCGCCCCCGGAAAGGGGACGGGGCCTGGTGCCCTGATGGCAGGTACGGGCGGCCGGGGCCGCCCGCCGCGATCAGTCCTGCGCCGGCGCCTCGCCGTCGGCGGGCGTGTCGGCATCCGGGTGCTCGTCCTCGGAAGCCACGTGGGCCATCTCGGACGGTTCCCCGAACGGGTTGGCCAGCTCGCGGGCCGCGGCGCGCTCGGCCGCCTCGAAGGCTTCCTTCTCGTGGCGTGCGACATGGTAGGACATGCCCGTGCCGGCCGGGATCAGGCGGCCCACGATGACGTTTTCCTTCAGGCCGCGCAGTTCGTCGCGCTTGCCCATGATGGCCGCCTCGGTCAGCACGCGGGTGGTTTCCTGGAAGGACGCCGCCGAGATGAACGAATCGGTCGACAGGGACGCCTTGGTGATGCCCAGCAGCACGTTTTCGTACGTGGCCGGGATCTTGCCTTCGGCTTCCATGCGGTCGTTCTCGTTCAGCAGCTCGGAGCGTTCGACCTGCTCGCCGGTGATGAAGCTGGTATCGCCAGCGTTGGTGATGTTCACGCGGCGCAGCATCTGGCGAACGATCACCTCGATGTGCTTGTCGTTGATCTTCACACCTTGCAGGCGGTAGACGTCCTGGACCTCGTTGACGATGTAGGAAGCCAGCTGCTCGATGCCCTGCAGGCGCAGGATGTCGTGCGGATCGGCGGGACCGTCGACGATCAGTTCACCCTTGTTGACCACCTGGCCGTCGTGCACCAGCACCTGCTTTTCCTTGGAAATCAGGAATTCGTGGCTGACGCCGTCCATGTCGGTGATGACCAGGCGCTGCTTGCCCTTGGTGTCCTTGCCGAAGGACACCGTGCCGGTGACTTCGGCCAGCATGCCGGCGTCCTTGGGCGAACGGGCTTCGAACAGCTCGGCCACGCGCGGCAGACCGCCGGTGATGTCGCGGGTCTTCTGGGATTCCTGCGGGATCCGGGCAAGGAAGTCGCCCACGCCCACGGGCTGGCCGTCGCGCACGGTGATCAGCGCGCCCACCGGCAGCGAGATCGCCACCGCGTGGTCGGTGCCGGCCACCTTGATTTCCTGGCCCTGCTCGTCGAGCAGCAGGATCTGCGGGCGGGCGGCAGCACCCTTGGTGCCGCGCGTCTTGGGCGTGATCACGACCAGCGTGGACAGGCCGGTGATCTCGTCCACCTGGCGCGCCACCGTGACGCCTTCCTCGATGTTGGCGAAACGGATCGTGCCGTTGTATTCGGACACGATGGGGCGCGTCAGCGGATCCCAGGTGGCCAGCTTGGTGCCGGCCTTGACGACGTCGCCGTCGCCCACGGCGATGGTGGCGCCGTAGGGAACCTTGTGGCGTTCGCGCTCGCGGCGGTTGTCGTCATAGATGACGATTTCGCCGGAACGGGACACCGCGATGCGGTCGCCCTTGGCGTTGGTCAGGTAGCGCAGGCCGATGGCAAAGCCCACCGTACCGGCGGACTTGGTCTCGACCGAGCTCGCCATGGCCGAGCGCGAGGCGGCGCCGCCGATGTGGAAAGTCCGCATCGTCAGCTGCGTGCCGGGTTCGCCGATGGACTGTGCCGCGATGACGCCGACGGCCTCGCCCTTGCTGACCAGCGAGCCGCGGCCCAGGTCGCGGCCGTAGCAGTGCGCGCACAGGCCATGGCGGGTCTCGCAGGTGAGCGGCGTGCGAATCTTGACCTCGTCGACACCGACCTCGTCCAGCAGTTCGACCAGATTCTCGTCCAGCAGCGTGCCGGCCGGGATCAGGGTTTCCTGGGTGTCGGGGTTGATGATGTCCACGGCCGCCACCCGGCCCAGCACGCGGTCGCGCAGCGGCTCGATGACTTCGCCGCCTTCGACCAGGGCTTTCATGACGTAGCCGTGGGTGGTGCCGCAATCGTCTTCGGTGATCACCAGATCCTGGGTCACGTCCACCAGACGGCGGGTCAGGTAGCCCGAGTTGGCGGTCTTCAGTGCGGTGTCGGCCAGGCCCTTGCGCGCGCCGTGGGTCGAAATGAAGTACTGCAGCACGTTCAGGCCTTCACGGAAGTTCGCCGTGATGGGGGTTTCGATGATGGAGCCATCGGGCTTGGCCATCAGGCCGCGCATCCCCGCCAGCTGGCGGATCTGGGCGGCGGAACCCCGGGCCCCGGAGTCGGCCATCATGTAGATGGAGTTGAACGATTCCTGGCGCGTTTCCTTGCCGTGACGGTCGATGACCGGCTCGGTGGAGAGCTGCTCCATCATGGCCTTGCCGACGCGGTCGCCGGCCTTGCCCCAGATGTCCACCACATTGTTGTAGCGTTCCTGGGCCGTGACCAGACCGGAGGAGTATTGCTTGTCAATTTCCTTGACCTCCTTGGAGGCCTGGGCAAGGATTTCGTTCTTGACGTCGGGCACGACCATGTCGCCCATGGCGATCGACACGCCGCCGCGCGTGGCCAGGCGGAAACCCGACTGCATCAGCTTGTCGGCGAAGATCACCGTGGCGCGCAGGCCGCAGCGACGGTACGACATGTTGATCAGGCGCGAGATCTCTTTCTTCTTCAGCGCCTTGTTCAGCACGGAGAAGGGCAGGCCCTTGGGCAGGATCTCGGACAGCAGGGCGCGGCCCACCGTGGTCTGGAACCGGCTGACCACGGCCTTCCATTCGCCGTTCTCGTCCTTGACGTATTCGGGCAGGCGGGTCGTGATGCGCGTCTGCAGCTCGACTTCGTGGTTGTCATAGGCGCGCTGGACCTCGGCCAGATCGGCCAGGAACATGCCCTCGCCCTTGCCGTTGATGCGCTCGCGCGTGGCGTAGTACAGGCCCAGCACGATGTCCTGCGACGGCACGATGGCGGGTTCGCCGTTGGCCGGGAACAGGACGTTGTTGGACGCCAGCATCAGCGTGCGGGCTTCCAGCTGGGCTTCCAGCGACAGGGGCACGTGCACGGCCATCTGGTCGCCGTCGAAGTCGGCGTTGAAGGCCGCGCAGACCAGCGGGTGCAGCTGGATGGCCTTGCCCTCGATCAGTTGCGGCTCGAAGGCCTGGATGCCCAGGCGGTGCAGCGTGGGCGCGCGGTTGAGCATCACCGGGTGTTCGCGGATGACTTCTTCGAGGATGTCCCAGACCACCGGTTCCTGGCTCTCGACCAGCTTCTTGGCCGCCTTGATGGTGGTCGCCAGCCCCATCATTTCCAGGCGGTTGAAGATGAAGGGCTTGAACAGTTCGAGCGCCATCAGCTTGGGCAGGCCGCACTGATGCAGGCGCAGCTGCGGGCCCACCACGATCACGGAACGGCCGGAGTAGTCGACGCGCTTGCCCAGCAGGTTCTGGCGGAAGCGGCCGCTCTTGCCCTTGATCATGTCGGCCAGGGACTTGAGCTGGCGCTTGTTGGCGCCGGTCATGGCCTTGCCGCGGCGGCCGTTGTCGAGCAGCGAGTCGACGGCCTCCTGCAGCATGCGCTTTTCGTTGCGCAGGATGATGTCGGGCGCCTTCAGTTCGAGCAGGCGCTTGAGGCGGTTGTTGCGGTTGATGACGCGGCGGTACAGGTCGTTCAGGTCGGACGTGGCGAAGCGCCCGCCATCCAGCGGCACCAGCGGACGCAGGTCCGGCGGCAGCACCGGCAGCACTTCCATGATCATCCACTCGGGCTTGATGCCGGATTTCTGGAAGCCTTCCAGGACCTTCAGGCGCTTGGAGATCTTCTTGATCTTGGCGTCGGAGCCGGTGGCCTTCAGTTCGGCGCGCAGCTTCTCGACCTCGGAGTCGATGTCGATGTTGCGCAGCAGCTCACGCACGGCCTCGGCGCCCATCAGGGCGTGGAAGTCGTCGCCGTATTCCTCGGTCTTGGCCAGGTAGTCGTCGTCGGACATGATCTGGCCGCGCTTGAGCGGCGTCATGCCCGGCTCGATCACGCACCAGGCCTCGAAGTAGAGCACGCGCTCGATGTCGCGCAGCGTCATGTCGAGCACCATGCCCAGGCGCGAAGGCAGGGACTTCAGGAACCAGATGTGCGCCACCGGGCTGGCCAGCTCGATGTGGCCCATGCGCTCGCGGCGCACCTTGGCCACGGTGACTTCGACACCGCACTTCTCGCAGATCACGCCGCGGTGCTTCAGGCGCTTGTACTTGCCGCACAAGCACTCGTAGTCCTTGATCGGGCCGAAGATCTTGGCGCAGAACAGGCCGTCACGCTCGGGCTTGAAGGTGCGGTAGTTGATGGTCTCGGGCTTGCGGACTTCGCCAAAGGACCACGAACGGATCTTTTCCGGCGAGGCAATCCCGATGCGGATGGCGTCGAATTGCTCGTCCTGGGAGACTTGCTTGAAGAGATCGAGTAGCGCTTTCATTATTTACGCTCCAGATCCATGTCCAGGGACAGGGATCGAATTTCCTTGACCAGCACGTTGAACGATTCGGGCATGCCCGCGTCGATCACGTGATCGCCCTTGACGATGTTCTCGTAGACCTTGGTCCGGCCGGTGATGTCGTCGGACTTCACCGTCAGCATTTCCTGCAAGGTATAAGAGGCGCCATAGGCTTCCAGCGCCCAGACTTCCATTTCCCCGAAGCGCTGGCCGCCGAACTGGGCCTTGCCGCCCAGCGGCTGCTGGGTCACCAGGGAGTACGGACCGGTGGAACGCGCGTGCATCTTGTCGTCCACCAGGTGGTGCAGCTTCAGGAAGTGCATGTAGCCCACGGTCACGGGACGCTCGAACTGCTCGCCGGTGCGGCCATCGGTCAGCCATGCCTGGGTGCGGCCGCTGGTGAGCTTCAGGCGCTCGGCGACCTCGTCCGGGTAGGCGATTTCCAGCATGCGGGTGATGTCTTCCTCGGTGGCACCGTCGAAGACCGGCGTGGCCAGGGGCACGCCTTTGCGCAGGTTGTTGGCCAGCGTCAGCACCTCGTCGTCGGTCAGCTGGTCGAGCTTCACCGAGCCGCCGCAGGCGTTGTAGACGGTTTCCAGCTTCTTGCGCACGGCCTTGACCTGGACGCCACGCTCGTCGTCGAGCATGTCGGCAATGCGCTGGCCCAGGCCCTTGGCGGCCCAGCCCAGGTGGACTTCCAGCACCTGCCCGATGTTCATCCGGGAAGGCACGCCCAGCGGGTTGAGCACGATGTCCACGGGGGTGCCGTCGGCCATGTGCGGCATGTCCTCGACCGGGGTGATGCGCGAGACCACGCCCTTGTTGCCGTGGCGGCCGGCCATCTTGTCGCCCGGCTGCAGACGGCGCTTGACGGCCAGGTAGACCTTGATCATCTTCAGCACGCCCGGGGGCAGCTCGTCGCCCTGCGTGAGCTTCTTGCGCTTTTCCTCGAAGGCCAGGTCGAACTGGTGGCGCTTCTGCTCGAGGGCGTCCTTGACCTGCTCCAGGGAGACGGCGGCGTCTTCGTCGGCCAGGCGGATGTCGAACCACTGCCAGCGGTCCAGATCGTCCAGGTATTCGGCCGTCAGGGCGGTGTTCTTTGCCAGCTTGCGCGGGCCGCCGTTGGCGACCTTGCCGATCAGCGTCTTGCGCAGGCGGTCGAAGGCATCGTTCTCGACGATGCGCAGCTGGTCGTTCAGATCCTGGCGGTAGCGGCGCAGTTCATCGTCGATGATGGACTGGGCGCGCTTGTCGCGCTCGATGCCTTCGCGGGTGAAGACCTGCACGTCGATGACGGTGCCGACCATGCCGGAGGGCACGCGCAGCGACGTGTCCTTCACATCGGAGGCCTTCTCGCCGAAGATCGCGCGCAGCAGCTTTTCTTCGGGGGTGAGCTGGGTCTCGCCCTTGGGCGTGACCTTGCCGACCAGCACGTCGTCGGCACGCACTTCGGCGCCGATGTGCACGATCCCCGAATCATCCAGGCGGTTGAGCTGGACTTCGGCCAGGTTGGAGATGTCGCGCGTGATTTCCTCGGGTCCGAGCTTCGTGTCGCGCGCGACCACCGTCAGTTCCTCGATGTGGATCGACGTGTAGCGGTCGTCGGCAACGACGCGCTCGGAGATCAGCACCGAGTCTTCGAAGTTGTAACCGTTCCAGGGCATGAACGCGATCAGCATGTTCTGCCCCAGGGCCAGTTCGCCCAGGTCGCTGGAAGCGCCGTCGGCCAGCACGTCGCCGCGCGCCACCACATCGCCGCGCGCCACGATGGGCCGCTGGTTGATGTTGGTGTTCTGGTTGGAACGGGTGTACTTCTTCAGGTTGTAGATGTCCACGCCGACTTCGCCCGCGACGTTCTCGTCGTCGTTGACGCGAATCACGACGCGGTCGGCGTCGACGAAGTCCACGATCCCGCCGCGCACGGCCTGGACGGTCGTGCCCGAATCCACCGCCACGGTGCGCTCGATGCCGGTGCCGACCAGCGGCTTTTCGGGCCGCAGGCAGGGCACGGCCTGGCGCTGCATGTTGGCGCCCATCAGGGCCCGGTTGGCGTCGTCGTGTTCCAGGAAGGGAATCAGCGAAGCGGCGACCGACACGATCTGCGACGGGGCAACGTCCATGTAGTGCACGTTGGCCGGGGCCGTCAGCATGGTTTCGCCGGCCTCGCGGCAGGCGACCAGGTCGTCGACGAAGCGGCCTTCCTCGTCCAGCACGGCATTGGCCTGGGCGATGACGTACTTGCTTTCCTCGATGGCGGACAGGTATTCGATCTGGTCGGAGACCTTGCCGTCGATGATCTTGCGGTAGGGCGTTTCCAGGAAGCCGTATTCGTTCAGACGCGCGTACAGGGCCAGGGAGTTGATCAGGCCGATGTTCGGGCCTTCAGGCGTTTCGATCGGGCAGACGCGGCCGTAGTGGGTCGGGTGCACGTCGCGGACTTCGAAGCCCGCGCGCTCGCGCGTCAGGCCGCCCGGGCCCAGGGCCGACACGCGCCGCTTGTGCGTGATTTCCGACAGCGGGTTGGTCTGGTCCATGAACTGCGAGAGCTGGCTGGAACCGAAGAATTCCTTGATCGCGGCCGAGATCGGCTTGGAATTGATCAGGTCGTGCGGCATCAGGTTTTCGGTCTCGGCCTGGCCCAGGCGTTCCTTGACGGCGCGCTCCACGCGCACCAGGCCGGCACGGAACTGGTTCTCGGCCAGTTCGCCCACGCAGCGCACGCGGCGGTTGCCCAGGTGATCGATATCGTCGATCTGACCGCGGCCATTGCGCAGTTCGACCAGCAGCTTGATGGTGTCGAGGATGTCCTCGTCGGTCAGGGTCAGCGGCCCGGTGTTGCCCGTGTCGCGGCCCAGACGGCTGTTGACCTTCATCCGGCCGACGCGCGACAGGTCGTAGGTTTCCTCGGAGTAGAACAGACGCTGGAACAGGGCCTCGACGGCTTCCTCGGTGGGCGGCTCGCCCGGGCGCATCATGCGGTAGATGGCCACGCGCGCGGCCATCTGGTCGGCCGTGTCGTCGGTGCGCAGCGTCTGGGAAATGTAGGCGCCTTCGTTCAGCTCGTTGATGTAGAGCGTCTCGATGTCGCGGATGCCCGCGGCACGGAACTCGGCCAGCAGGGATTCGGTGATCTCGTCGTTGGCCTGCGCCAGGACTTCGCCGGTATCCGGGTTGACGATGTTCTTGGCCAGCACGCGGCCGAGCAGGAAGTCTTCGGGAACCGAGATGTGGTCGACCTTGGCGGCGGTCAGGTCGCGCAGATGCTTGGCATTGATGCGCTTGTCCTTTTCGACGATGACGTTGCCCTTCTTGTCGGTGATGTCGAAACGCGCGACTTCACCCTTCCAGCGTTCGGGCACGAACTCGAGCATGCCGCCTTCCTGGTGGAGGGCGATGTGGTCGAAGCTGGAGAAATAGGCCAGGATGGCCTCGGGCGTCATGCCGATGGCCTTCAGCAGGATCGTCACCGGCATCTTGCGGCGGCGGTCGATGCGGAAGAACAGGATGTCCTTGGGATCGAATTCGAAGTCCAGCCACGAGCCGCGGTAGGGAATCACGCGCGCGGAGAACAGCAGCTTGCCCGAGCTGTGGGTCTTGCCGCGATCATGCTCGAAGAACACGCCGGGCGAACGGTGCAGCTGAGACACGATGACGCGCTCGGTGCCGTTGATGACGAAGGAACCGGTGTCCGTCATGAGCGGGATTTCGCCCATGTAGACTTCCTGTTCCTTGACTTCCTTGATCGTGGGCTTGCTGACTTCGCGGTCCATCAGCACCAGGCGCACCTTGGCGCGCAGCGGCGACGCATAGGTCAGGCCGCGCTGCTGGCATTCCTTGACGTCGAACACAGGGGTGCCCAGCACGTAGCTGACGAATTCCAGCCGCGCCATCTGATTGTGGCTGACGATCGGAAATATCGAATTGAAGGCAGCCTGCAGTCCTTCGTCCTTGCGCTGGGACGGGGAAACGTCCGACTGCAGGAAGGTCTTGAACGATTGCAGTTGCGTCGCCAGCAGGTAGGGAACGTCCTGGACGTCCTCGCGCTTGGCGAAGCTTTTGCGTATGCGCTTCTTTTCGGTGTACGAATAAGGCATGAGCACTCCGACTCGAGGGTTGCTTAGGCCGTCAACCACGGCCATGGTTTACGACTCCGGAAAACCCGGCTCGGCGTGATGCCATCAGGGCATCGAACGCGGGTTTTCTGGAAACGCAAAAGCCCGGGAGGCTTTGGAAAGCGCCGAATGGGCCCGAAATGGGTATCCGACGCTTCCCCGGGCTTCCCGGGCGCGGCGAGAAGGTCTTACTTGAGTTCGACCTTGGCGCCAGCTTCTTCCAGCTTCTTCTTCGCGTCTTCGGCGGTCGCCTTGTCCGCGCCTTCCTTGACGGGCTTCGGAGCGCCGTCGACCAGGTCCTTGGCTTCCTTCAGGCCCAGGCCGGTGATTTCGCGCACAGCCTTGATGACGTTGACCTTGTTGGCGCCGACTTCGGCCAGAACGACCGTGAACTCGGTCTGCTCTTCAGCAGCGGCGGCAGCGCCACCAGCGGCCGGGGCAGCAGCCACGGCGACAGCGGCCGCAGCAGCGGACACGCCGAATTTTTCTTCCATTTCCTTGATCAGCTCGGACAGTTCGAGCACGCTCATGGCGGCGATCGCGTCCAGGATTTCAGCTTTAGTTGCCATTTTCTAAGAACTCCAGATGATTGAATATGCCAGGTTTGGTTGTCGCTTCAGCAACGAAGGGATTGCCGGCAAGCCGCTCAGGCGGCTTGCTTCTGGTCGCGCACGGCCGCCAGGCCGCGCACGAACTTCGTGGGCACTTCGTTGAGCGTACGCACAAACTGAGCGATGGGCGCCTGCATGGTGCCCAGCAGCTTCGACAGCAGTTCCTCGCGGGACGGCATGGTGGCCAGGGCCTTCACGCCATCCTGGTTCAGCAGGCTGTTGGGCAGGGCCCCGCCTGTGATGACCAGCTTGTCATTGCTTTTCGCGAAATCGGCCAGGACCTTGGCGGCCGCCACCGGGTCGGCGCTGATCCCGTAGATCAGCGGACCGGTGAGCTGGGCGGACAGACCCTCGAAGGGGGTGCCGGCCAGCGCGCGGCGCACCAGCGTGTTCTTCAACACGCGCAGGTACACGCCCGATTCACGCGCAGTCTTGCGCAATACGGTTACGGAGGCGACGTCCAGACCACGGTACTCGGCGATGACGATCGATTGGGCGCGACCGATTTCGGCCGAGACTTCCTCGATGACGACCGCCTTTTCTTGGCGATTGAGACTCATGGTTGAACACTCCATCTAACGATGCCGGGAGAAATCCCCCGACATCAACCGAATGCGGCGCGCCTGGTCGAGTTCATGAATGAATTCTTCCTGGGCGCCGTCTACGCTGGATCCGGCAGTACGGCCCGGGATTAAGCGTCACGCCGATGGCGATCGGCTCCAGCGGTCTTTGACAGCGGCGCCCGATCCGAGGAACGGGCGCAGCCCAAAGTTCTGTTTGCCGGCCTCAAACGGCCAGCGATGCAACCTCGACGCGCGCACCGCCACCCATGGTGGAGGACACGGCGATCTTGCGCAGATAGATGCCCTTGGCCGCCGCGGGGCGGGCCTTGTTCAGGGCGTCGACCAGCGCGGACAGGTTGGTCTGCAGCTTTTCGACATCGAAGGACGCGCGGCCGATCGTCGCATGGACGATCCCGGCCTTGTCGGTGCGGTACTGCACCTGGCCAGCCTTGGCGTTCTTGACGGCGGTGGCGACGTCGGGCGTGACGGTGCCGACCTTGGGGTTCGGCATCAGGCCACGGGGACCCAGGACCTGGCCCAGGGCACCGACGACGCGCATCGTGTCGGGAGAAGCGATGACCACGTCGAAATCGATGTTGCCGGCCTTGATGCTGGCGGCCAGGTCGTCCAGACCGACGATGTCGGCACCGGCGGCCTTGGCGGCTTCGGCCTTTTCGCCCTGGGCGAAGACGGCGACACGCACGGACTTGCCGGTACCGGCGGGCAGCACCACGGAGCCACGGACCAGCTGGTCGGACTTCTTGGGGTCGATGCCCAGCTGCACGGCGACGTCGATGGATTCGTCGAACTTGGCCGTGGCGGTTTCCTTGACCAGCGCGATGGCTTCGGCCACGGGATACAGCTTGGTGCGATCGATCTTGGCCGCGATGGCGGCGGCGCGTTTGCTCAGCTTAGCCATGATCAGACGACTCCTTCCACGTCGATGCCCATGCTGCGGGCGCTGCCGGCGATGGTCCGAACGGCGGCATCCATGTCGGCGGCCGTCAGGTCGGGTTGCTTGGTCTTGGCGATTTCCTCGGCCTGGGCGCGCGTGAGCGTGCCGACCTTGGCCGAATTGGGCGTCGCGGAACCCTTCTGGATGTTCGCGGCCTTCTTGATCAGGATCGTGGCCGGCGGAGTCTTCATGATGAACGTGAAGCTCTTGTCGGCGAAGGCGGTGATCACCACGGGGATCGGCAGACCGGGCTCCATGCCCTGGGTCTTGGCGTTGAACGCCTTGCAGAATTCCATGATGTTCAAACCGCGCTGACCCAGCGCCGGACCGATCGGGGGAGAGGGATTGGCTTTACCAGCTGGCACTTGCAGCTTGATGAAGCCGACGATTTTCTTCGCCATGCGATGCTCCTGTCGGGTAATTGCGCCGATTCCTGAAGGAACCGGCTCCCCGGGTTAAAAATACGCCGTGGGGCGCCTGTGGCCGGCCTTCGGAGAGGAAGGCTTGCTGCCTGAAGACGGACCGGCGGTAAGAATCAGACCTTTTCGACCTGACTGAAATCGAGCTCGACCGGCGTGGCACGACCGAAGATCGTGACCGACACGCGGACCTTGCTTTTCTCGTAGTTGACTTCCTCGACGCTGCCGTTGAAGTCCGCGAACGGGCCTTCCTTGACGCGCACGGTTTCGCCAATTTCGAAGAGAACCTTGGGGCGCGGCTTTTCCACGCCTTCTTCCATCTGGGAGAGGATCTTTTCCACTTCCTTTTCGGAAATGGGGGCGGGACGGTTGCCCGAGCCGCCAAGGAAACCCGTGACACGGTTGGTGCTCTTCACCAGGTGCCAGGTCTCGTCGGTGAGATCCATCTCGACCAGGACGTAGCCCGGGAAGATGCGACGCTCGGAGATCGACTTGCGACCGTCCTTGATTTCGACGACTTCCTCGGAGGGCACGAGAATGCGGCCGAAAGCGTCCTGCAGCCCGGCGCGCTCGATGCGTTCGACCAGGGCCTTGTGGACGCTTTTTTCCATGCCCGAGTAGACATGGACGACGTACCAGCGCTTGCTCATGCGGTTTTTGTTCCTTAGTTCCAGCCCAGCAGCAGGCCGTAGATGATCCAGCCCAGGAGCTTGTCGGCAATCCACAGCAGGGCGCCCATGGCCAGCACGAAGGCGAACACGATCGCGGTCATGCGCGTGGTTTCCTGGCGGGAAGGCCAGACGACGCGGCGCGTTTCGTTGTAGGATTCGCGGCCGAAGGCGACGGTACGCCGGCCGGTGTCGCTGAACCAGACGATGACCGCGGCCAGAATCAGCCCCGCGATGAAGGCGCCCACGCGCACATAGCCAGGCTGGTCGACAAGGGCCGAATACGCCACGATACCCGCAACGATCACGACCACGGCCAGGCCGAGCTTGATGCGTTCGGCGGCGCGGTTGACAGTTTCTACGTTCTGGTGAGACATATACGGGCGTTCGACGCCGCTGCTGCGGCAATGAGATCGGTGGCAGGGGCAGAAGGAATCGAACCCTCAACCTTCGGTTTTGGAGACCGACGCTCTGCCAATTGAGCTATACCCCTAAACCTCGAAAAACGGTGGCGCTGCCGCACCCCCGTTTTTGAAAAGCATTGGTGGGCGACCAGCCCACCATTGTACTACAGAATTACTTGATGATTTTGGCGACGACGCCGGCGCCCACGGTGCGGCCGCCTTCGCGGATGGCAAAGCGCAGGCCTTCTTCCATGGCGATCGGCGCAATCAGGCTCACCGTCATCGACACGTTA
>Ga0182792_1001011_pt1 | contig 24405 bp, 26 predicted proteins | sample Passage237B_FD_130497 | JGI IMG/M metagenome (GOLD analysis project Ga0182792, IMG submission 130497) | Cellulose adapted compost microbial communities from Newby Island Compost Facility, Milpitas, CA, USA - Passage2 37B (version 2) (version 2) ...
CACGTCCGGCGCCTTGGCGCGGATCATGGCCAGCGCGTCGATGCCGCTCTGGCCGGGCATGGACAGGTCCATCACCAGCACGTCGAGTTCGGTGCTGCGCACCAGGTCGATGGCCTCGCGGCCCGAGGCGGCCTCGCCCTCCACGCGCAGGTCCACATGGGTGGCGAAGAAATCGCGCAGCCCTGCGCGCACCACGGCGTGGTCGTCGACGATACCGATCTTGATCATGGATGTACCTCCGGACAGTGTTGGTGTTGTGTCAGTTGCTCTCCCCCTGTGCGGGCCCGCCCATGCCCGGCGGCCGGGGGAGGGCCAATGCGCAGCATGCCACCGGCGGCGCGTGCGCGGCGCCCTCCGGCGCAGGTCGGGGCGTTGTCCTGCATGCCGATGCGGCGGCGCCTTGCGCGAAGACGCGGCATGTTCGCCGGCCGGGGCCGCGCAACGAAAAAAGGGGCCTCTTGCGAGGCCCCTTCGTGGTGTCGGCGTGTGCGCTGTTTCAGCGTGCGCCGCTCGGCGCCGGTCCGCGGCGCTCCAGGTGGCGGAAGGTGATGCGGCCCTTGGTCAGGTCGTAGGGCGACATCTCCAGCGACACCTTGTCGCCCAGGATGATGCGGATGTGGTTCTTGCGCACCTTGCCGCCGCTGTAGGCGATGACCTCGTGGCCGTTCTCCAGCGTCACGCGGTAGCGCGAGTCGGGCAGCACTTCGGTGACGGCGCCCTGCATCTCGATGAGTTCTTCCTTAGCCATGTACTGTGTCCTTTCAGAGAATTCATTCGCTGCAGCGGACAACGACGGGGGCCGGCCACGGCAGGCGGCCGGCAGGCATGTGGCGGAGCGCGTTCCACTGGAGAACCGCCAGATGCAAAGTGTGCAAGGTGCAGGCTGGAGCCGGAAGGCCCGGCGCTGCAGGCCGGCGGGTGAGGGAGACGACGCAGTCGTCGTGCGGGAAGCGAAACCGGATAATTATACCGTGCTGGCACGATCCTTGCCGTGGCAGATGTCACGGCGTCCGCGGTTCGGGTGGCCGGCCGACACCCCCGGCGCCGGGGCGGCGCGCACAATGCGCCGATGAACTCCGGCGGCGCTGCCGGAACCTATCCAAGCATGCCCCTGCCTGCCGCCGCCCGCCTCAAGATCGGCCTTTCGGCCTGCTTCTCGCACGCCGACCCGGATCGCTCCCTGTTCACCAACAAGACGCTGCAGTACGTCGAGCAGTCGATCTGCCACTGGCTGATGTCGGCCGGCGCGATGGTGGTGATGGTGCCCTGCCCGACCGGCGACACCGCGCGCGGCGACACCACCCTGGCCCACTATGCCGACTGGCTGGACGGCGTCGTGATGCACGGCGGCGCCGACGTCTGGCCCGGCAGCTACGGCGAGGAGCCGCTCAAGGACGCCTGGATCGGCGACCGCATCCGCGACCTGTACGACCTGGCGCTGGTGGAGGCCTTCGCGCAGGCGGGCAAGCCCGTCTTCGGCGTGTGCCGCGGGCTGCAGCTCATCAACGTGGCCTTCGGCGGCACGCTCTACCAGGACATCGAGGCGCAGCACGGCCACCCCGAGACGCTGCGCCACCGCGACCCGGTGGCCTACGACCAGAACTTCCACGCCATCGAGATCGTGCCCGGCACGCGGCTGGCGAAGCTGTACCCCGAGGTGGGTACCGCGCGCGTCAACAGCATCCACCACCAGGGCATCAAGGGCCTGGCGCCGGGCTTCGAGGTGGAGGCGTGGAGCCTGCCGGACCGCATCCCGGAGGCGATCCGCCGCCGGCCGGACCAGGGCGCGAGCTACATCGCCGCGACGCAGTGGCACCCGGAGTTCCACAAGTACGGCAGCACCGACACCATCAACGACACGCCGATCCTGCACGACTTCCTGTGGGCCTGCGCCACCGCGCGCGTGCAGCCGCAGCGGCCGCACCGCGGCATGCCGGGCCGCATCCGCGACCGCGCCTCGCGGCTGCTGCGGCAGGCGCTGCTGCGGCGCTGACGCTCCGGCGCGCTGCGCCTTTCGGCGCTTCGGACGAGGCGGCAAGCGGGGCTTGTGCCTATGGTGGGGGCTGCGCGGGCCCATGATCATCCAGCGAACGAACGACAGGAGACCTCCATGGCAGAAGCCTTCATCGTCGCCGCCACGCGCACGGCCGCCGGCCGGCGCGGCGGCAAGCTCTCGGGCTGGCACCCGGTGGACCTGGCGGCCCAGGTCATCGACGAGCTGGTGCGCCGCGCCGGCGCCGACCCGGCGCTGGTCGAGGACGTGATCATGGGCTGCGTCAGCCAGACCGCCGAGCAGGGCATCAACGTCGCGCGCAACGCGGTGCTGGCCTCCTCGCTGCCCGAGTCGGTGCCCGGCACCTCGGTCGACCGGCAGTGCGGCTCCTCGCAGCAGGCGCTGCACTTCGCCGCGCAGGCGGTGATGAGCGGCAGCATGGACGTGGTGATCGCCGCCGGCGTCGAGAGCATGAGCCGCGTGCCCATGTTCAGCACCAGCGAGATGCCGCGCAAGGCCGGCATGGGCTTCTACATGAGCCCGGCGATGCAGCAGTGCTACCCCGGCGTCGAGTTCAGCCAGTTCATGGGCGCCGAGATGATGGCGAAGAAGTACGAGCTCACCAAGGACCGGCTCGACGCCTACGCGCTGGAGAGCCACCGCCGCGCCGCCGCCGCCACGCAGGAAGGCCGCTTCGCCCGGGAGATCCTGCCCGTGGCCGTGCGCAGCGCCGACGGCGGCGCCGAGGACGAGGGCCGGCCGCACACGGTGGACGAGGGCATCCGCTTCAACGCCACGCTGGAGGGCATCGCCGGCGTCAAGCTGATCCAGGAGGGCGGCTGCTGCACGGCCGCCACCGCCAGCCAGATCGCCGACGGCGCCACCGGCGTGATGGTGGTGAGCGAGCGCGGCCTGAAGGCGCTGGGCGCGAAGCCGCTGGCGCGCATCCACCACATGACGATGCTGGGCCACGACCCGGTGATCATGCTGGAGGCGCCGATCCCCGCCACGCAGGCGGCGCTGAAGAAGGCCGGCATGCGCATCGACGACATCGACCTGTTCGAGGTCAACGAGGCCTTCGCGCCCGTGCCGCTGGCCTGGCTGCAGGCGACGGGCGCCGATCCGGCGAAGCTCAACGTCCACGGCGGCGCCATCGCGCTGGGCCACCCGCTGGGCGCCTCCGGCACCAAGCTGATGACCACGCTGGTCCATGCCCTGCATGCGCGCGGCGGCCGCTACGGGCTGCAGACCATGTGCGAGGGCGGCGGCATGGCCAACGTCACCATCGTCGAGAGGCTCTGAGCGCCATGCCGGACGTGGCTGGCGATCTGGCGCGCCTGGAGCGGCACGGCGAGGTGGCCGTGCTCTCGCTGTGCGACGCGGCGCGGCTCAATCCCCTCGGCATCCCGCTGCAGGAGCAGTTGCGCGCCCGGTTGGCCGAGGCCGCGCAGGACACGGCCGTGCGCGCCCTGGTGCTCACCGGCGAGGGCCGGGGCTTCTGCGTCGGTGCCGACCTGTCTTCCATCGCCGAGGCCGGCGAGCCCGGCGATGCGCGCAGCATCGGCGAGCGCACGGCCGACACCATGCAGCAGCTGTCCAACCGGCTGGTCCTCGACCTGCAGGCGCTGCCCGTGCCGGTGGTGTGCGCCGTCAACGGCGCCGCGGCGGGCGCCGGCGCCGGGCTGGCATTGGCCGGCGACTTCACGCTGATGGCCGAGAGCGCGTACCTCTACTTTCCCTTCCTGCCGCGCTTGGGCATCGTGCCCGACCTCGGCTCCACCTGGTTCCTGGAGCGCCGCGCCGGCCGCGCCCGCGCGCTGGGTGCCGCGCTGCTGGACGAGCGCATCTCCGCCGCGCAGGCCGTGACCTGGGGCCTGGCCTGGGCCCAGGCGCCCGACGCCGCCCTGCGTGAGCAGGCGCTGGCCCTGGCCGGCCGGCTGGCGCGGCTGCCGGCGCACGCCGTGCTGGAGGCGCGCCGCGCGCTCGACGCGGCGGCCTCGCGCACGCTGGCCGAGCAGCTGCACTACGAGTCCGAGCGCCAGCGCGCGCTGGTCGGCGGCCCCGACTTCCTCGAGGGCGTGCGCGCCTTCGGCGAGCGGCGCGCGCCGCGCTTCCCCGGCCGCGGCTGAACCCTCACGCCCACCCAAGGAGCACCGCATGACCCTGTTCGGCCTGATGCAGGACCGCCCGCTGATGATCTCGTCGCTGGTCGAGCATGCGGCGCGCTTCCATCCGCGCACCGAGATCGTCTCGCGGCTGCCCGAGGGCGGCACGCACCGCACCGACTGGGCCGGCATCCGCCGCGCTGCGTGCCAGGTGGCGCACGCGCTGGCGGCGCTGGGCGTGCGGCCCGGCGAGCGGGTCGGCACGCTGGCCTGGAACAGCTGGCGCCACCTGGCGCTGTACTTCGGCGTCTCCGGCAGCGGCGCGGTGCTGCACACCATCAACCCGCGCCTGTTCCCTGAGCAGATCGCGTACATCGCCAACCACGCGGAAGACAAGGTGCTGTTCTTCGACGTGACCTTCGCGCCGCTGGTGGAGAAGCTCGCGCCGCAGCTCGGCAGCGTGAAGACCTGCGTGTGCATGACCTCGCGCGAGCACATGCCGCAGATCGACGTGCCCGACCTGCGCTGCTGGGACGAGCTGGTCGGCGCGCAGAGCGGCGACTTCGCCTGGCCCGAGTTCGACGAGCGCACCGCCTCGTCCCTTTGCTACACCTCCGGCACCACCGGCAACCCCAAGGGCGTTCTGTACTCGCACCGCTCCACGCTGCTGCACACGCTGATGGAGCTGGCGCCCGACACCTTCGGCATCGGCTCGCGCGAGACGCTGATGCTGATCGTGCCCATGTTCCACGCCAACGCCTGGGGCGCGCCCTACGCGGCGGCGATGGTGGGCGCCAGGCTGGTGCTGCCGGGCCCGCACCTGGACGGCCGAAGCGTGTACGAGCTGATGCGCGACGAGCGCGTCACCTTCTCGCAGGGCGTGCCCACCGTGTGGCTGATGCTGTTCCAGTACCTGGACGCGAACCCCGGGATCGACCCGCGCGCGCTGAGCCTTCGGCGCGTGGGCATCGGCGGCGCGGCCGTCCCGCGGGCGATGCTGGAGCGCTTCGAGCGCGGCTTCGGCGTGGAAGTGACGCAGGGCTGGGGCATGACGGAGACCAGCCCCATCGGCGTCATCAGCAAGCTGCTGGCCAGGCACGACGACCTGCCCGAGGAGGAGCTGATCAAGATCAAGCTCAAGCAGGGCCGCGGCGTGTGGGGCGTGGACCTCAAGCTGGTGGACGATGCGGGCCAGGTGCAGCCCTGGGACGGCGAATCGCGCGGCCACCTGCGCGTGCGCGGGCCGTGGATCGCGAGTGGCTACTTCAAAGAGCCCCCAGGCGGAGGCGCTGCCTCCGCCACCCCCCGAGGGGGTCTGGAAAGCTTGGGGCGGCCCGGCGCTTTCCAGGGCGAGGGCGGCTCGCCCATCGACGAGGAAGGGTTCTTCAGCACCGGCGACGTCGCCACCATCGACGCCGACGGCTTCCTCCAACTGGTAGACCGGGCCAAGGACGTCATCAAGTCCGGCGGCGAGTGGATCTCTTCCATCGACGTGGAGAACGCCGCCATGGGCCATCCCGGCGTGGCGGAGGCGGCCATCATCGGCGTCGCCCATCCCACGTGGCAGGAGCGGCCGCTGCTCATCGTCGTGCCGCGCGAGGGGCAGGCGGTCGACAAGCAGTCCGTGCTCGACTTCCTCGCCACCCGCATCGCCAAGTGGTGGCTGCCGGACGACGTGGTCTTCGTCGAGGCACTGCCGCACACCGCCACCGGCAAGCTGCTCAAGACGAAGCTGCGCGAGCAGTACCGCGACCACGTGCTGCCCACGGCCTGAGGACGTCCGCCCCGCCGGCCCGGCGCCTGAACTTCACGACAAGGACCACCATGCCATTGCAGTTCGAGCGTTCCTGGCGCAACGAGGAGCTGGACGCGCTGCGCGACACCGCCTTGCGCTTCATCGAGTCCGAGATGCAGCCGCAGGACGAGGCGGCCCGAAAGCGCGGCCACGTGGGCCACGCCCTGTGGCGCCGCGCCGGCGAGCTGGGCCTGCTGTGCACCGACATCCCCGAGGAATACGGCGGAGGCGGGGGCGACTTCCGCCACGAGGCCGTGATCCACGAGGAGATGGCGCGCCGCGGCCTCACCGGCATGAGCAACTCGGTGCATTCCATCGTCGCGCATTACTTCCTCAACCACGGCACCGAGGACCAGAAGCGCCGCTACCTGCCGGCGATGGCGCGCGGCGAACTGGTCGGCGCCATCGCGATGACCGAACCCGGCGCCGGCTCCGACCTGCAGGGCATCCGCACGCGGGCCGTGCGCGAGGGCGACGGCTACGTCATCGACGGCAGCAAGACCTTCATCACCAACGGCTACCTCGCCGGTGTGATCCTGGTGGTGTGCAAGACCGACCCGTCGCAGGGTGCGCGCGGCACCTCCATCCTCATCGTCGAGACGAAGGACCGCGAGGGCTTCAAGGTCGGCCGCGTGCTCGACAAGATGGGCATGAAGGCGCAGGACACCTCCGAACTGTTCTTCGACGGCGTGCGCGTGCCGGCGGAGAACCTGCTGGGCGGCCGGGAAGGGCAGGGCTTCTTCCAGCTCATGAGCGACCTGCCCTACGAGCGGCTGATCATCGGCCTGGCGGCCGTCGCCTGCATGGAGGGCGCCTACGAGGCCACGCTGGCCTACGTGCGCGAACGCAAGGCCTTCGGCCAGCCCATCGCCGAGATGCAGAACACGAAGTTCAAGCTGGCCGAGGTGGCGACGCAGATCATGGTCGGCCGCGCCTTCATCGACCGCTGCGTGGAGCAGCTCGTGGCCGGCACGCTCGACACCGCCACCGCCTCCATGGCCAAGCTGTGGGGCTCCGAGGCGCAGGGCCGCGTGCTCGACGAGCTGGTGCAGCTGCACGGCGGCTACGGCTTCATGAACGAGTACATGGTCACGCGCATGTATGCCGACGCACGCGTACAGCGCATCTACGGCGGCACCAGCGAGATCATGAAGGAGGTGATCGCGCGGGCGCTGTGACGGCGTGGCCGTGGATCACGCGGGCCGCCAGCGCGTGGAGCGCCGAGTGCGGCAGCGCCAGGGCTTCCAGGATGTCGAAGTGGCTGCAGCCCGGGATCGACCCGCACGCCGGCGTGCAGTCCGTTCCCCAGTGCGCGCGCAGCAGCGTGGTCTGGCGCAGGAATTCCGCGGACTCCTCGCCGCCCACCACGGCATGGACCTGGGCGCCCGGAGACGGCCTGCGCCGGATCGGGCTGAGCCGCCGGGCGGACTCCTCGCTCAGCTGCAGGTCGGCCTGGAGAAAGGGCACCTGCCGGATGACTTCGAGGTCGAAGAGGCCCGAGATGCACAGCGCCTGCCGCACGGACGGAGCGGGCGCGCCGGCTCCGTCCTCGGAGAGCAGCATCGCCGCCAGGTGCGCGCCGGCGGAATGCCCCACCAGGCCGATGCGCTGCGGGTCGCCGCCGAAGTGGCGGATGTTCTGCGCCACCCACGCCACGCCGCGATGCACCTGCGCGACGATGTCCTCGATGCGGACCTGCGGGCACAGGTCGTAGTTCAGCAGGACCACCGCCGCGCCCGTGGCGGTGAGGGCCGGCGCCAGGAAGGCGTGGAGGGACTTGTCCGATCCGCGCCAGAAGCCGCCGTGGATGAACACCGCCACCGGTGCGTCGGCCCTCAGGGCGGGAAAGACGTCCAGGCGCTCTCCGGGCGAGGGGCCGTACCGGAGGTCGAGGTGGCAGGAGTGGTTCCGCCGGGCCTCGGCGGAGCGCTGCTCCCAGGCCGCGAACAGGACACCGGGGTCGGGCAGGTTCCGCAGGGGGTTGTACTGCGCATCCAGCCAGTCGCCGTCGGAATGGGCCATGTGCGTACGGGCCGTCGGGATCGTGCGGGCCGGCCGCTACTGCTTGACCCATCCGGCGTTGGCGACGATCGGCGCCCAGCGCTTCGTTTCCTCCGCGATGCGCTCGCGCAGCTGCTGGGGCGTCGAGGGCCGGGGCTCGAACACCAGTTCGCCCATGCGCCGCTGGACCTTGGCCGTGCCCAGCGCCTTGCCCAGTGCCTCGTTGAGGCGTCCCACGGTGGCCGCCGGCGTGCCGGCGGGTGCGAACATGCCCACCCAGAAGTCGATCCGCATGGGGTAGCCCAGCTCGGTCGTGGTGGGAACGTCGGGCAGCAGCGCGGAGCGGCGCTGCCCCACCATGGCGACGATCTTCAGCCTGCCCGCCCGGTGGAACTCGAGGAAGTCGCCCAGCGCGGTGATGCCGGCCGTCAGGTGGCCGCCGGCCAGGTCCTGCACCATGGGCACCGAGCCGCGGAACGGCACCGTCGACAGCGGCACGCCCAGTTGCCTGCTCATGGCGTCGACCTGGAACTGGGGCTTGCTGCCGGCGGCCGAGACGCCGATGACGCCTTTCTGGGCGTCGGCCTTCGCGGCTGCGAGCAGCCCGGCCATGTCCTGGATGCCGCTGGCCTGGCTCACCGCCAGCGCGCCGGCGTAGTCGGCCACCAGCCCGATCGGCGCGAAGTCCGCATTGACGTCGAAGCCGGGGCTGGCCAGGGTCAGCGGCAGGATCACGGCGGTGTGGTCCGGCGCGATCATCAGCGTGCGCCCATCCGGCGCGGCGCGCTTGAGCGCCCGGGCCGCCAGCTGGCCGCCGGCGCCCGTCAGGTTCTCCACGTTCACGGGGACGCCGAGCTGCTCGCGCATCTGCTCGGCCACCTCCCGCGCCACCACGTCGATGGTGCCGCCGGCCGGAAAGCCCACCAGGATGCGGACGGGGCCCGACGGGAAGCCGTCAGCGGCCCACGCGGGGCACGACGCGACGGCGGACAGGGCGAGCGCGCCGATCGTGCAGCGGAAGAGGGAGAGGGTCTTCATGGCGAGGGCGGAGTGGAATGGAAAAAGGGGCAGGCGCTGCGCGTTTCTGCGGATCAGCCGGGCAGGAGAAGCTCGCGGGACACCGTGCGTGCGTCGATCTCGATCTCCAGGTCCTGGACGGGTGGACGCACCCAGTGCCACCCCAGCCCGCCGGCCAGGGCACCGCGCTTCGCCAGTTCCGCGTGCATCAGGTGGTGCAGGTCGTGGACGGTGTAGAGCCGGACATCGGCGACGTCGCTCCAGCGCAGGCCCATCGCGGCGAACCGGGATTCGAGGTCGCCGAGGGCGAAGCGGAGCTTGTCGGCCAGCGCGTCGGGCGTGGTCTCGCCCAGCCGCACGATGTTGTCGCGGTAGCCGGGGCGGTCGGGGCATTCGGCGGCACCCGACGTCACGAAGTCGGTGCGCGGTTGCGGCGCTTCGGCAGGCACCGTGTAGCTGAAGGCGTAGAAGCCCGGCTGCGCGGGCGCGTCGCAAGCCGGCACCAGGTTGCATCGGGCCACCGGGTTGGCATCGTTCCTGAAGATGCCCCAGGCCGCCAGCGGCTCGACGTATGCGCGGTTGAAGGCCACGAAGGCCGTTTCGTCCATCGGCTCGGGCGAGCGCAGTTCGCAGGCGCACAGCGCCGCGAGGGGGCGGCCCATCGCGTCCAGGTGGGCCCGGATGCGGGCGAAGCCCTCGGTCAGCGCGACGGGCTGCCGGAAGCGCGCACGCTCGATGGCGAATCCCTCGGCGGCGCAGACGGCCGCCGAGTACTGGAAACCGCCGGGGAGGTAGCGGTAGTCCCCGGCGGAGGAAAGAAGGGTGTTGCTCACTGTGGCTTGGGTTATTTGCTACGTATACGTAGTATTAGGCCACGAAAAAAGGCGCAGTGCAAACATCGTGTCGCGGCGCATGCGCCGCGCTCGTTCAATCGAAGCGCAGCATCTTGCGCAGCAGGCCGACGAGCTGCTTGCGCTCCGCGGGACTCAGGTGGCGCGCGACCGCATCGCGGTACTCGGTCGCTTTGGCCATGGCCTCGTCCAGCGCCTGCTGGCCCTCCTGCGTCAGGAAGAGGCAGAAGCTGCGCGCGTCGGCGCTGGAGCGCTCGCGCCGCAGGAGCCCCTTGGCGACGGAGCGCTGGACCAGGTCGCTGCAGGTGTTGAGGTCCAGCCCGATGTCCTGCGCCACCTCGCTCTGCGAGCCGCCCTGGCGCCGGTCCACCGCGACCATGAGCGCGAGCTGCCTCGACGTCAGGGCCGTGCCGTAGATCTTCACGAACAGCGCATCCGCCTCGAAGTGCGCGCGGCGCAGCAGGTAGGGAAGATGGTCTTGCAGTTGGAAGCGGCGGGTCGTCATCGATGCGGAAGAAGACATCCAGGCAGGGGCGGCGTGGTCGAGTCTAATGTCCGCTCCCGCCCGCTGCTCCCCCCGAAGGACACGAGACCATGGCCTCTTCCGATCCCGACCGCGTGCGCCTGCACATCGACGACGCCGGCGTCGCCGACGTGATGCTGGCCCGCCCCGACAAGATGAACGCGCTCGATCCGGCGATGTTCGACGCCGTCAACGACACCATCGCCCGGCTGCGCGAGGCGCGCGGGCTGCGGGCCGTGGTGTTGCACGGCGAGGGCCGCGCCTTCTGCGCCGGGCTGGACATGGCCAGCATGGCCGGCGCTGCGCAGGGGCAGGGCATGGGCACGCTGGAAGAGCGCACGCACGGCCTGGCCAACCGCTTCCAGCACGTGGCCTGGGGCTGGCGCGAGCTGCCGGTGCCCGTCATCGCCGCCGTGCACGGCGTCGCCTTCGGCGGCGGCCTGCAGATCGCGCTGGGCGCGGACGTCCGCATCGCCGCGCCGGACGCGAGGCTCAGCGTGATGGAGATCAGGTGGGGCCTGGTGCCCGACATGGCCGGCTGCGCGCTGCTGGCGCCGCTCGTGCGCGGCGACGTGCTGCGCGAGCTGGTCTACACCGGCCGCATCGTGGAAGGCACCGAGGCGGCGGCGCTCGGCCTGGTCACCCGCACCAGCGCCGAACCGCTGGAGGATGCACGCGCGCTGGCGCGGCAGATCGCGGCCGCCAGCCCGCAAGCGGTCCGCGCCGCCAAGCGGCTGATGGCGCTGGCCGAGACCGCCCCGCCGGCCGAGGTGCTGCTGGCCGAAGCGCGCGAGCAGCAGGCGCTGATCGGCAGCCCCAACCAGGCCGAGGCGGCGCGCGCGGGAATGGAGAAACGCGCGGCGCGCTTCGCCGACGCGGACTGACTGACAGGCCTTCAGCGGCCCGACTTGTTCTTCACGCTGCTGACGCCGGCGTCGATGGTGCCGAAGACCTCCACGCCGCTGCGCGTGGCGGCCGGCGCGCCGTCGCCGCCGGCCGGGCTGGCGCATCCCGAGGCGAGGGCCGCCAGGCCCAGCACACACAGGGCCGCGCAGATCCGCTGCAGGAGCCCGCTCATGCCGCCGGCCGTCCGTAGTGCGCCGTGAAGCCGGCCTTGCCCAGCAGGTTGGCGTTGATCATGAAGCCGGCCAGCGCGGCCGTGGGGTCGGGCGGCAGCTCCAGCTTCTCGACGCCCAGCGCGTACACGGTGAAGACGTAGCGGTGCGGCTTGTCGCCGGGCGGCGGGCACATGCCGCCGAAGGCCGAGACGCCGTAGTCGATACGGATGTGCGAGGCGCCGGCCGGCAGGTTGGCGCCGCCGGCGGCGCCGGCATCGGCCTTCAGTTCCGTCACCGAGGCGGGGATGTCCACCACCATCCAGTGCCAGAAGCCCGAACCGGTGGGCGCGTCCGGGTCGTACACGCTGACGGCGAAGCTCTTCGTGCCCGCCGGCGCGCCGCGCCACTGCAGCGCGGGCGACTTGTTCTCGCCGCTGCAGCCGAAGCCGTCGAACTCGAAGCGCTTGTCGATGGTGCCGCCTTCGGCGATGTCGGGACTGTGAAGGGTGAAGCTGCTCATGGTCTGCATTTCTCCGGAAGGCATCGAGGGTAGCGCACGGCCGCGGGCCGCTCAGGAGGAGGCGGCGGACCGCAGCAGCACGGGGCCGACCACCTCGTAGATCACCTGCACGCCGTCGATGCGGGCCGGCAGGCCGGCGACCGACGCCGACGGCTCGCGCAGGTTGACCTTCACGGCGTAGGAGCCGCCGATCTTGCACAGCCCGGCGCCGACCACGGGCGAGCATGCCGACGCCGCGGCCACGGCCTTGGGCTTGGCCTTGCGCGCTTGTTCCATGGTGGTCTGCATGGGTGCTTCGTCCTCGGGGAAAGAAAGGAGGGTGCGCCGGTGCGCTGCGGTCCTCAATGCACGCCGGCCGGGCCGCCGAGCTTCACGCCGAGCAGTTCGGCCACGCGCCGCAGGTCGTTGGCGTAGGTGACGCCCAAATCATTGTGGCCCCCCTGGTCGCTGCCTGCAAACAGCAGCCCGAACGCCCGCCCCTGCATGTCGAATATCACCGAGCCGCTGTCGCCGCCCGAGCTGAAGGGGCGCCCTTGCTCGGCGCTGCTGATCTCCGTCTGGCGGTCGAAGCCCAGCTCGCCGCGCTCGTAGCTGACCACCACGTCGTCCACCTCGATGGCGCTGACCACGCCGCGCGTCAGGCCGGTGGTGCGCCCGAGCTTGAACACGGGCTCGCCCGGCTCGACCGGCGTCTCGCGCAGGCCGGCCCAGGCGGCCGGCGCGTCGGTCAGCAGCGTGGGCTCGAAGGGCACGTCGGGCTGCAGGGCGGCGATCGCCGCATCGACCTCGTTGTTCATGCCCGGCAGCAAGGCCACGTGGTCCAGCAGATGCGCCACCGCGTCGCTGGCCCGCCTGCCGCCGTCGTAGGCGCCGGGCTGCAGGATCGGGTCGCCCTGGCGGGCCTTGTTCTCGTTGGCCAGCACGTGGTTGTTGCTCAGGATCACTGCCTGCCCGCTCGCGCCATGCGTGCCGAAGGCGCCCAGCGTGCCGGCCGTGACGTTGACGTGGCCGCAGGAGCAGCCGATGCGCAGCGGCCGCTGGCGCTGCTGGTACCAGGGCCGCGTCGCCGCGGCCGCGCCGGGCGGCGCCCGCCGTGCCGCGCGGGCGCCCTTGAACACGGTGCCGATGTAGTCGATCTGCACGGCCGGGCCGGCGACGCGCTGGATGCCGGCCTGCAATGTCTCGTCCAGCGCAGCCGTGCGCCGCTGCAGACGCACCGCCAGCACGTAGGTGCCGGGCTCGGGGCCGCGGGCCAGGCCCAGCGCCACGCCGGGCCGCGCCTGCGTCAGCCGCCGCACGCCGACGGCGCGCACCGCGCGCGTCGCCAGCCACAGCTCGGCCAGGCGCGGGCGCACGATCTCCCGCGCCACCTGTTCCTTCAAGGCCCTTGCCGTCGCCAGATCCATGCCCCCATGATGCGGGGATCGCCGGGCGGCGCTGTAAAGAGACGTACCGGCCGCGGGGCCGCCTCAGCTCAGGTGACGGCCCAGGATGCCGGCCAGCTCGAACATGGTGACGCTGGGCTTGTCGAACACGGCTTGCAGCCTGGCGTCGGCGCGGATGCTGCGCTTGTCCGCCGGGTCCTGCAGGCCGTGGGCCTTGATGTAGTCCCACAGCTTCTTGGTGGCCTCGGTGCGCAGCACCGGCTCGTCGCCGATCACGGCCGCCAGCGCCGCGCTCGGCTTCAGGCCCGAGCCGGCGGCCGCCTTGCGCGGCGCCTTCTTGGCGGCGGGCGCTTTCGCGGCGGCCTTGGCGGCCGGTGCCTTCTTCGTCGCGGCGGTTTTCTTCGCCGCCGGCGCGGCGCGGGCAAAGGTCTTGCGCGGCGGGAACTTCGACTCGCGCGGCTCGAACTCGAAGGTCACCTTGCCCTCGTCCTTGTTCCACACCAGGAAGGCCTTGAAGGCGCGGCGCGTGCGCATGCTGACGAACTTGTCGAGCAGGTCGGTCTTGCCCTCGGCCAGCAGCTTGCGGATCTGCGCCTCGTCCACCGGCTGCTGCAGGATCACCTTGCCGGTCTTGAAGTCGCAGCTCGGCGTGGCCTGCTTCGGCGTGGGCACCGAGTGCTCGCACACGTAGTTGGCGCCGAGCTCGTACACGCCGCCGCCGCACTTGGGGCAGGGGCCGTAGTTCGGCTGGCCCGAGAAGTCGATGATCTCGCCGGTGGCGGCCGGGTCGTCCTTGTCGTCGCCGAAGTCGAACTCGAGCTTGTAGTTCTTGTCCTCCTCGTTCCAGGCCAGGTCGATCTCGGCCACGAAGGGCCAGCCGGCCTTGGAGCGGAAGCCCTCCAGCGGGCCGATGTGCTTGGTCGCCACCAGCTGCTCCGCCTCGGCGATCTCGAAGGTGCGGCCGGCCGGCGACTTGGTGAACGAGAAGCCGCACGCGTCCGTGCCGCTGCCGCTCCTGCCGGTGCAGGCGTAGCGGCGGTAGTTCTCCTTCACGATGCCGCCGCAGTTGGGGCAGGGCGCGGCCAGCGTCGCGTAGTCGCCGGGCACGGTGTCGCGGTCGTACTCCTTGGCCTTCTTGACGATGTGCTGCGTCATCTCGGCGATCTCGCGCATGAAGGCGGCGCGGCTGAGCTGCCCCTTCTCCATCTGCGCGAGCTTGTATTCCCACTCGCCGGTCAGCTCGGGCCTAGAGAGTTCCTCCACCTGCAGCCCGCGCAGCAGCGTCATGAGCTGGAAGGCCTTGGCGGTGGGGATCAGCTCGCGGCCCTCGCGCAGCATGTACTTCTCGGTGAGCAGCCCTTCGATGATGGCCGCGCGCGTGGCCGGCGTGCCCAGGCCCTTTTCCTGCATCGCCTCGCGCAGCTCGTCGTCTTCCACGAACTTGCCGGCGCCTTCCATCGCGCCCAGCAGCGTGGCTTCGGAATAGCGCGCCGGCGGGCGCGTGCGCAGGCCCTTGGGCTCGACGGACTCGGCCAGCACCTGCTCGCCCGGCTTCACCGGCACCAGGTTCTTGCCGTCCTTCTCGTCGTCCTCGCTCACGGCCTCCTTGCCGTAGATGGCCATCCAGCCCGGCTTGACCAGCACCTTGCCGTCGGAGCGGAAGGCGTACTTCTTGTCGTCGCGCTCCACCGTGCTGATGCGGGTGGTCACCTGGAACTCGGCGCTCGGGAAGAACACTGACAGGAAGCGCCGCACCACGAAGTCGTACAGCTTCTGCTCGGCGTCCGACAGGCCGCTGGGCGCCTGCAGCGTCGGGATGATGGCGAAGTGGTCCGACACCTTGCTGTTGTCGAACACGCGCCTGGTCGGCTTGACGTAGTTGCCGTCGATGGCCTGCTGCGCGAAGGGCGCCAGGTGCCTCATGCCGCTGGTGGCCAGCATGCCCATCGTCTGCTTCACCACCGGCAGGTAGTCCTCGGGCAGCGCGCGCGAATCCGTCCGCGGGTAGGTCAGCGCCTTGTGCCGCTCATAGAGCGACTGCGCCAGCGCCAGCGTGGTCTTGGCCGAGAAGCCGAAGCGGCTGTTGGCCTCGCGCTGCAGCGAGGTCAGGTCGAACAGCAGCGGCGAGGCCTGCGTGGTGGGCTTGCTCTCTTCCGTGACGGTGGCCGGCCGGCCGCGCGCCGCGTCGGCGACGGCGCGCGCCTCGGCCTCGCTCCACACGCGGTCGGCGCGCCATTCGGGGTCCGGGTCGCCGCTGGGCAGGAGGGGTGCATTGGCCTTCTTCCAGTTCGGGTCGAACCACTTGCCGGGGTAGCTGCCGGCTTCGGCGAGAAAGCTGCCGTGGATTTCCCAGTAGTCGCGGCTGACGAACTTGCGGATCTGCTCCTCGCGCTCCACCACGATCGACAGCGTGGGCGTCTGCACCCGCCCCACGGTGGTGAGGAAGAAGCCGCCGTCGCGCGAGTTGAAGGCCGTCATCGCCCGCGTGCCGTTGATGCCCACCAGCCAGTCGGCCTCCGAGCGCGAGCGCGCCGCATCGGCCAGGCCCTGCATCTGCTGCTCGCTGCGCAGCTGCGCGAAGCCGTCGCGGATGGCCTGCGGCGTCATCGACTGCAGCCACAGGCGCTTGACCGGCTTGCCCAGCGGCTTGCCGCCGCCGGCGTACTGCTCGATCAGGCGGAAGATCAGCTCGCCCTCGCGCCCGGCGTCGCAGGCGTTCACCAGCTCGATCACGTCCTTGCGCTTGGCCTGCCTCACCACCGCGTTCAGGCGGGTCTTGGTCTTGTCCACCGGCTTCAGGTCGAAGTGCGGCGGGATCACCGGCAGGTGGGTGAAGCTCCACTTGCCGCGCTTGACGTCGTACTGCTCCGGCGCCTGGATCTCCACCAGGTGGCCCACGGCGCTGGTCACCACGTACCGCTCGTTCTCGAAATGCTCGTCGTGCTTGTCGAACTTGCCGCTCACCGGCGTGAGCGCACGCACGATGTCCTGCGCCACCGACGGCTTCTCAGCAATCACCAAAGTCTTCGTCATCAGGGGTCTCTCTATACTCGCGCCTCTCGCGCGCATGCACGCGCACACACATACGCACGTGCGTGCGCGCAGGTGCCTGTATTCAAGCTATCAGAACTCGGCGATGCCCAGCAAATCCCCCACCTCGCCGTCGGCTTCGCCCGCCCGGCGCATCCAGACGCGGCGCTCGGCCGTGCACGGCAACGGCGTGTTCGCCGTGCAGCCCATCGCCGAGGGCGAGCGCGTCATCGAATACAAGGGCGAGGTGATTTCCTGGGAGGAAGCGCTGCGCCGCCATCCGCACGACCCGGCGCAGCCCAACCACACCTTCTACTTCCACGTCGACGACGAGCGCGTGATCGACGGCGGCGTCAAGGGCAACGCCGCGCGCTGGATCAACCACTCCTGCGATCCGAACTGCATCGCCGACGAGGACGGCGGGCGCGTGTTCATCAAGGCGCTGCGCAACATCGAGGCCGGCGAGGAACTGAGCTACGACTACGGCCTGATCATCGACGAGCCCTACACGCCCAAGCTGCTGGCCGAGTTCCCCTGCTGGTGCGGCGCCGCCGCCTGCCGCGGCACGCTGCTCGCGCCGAAGGACGACGAGGACGGCGCGAAGAAGAAAAAGAAGAAGGCCAAGGACAAGAAGAAGGCCGGCGACAAGAAGAAGAAAAAGGCCAAGAAAAAGGACGGAAAGAAGGCGACCGGGTGAGCACGGCGGCCCTGTCCTCGCTGTCTGCGCAACTGGCGGCGCTGCTGCCCGGCCTGGCCGTGGAGCAGGTGGACGAGATCGCCTCCACCAACACCGAACTCATGGGCCGCGCGCGCGCCGGCGACACCTCGCCGGTGCTGCTGGTCGCCGCGCGCCAGACGGCCGGCCGCGGCCGCGTCGGGCGCGGCTGGGACAGCGCCCCCGGCGATTCGCTCACCTTCTCGCTGGCCCTGCCGCTGGCGCCGGCCGACTGGTCCGGCCTGTCGCTGGCCGTGGGCGTGAGCGTGGCCGAGTCGCTGGACGCCGACGGCGCCGCCCGCGTGCAGCTGAAGTGGCCCAACGACCTGTGGCGCCAGGACCGCAAGCTCGGCGGCATCCTCATCGAGACGGCCGGCGCGCCGGGGGGTGCCCTCGCCGGACCGGGTGCCGCGCGGCAGGTCGTCATCGGCATCGGTCTGAACCTGGCCGAGCGGCCGGCCGAGGGCCTGCGCACCGCGCCGGCCGCCGTGCGCGAGTGGTGGCCGGACGCCGGGCCGGACGCGGTGCTGGCACGCATTGCACCCGCGCTGGTGGCCGAGGTGCTGCGCTTCGAGCGCGAGGGCTTCGCGCCGGTGGCGCCCCGCTTCGCGGCCCGCGACGCACTGCGCGGGCGCGAGGTGGTGCTCAGCGACGGCACCGCCGGCCTGTGCGAAGGCGTGGGCGCGGGCGGCGAGCTGCTGGTACGCACCGCTGCCGGCGTGCAACCCGTGACCAGCGCCGAAGTGAGCGCCCGCCCGCGCGGCATGCCGCCGCTGGCCTGACAATCCGCCCCCATGCTGCTGCGCCTGCTGCTCGCCGTGCTGGTCCTCGCCAACCTGGGCTACTGGTGGTGGTCGCGCGGCGACGACCCGGCGGCGCAGGAGCGCGAGCCGCATCGCCTGCAGCAGCAGGTGCGGCCGGAGGTGCTGCAGCTCGGCCGCCCGGGCGCGCCGGATGCGCCTGCCGCCGCGCCCGAGGCCGCCCCGGCGCCGCCCGCGCCCGCCGCGCCGCAGTAGCCGGCGGCGCCCTACGCCGTTTCCTGCGAGGTATCGAAGCGCACCGTCACCCGCGTGCCCGGCGGCTGCATGCCCGGATGCGCGTCCTCCAGCGTGATGGTGGCGCGGTGCTGGCCGGCGATCTCGCGCACGATCGGCAGGCCCAGGCCCGAGCCGTCGGCCTCGTTGCCGAGCACGCGGTAGAAGGGCTCGAACACCAGCTCGCGCTCGGCCTCCGCGATGCCCGGGCCGTTGTCCTCCACCTGCAGCAGCAGCACGTGGCCGAAGGGGTCGGCCAGCACGTGCGCGGTGATCACGCCCGGCCGGCCGGGGCTGGAGGGCGTGTAGTTGATGGCGTTGTCCAGCAGGTTGCGGATCAGCTCGCGCAGCAGCGTGGCGTTGCCCAGCACCTCCACGCCGCGGGTGCCGGGCTCGGCGCCGTCGTAGCCCAGGTCCAGCGCGCGGTCCATGGCGCGGGGGACGGCCTCGCGCACCACCTCCATGGTCAGGCGCGCCATGTCGCAGGGCTGGCGCGCCAGCGCGCCGCTGCCGCCCTCGGCGCGTGCCAGCGCCAGCAGCTGGTTGACGGTGTGGGTGGCGCGGATGCTGGAGCGCCCGATCTGCTTGAGCGACTGCTTGAGCGCCTGCGCGTCAGCCGCCTCGCGCAGCGCCAGGTCGGCCTGCATGCGCAGCCCGGCCAGCGGCGTCTTGAGCTGGTGTGCGGCATCGGCCAGGAAGCGCTTCTGCGTGTTGATGGAGTCGGCCAGCTTGCCCAGCAGCACGTTCAGCGCCGACACCAGCGGCGCCACCTCCAGCGGCACGGTGGTCTCGTCGATGGGGCTCAGGTCGTCGGGGCGGCGCTCGCGGATGCGCTCCTCCACCACCGACAGCGGCTTGATGCCGCGCGCCAGCGCGATCCACAGCAGCATCACCGCCAGCGGCAGCAGCGCGAACTGCGGCAGCAGCACGCCGGTGGTGATCTCGCCCGCATGCACGGCCTGGCGGCGGCGCGTCTCGGCCAGCTGCACCACCAGCGCGCGGCCCTTGCCGGCGGCGGGGCCGGCGCCGTCGTCGGGGCGCGGCGGCTCGGTGGCGGGCAGCGGCTCGGGCGCGTTGCCCTCGCCCAGCACGATGCGCGGCGGCCCGTTGAAGGCCGGCTGCCCGGGGCGGCCCAGGGGCACCCGCAGCTGGGCGATGCGCACCTCCTGGCCGCCCAGCAGGCCGTCGGTGATGTAGACGGTGCCGGGCGCCGCGGCGTCGCTCAGCGGCGGCGGCAGGTCGGCATGGCCGGCGACGTGGCGGCCGGCCTCGTCGACCACCTGGTACCAGGCCTGGTCGTGCTCGCTGCCGCGCAGCAGCGCCATCAGCGCCGGCGCGGGCGCGAAGGCGCGCTCCTGCTGCTGCGCCGTCACCGCCTCCTGCGCCAGCACGCGCACGCTGTGCGCCAGCGCCCGGTCATAGGGCGCGTTGGCGATGCCGCGGGCCACCAGCCAGGTCACGCCGATGGACAGCAGCACGATCAGCAGCGCCGGCGCCAGCAGGGAGTCGAGGATCTCGCCGAACAGCGAGTTCTGCGCGCGCTGGAAGAGCTTCATGGGCGGGCCCCGGCCCGGGGGGCGGGGTGAGCGGCCGTGCCGGGGTTCAAGGCGAGGAGGGGATTTTTTCGAGGCAGTAGCCCAGCCCGCGCACCGTAGCGATGCGGATGGGGCCCTTCTCGATCTTCTTGCGCAGGCGGTGGATGTAGACCTCGATGGCGTTCAGGCTCACTTCCTCGCCCCACTCGCACAGGCGCTCGACCAGCTGGTCCTTGCTGACCAGGCGCCCGGCGCGCTGCAGCAGCACCTCGAGCAGGCCCAACTCGCGCGCCGACAGCTCCACCATGCGCCCGTCGATGCTGGCCCCGCGCCCGGCCTGGTCGTACACCAGCGGGCCGTGCTTGATGGTGCTGCTGGTGGCGCCCATGCCGCGGCGGGTGAGGGCGCGCACCCGCGCCTCCAGCTCCTGCAGCGAGAAGGGCTTGGCCATGTAGTCGTCGGCGCCGAAGTCCAGGCCCTGCACCCGCTCCTCCACGCTGTCGGCGGCGGTGAGGATCAGCACCGGCAGCGCCGAGCCGCGCCCGCGCAGGCGCTTGAGCACCTCCAGCCCGTGCAGGCGCGGCAGGCCCAGGTCGAGGATCAGCAGGTCGAACTCGTCGGTGGCCAGCAGGGCGGCGTCGGCCTCGGCGCCGCTGGCCACGTGGTCCACCGCCGCGCCGGAGCTGCGCAGCGTGCGCAGCAGGCCATCGGCCAGCACGTGATCGTCTTCGGCGATGAGGATGCGCATGGAAGGCTCGCTGGCGGTGAGGATGCCGAAAATTCTAGGAGCCGCAATACGCTTCCAGTCCGAGGGCAACCACGGTGGCGACCTCCTCGCCCACGCCGGCGCGGAACTCGGCCTCGGCCTGCGCCACCGAGCGGCGGAAGGCCTCCAGCCAGGCCAGCCCGTCGGCGGTGAAGACCACGCGCCGCGCCCGCGCGTCCAGCGGATCGGGCCCGCGCGTGACCAGGCCCCAGGCCTCGCACTGGTCCACCAGCGCGCCCATCGCCTGCTTGCTCATGCCCGCCGCCTCGGCCAGCTCCGTCAGGCGCGAGCCGCCGCGCGCCAGGTGCCGGGTGATGTGGATGTGCGCGGCGCTCACCTGCTGGCGCGCCGCCAGGTTCGACAGCGCCAGCGGCACCTCCGCGTCGTGCGCCATCAGCTCGAACACCCGCGCGTCGAAGCGGCGCATCGCCTCGCCCAGCAGCCGGCCCAGGTGGGTCTGGCGCCAGGCGTCCTGATCGTCCTGCATGTCTCGATAGTAAGGCAGGCTGACCAAAAACAGGCTTTACGAAAAAGTATCGCCCCCTACACTACTGGTCAAGCATCCAGCCTGTCATCAACCACAGCGGGTGCAGTCCGAGTTTCAACCCGTTGTTCTTCAAGGAGATGTTCATGGATGCCGTCGTCAAGGGAGCCAAGGTGGCCAGTGGTGCAGACAGCGAGAAGGCCAAGGCCCTGCAGGCCGCGCTGGCCCAGATCGAGAAGCAGTTCGGCAAGGGCACGATCATGCGCCTGGGCGAGGGCGAGGCCATCGAGGACATCCAGACCGTCTCCACCGGCTCGCTGGGCCTGGACATCGCGCTGGGCGTCGGCGGCCTGCCGCGCGGCCGGGTGGTTGAGATCTACGGCCCGGAAAGCTCCGGCAAGACCACGCTCACGCTGCAGGTGATCGCCAACATGCAGAAGCAGGGCGGCACCTGCGCCTTCGTCGACGCCGAGCACGCGCTGGACACGCAGTACGCCCAGAAGCTCGGCGTGAACCTGCAGGACCTGCTCATCAGCCAGCCCGACACCGGCGAGCAGGCCCTCGAAATCACCGACTCGCTGGTGCGCTCCGGCGCCGTGGACCTGATCGTGATCGACTCGGTCGCCGCGCTCACGCCCAAGGCCGAGATCGAGGGCGAGATGGGCGACTCGCTGCCCGGCCTGCAGGCGCGCCTGATGAGCCAGGCGCTGCGCAAGCTCACGGCGACGATCAAGAAGACCAACTGCATGGTCATCTTCATCAACCAGATCCGCATGAAGATCGGCGTGATGTTCGGCAGCCCCGAGACCACCACCGGCGGCAACGCGCTGAAGTTCTACGCCTCCGTGCGCCTGGACATCCGCCGCATCGGCACCATCAAGAAGGGCGACGAGGCGATCGGCAACGAGACCAAGGTGAAGGTGGTGAAGAACAAGGTCTCGCCACCGTTCAAGACGGCCGAGTTCGACATCCTCTTCGGCGAGGGCATCAGCCGCGAGGGCGAGATCATCGACATGGGCGTCAACGCCCGCATCGTCGACAAGTCCGGCGCCTGGTACGCCTACAACGGCGAGAAGATCGGCCAGGGCCGCGACAACGCGCGCGAGTTCCTGCGCGAGAACCCGGATTTGGCGCGGGAGATCGAAAACAAGGTGCGGGAATCCCTCGGGATTCCCCTGCTGCCGACGCAGGAGGCAGCAGATGAAGCGTGAGCTTCATGCGCCGCAGTTTCGGCGCAGCCAGAACAAGGTGCGGGAATCGCTGGGCATCCCGCTGCGGCCGGCCGGCGCGGCGGCGAGCGAGGAAGCCTGAGTCCCGCTGCGGGCCGATGGGCTTCCAGGCACCGTCGCTCAAGGGCCGCGCACTGCGCCTGCTGAGCCAGCGCGAGCACTCGCGCGCTGAGCTGGAGCGCAAGCTCGCGGTGCACGAGGACGAGCCCGGCACGCTGGCCCGGGCGCTCGACGAGCTGCAGGCGCGCGGCTTCATCGACGAGGGGCGCGTCGTGCAGTCGGTGCTGCACCAGCGCGCCGCCCGCCTGGGCGCGGCCCGGGTGCGGCAGGAACTGCAGGCCAAGGGCATCGGCGCCCAGGCCGTCGCCGAGGCGGTGGCCGGACTCCAGGCCACCGAGTTCGAGCGTGCCCGGCAGGTCTGGCAGCGGCGCTTCGGCGGCGTGCTGCCGCGCGACGCGGCCGAGCGGGCACGCCAGGTCCGCTTCCTGATGGCGCGGGGCTTCGCCGGCGCCGTGGTGGCCCGGGTGCTGCGGCACGATCCGGACGACGTGGCCTGAACTCCGGCAGCAGGCCGTGCCTGCTTCCTATACTCCCGGCCGTTTTCAACAAGCGGACAGGGAGGACGACATGGACAAGTTCTGCAGGAAGCGGGCCGGCACGGTGCTCGGCTCGCCGGCCCGGCGCAACCACGCCGCGCAACGCCGACGCGGCTGACCGCGCATGGCTCGCGACACGACCGCAGCGCCCGCATCGGCATGGCGCACCGGCGCCCGGGCGGGTGCCACCTTCGTCTGGCACACCGTCCAGGGCCTGGCCCTCGCCTTCCTCCTGGGTGGCGGGGCGTTCTTCTTCTATCTCACCCGGCTCAGCGGCCCCGGCATGCCGGTGGCCCGGGCCGGCGGAGCGGGCGCGGTGGTGGCGCTGCTGTTCTCGCCGCCGACGCTGGTGGCGCTGCTGCTGATCCTGTTCGTCGGGGTGTACGCGCACATCGGCATCGCCTACGCGCGGGGCCGCGCGCTGCAGCGGGTGGTGGCGGCGCACGGCGACGCGGTGGCCGCGCGGGCCGCGGCCGCCATCGCCGGCCGCATCGAGGCCATGCCGCGCGCCCACGGCGCCCTGCAGCGCACGGCCGACTGGCTGTCGGTGGACGCCCTGGGCCAGCAGCTGGCGCCGGTGCTCGGCCAGGGGCGGATGCCGCGCATGCTGGCCGGCTTTCTCATCGGGCGGCTGCCGCTGTCGGACCTGCTGGCCGAATGGCAGGCCGGGCGCGCCGCAGCGGGCACATCGGCCGTCGAGGCGGGGCAGGACCCGGCGCTGCGGGCCCTGATCGAGCGCCGCGTGGGCGAGGCCCTGCACGACATGGCCGCGCCGTCGCGCCGGCCGCTGCTGCTCGCTTTGGCAGCGCATGCGGTGCTGCTGGCCGTGGGCCTGTGGCTGACCGCCTGAGCCGGCCGCCGAAAGGCGCTAGCTGCCTTCCGGCGTCGCGTGCTTCTTCAGCAGGACGCCGATCAGCTCCTCGATGACGCGCTGCTGCTCGGCGCTCAGCCGGGCGAAGTCGGCCGCCAGCCGGGCCACGCGCTCCGGCCCGTAGGGCAGCGGCGGCGCCTCCGAGGCCGTGGGCGGCGGCGCGGCGTCGACGGGTGCGAGCGGCTGCGGCTCGCCGAAGCGCAGCCACTGCGCCGGCACCTCGAGCCAGCGCGCCAGGGCCTGCAGGTTGTCCTGCGCCGGGATCGCCTCCCCCTGCAGCCACTTGCGGGTCGCGTGCGCCGTCACCGGCTGGCCGGTGCTGCGCCGGTTGAACTCGCGCGCCAGCGCGGTGGCGCCCAGCGTCCTCCAGCCCGCGCGGTCCAGCGAGGCGCGCAGGCGCCGGCTGAAGGCATCGCGTTCCTGGGCGGCAGTCATGCCGGCGATGGTTCCGGTATTGCTACTGAAAGTCAGTCGTCAAAAATTGACTTTCGGTCGATTGACTTCCAGAATCCGCGCGCTTCAGGCGCCATCGGCGAAGGCAGGGAGAGAGAAGTATGGGTTCAGGGTGGAGTGAGCGCCCGCCGGGGCATGGCACGCCGGCTGCCGCGGGCGCTGTCCTGGCGCGGCGCCGCGGCTGACCTGCCGTGCCCGCGAGCCGCCCATGGAAGCCTGGGACTGCCTGCTGCTCTTGTCCCTGTCAGCCTGGCATCGCCTCGACAGGTTCTATGGCCTGGTGCGCGATCTCGGGGCGGCCGGCTGTGCGCTGGCGGTGGCGATGGGCTGGCTGATGAACCGCTGGGGCCTGCGGCTGACGGCGCGCGATCCGTGGACCCTGGCCGTCCTGGGGCGCGCCCGCCGGGCAGGGCCCCTGGCGGCGGGAGGGGCGCGGGGGCGGGC
>Ga0182792_1001021_pt1 | contig 24296 bp, 12 predicted proteins | sample Passage237B_FD_130497 | JGI IMG/M metagenome (GOLD analysis project Ga0182792, IMG submission 130497) | Cellulose adapted compost microbial communities from Newby Island Compost Facility, Milpitas, CA, USA - Passage2 37B (version 2) (version 2) ...
GCACCTTCGGTGCCTTGGGTTTCGGGTGGGATGGATTGGCTGCCGGCAGCTGCCATACGCCGCCTAGGCCGCCCCCGGCTCCGACGGTAAGCACGTACGGCTGCACGCAGAAACCCTCCGTATACCTTTAATCCCGCCTAGGGGATTTGCGGCTTGCAGTGGGATGCACTACCGACCGTAGCAAAGACCCAAGCGGGGAGTTTTTTGCTTCCTTTTTTGCGGAAAAAAAGGAAGGCCCTGCCGCGGCAGCGGCGGAAAGCCATGAGCGCAAAGGCAAAAAGAAAAGCCCTCCGTGCAGCGGGAACTGTCTAAGCTAATCTTTCCTTTTTATACCCCAAACCTTTTCCTCACTGTCACGCCATAAGTAGCTGGCCTGCCGAGGTGAGCTGCCGCGAAGCCGAAGTCATAGGCGTAATCGACATACCGTTTATTCGCGAGGTTCTGCCCCCACAACATAAGCTCAAGGCCCGACAGCGCATAGCCGACATTGGCATTCAATAAGCTGTATGCATCCTGGCCCAGCGTGTTTTCGACGGTAAAATACTGCTGGCCGATAAATTTCCCGTATGCTCCCAATTGAATCCAATGGCGCCCAGCGGTCCCGAAAGGAATCGCGTATTGGGCACCTAAAAACCCAGTCCACTCCGGCGTAAACACCGGCTTATTGCCCTTCAACTGGATATTGCCTTCTTCACCGGCCGTAACCAGATCGCGATACCGCGCATGCGTGAATGCGATATTGCCCCAGAGGCTCAGGTTCTTCGCCGCCCGTCCGGCAGCTTCCAATTCCAGTCCCATGCTTTCCATACGCCCGGTGTTCTCGGTAACGGTTATGGCATCCGGCAATACCAACGTAGGGACCTGCGCATCGTTTACGATGGAGTAAAATGCCGCGACGTCCAGTTTCAGGCGTTGGTCAAGAAATGCGTTTTTCGAACCGATTTCGACATTATAGCTGTATTCCGGATCGAAAGCCCGCAACGATGCTTCGCTGGGATCGGAAGATAATTGTGAAATCCCACCAGCCCGGAAACCCAAGGCGTAACTTCCGTAAATATGATGGGTTTCATTGAAGGCATATTTAACACTTAAGCTCTCGGTTAAGGCATGGAAATCGGCGGATGCGGATGTGTCCGGCTGGACGACCATCACTTCACCGCCGTCCGGTTGAAATTCACCGCGTGCGTCCAATTTTGCATGCTCATAATCATACCGGAGTCCGGCCTGAAGTTCCCATCCGCCCCCGAAACGGAACCCTAGCTGGCCGAAAGCAGCCACCCCTTGATTAACGGCTGCGTTGGTCAATATACTCGTTGCGTGCGTTGGCGTCCCCTCACCCATCATCCCTGCATCTGCCCCGAAATAGGTCCCTTGCTTCGTAGGAGCGTCTTGGTGGAACAGGAATGTACCCACCGCCCAATGAAAAACGGCATCCTTGGCCGGTGCCGACGACAGCTTCAATTCCTGTGTGAAAACTTTCACGTTGTTCCAGTCCTTACCGTAGTCGTTGATGATCGAAATCGCATCCAACGGCGAGAAATCGCCATCGATGGGTGCCTTGTAATACCGGTAATTGGATTGGAAAGCCGTCTGCGAGCTGAAACTGATCGCGTCACCGAAATGGTTGATGGAAAGCGATAGGTTGCGCGACTCATCAACCATCGTTGTTTTCGCGTTCTGTGTCAACTGGAAGGGGTTTTCAAATGCATCATCCAATCCCATGATCAGGGCGAATGCGCCGTTGTTGCGATTGGAGACATGCTTGAAGTTCAGGGTCATCGCCCATTGCGGGCCCGGGAGGTATTTCAGGTAGTAATTGCCAAACACGGTGCGTTGTTTGTCGTAATGCGAGTCATCAAACAAATTGGTATAAAAGCCATTTGAGCCACTGAACATGCCCGACGCACCGAAAAACAGTTTATCCTTCAGGATAGGCGTGCGGACGCCGATGACATAACGCTGTTGTCCGTAATTGCCCACATTGGCTTCCACGAATCCATTGGGGCTGTTTGTTGGTTGCTTGGTAATGATGTTGATGACGCCGGCCATGGCGTTGCGGCCATACAGCGTCCCTTGCGGTCCGCGTAGCACCTCGATCCGTTCGATATCCTGCAGGTAAGGGATATACGTGTCCAGTCCGAATTGGTTCACACCGTCTACATACGTAGCCACCGCTTGATTGTACGAGGTCGTCGTGATACCCCGTATGGACGCGACATTCCGGTTGTCGCCGGGGTTGGCCATGTTCAGGTTGGGCACCACCGCCGTCACATCCGACACATTCCAGATGTATTGCTGTTCCACTTCCTTCGCGCTGACCACCGAAAGGCTTGCCGGAATATCATGCGGGTCGTTTTCCATTTTCTGCGCGGTCACTACCGCTTCATCCAAGCGGTTTTCGATACCGGTCAATGGGATATCGAGGGTCATGTCCCCGCTGACTGTCACGGCGTGGTTTTCCGTGGCGTACCCCAAGGCACTGACACGGATGATGTGCGTGCCGGCGGGGACGCGGCCGAGCACGAAGTTGCCCTGTTCATCGGTTGACGTAGCCAAGTTGGAGTTCAACAGTTGCACGCTAGCCTTTGGTAGGCCATGGCTGCCGCCTTCGGTGACTTTGCCGCTGACAGTGTGTTGGGCCACCGCCATTGCCGAGAGGCCCAAAAAAAACTGGAACAATAAACAACCGTGTATGAGTCTATAACGTTTAACCATGCCAATCATGCTTTTTTATTTCTTGAAGTGGGGCCGAAAATACCACAATTCTGCAAAAAAAACCAGCAGTAATTTGTGAAAATGGCAATGCTAAAGCAAATAGCCACACAGCGATGCTGTATGGCCATTTACATAAAAACAAACCAATAAATCAAATCAATAGCCCGTATTCTGCGTGAGATTGGGGTTTTTTGTCAGTTCTGCAAACGGAATAGGGAACAGCGTACGGGTCTGCGCCTGCGCGTGCGGCCGGTGGTTGAACCACGTCTTGGTCTGGAATACACCAAAGCGAATCAAGTCCTGCCTACGATGGGCCTCGGCTGCAAATTCCCAGCCCAATTCGTCCAGGAATCTGCCATACTGGATATCCGCCCCGCCATTGACGGCGTCTACCGATCCGTCCCTGTTCTGCCAACCGTAATTGTAGCTGCTCCCTTGCAGCAGTTGGGTACCCGTTACCGTGGCTTTTGCTGGATTATCCTTGAAAACGCGCTGCCGCACCTGGGTAACAAGCGCTGCCGCGCCATTGGCATTGCCCGTGCGCAGCAAAGCCTCGGCCTTCATCATGAGTATATCCGCGTAGCGAAACATGGGGTAATCATTATCCAAGTTGTTCGTTGCTCCCTTTTTGATTTCATATTTCCCGATGCGGAAACCAGCGTTACTTGGCGCAGAAGTGCCATCTCCTCCAATACCGGGCACATGCTTGACATAGTTGATCACCTCCTCTCCTGTGGTAGCGTGGTACTGCGGCCCTTGTATCCAGGTGTCGTACAACCTACCGTCGTCGGGATCGTATGTATCGATAAACTGGGGTACGGCGCAGTTTCCTCCCCAAGGGCCCGCAGACATTGCATATACCAACCGGCTCAGTGGATCCAGCGTTTTCATATGGATTTGGCTCCCTGTACCGTAAATCTCATCGTAAGGCACCGCAAAGATGATTTCGCCCGAATTCTCGTTGGTATAGGTGAACACATCGGAGTAGTTCAAATCCAGCGAGTATGCCTCGCTATTGATGACGTCGTCCGCTTCTTGGATGACTTTTCCCCATTGCGGTGTACCGGTATACACTTCCGCATTCAGGTAAATCTTGGCAAGCAGTGCCTTGGCCGCCCAACGGTTCATGCGCCCGTACATCGGCGCGACTTCTTCCGACAGCAGCGGCATGGCCTCCGTCAACTCCGTGATGACAAAATCGTAAACTTCCTGCCGGGTGCTTTGTTCTGGCAGCGAGTCATCCCGATAGTCGGTGACGATGGGCACATTGCCGTGGTTATCCAACAGGAGGTAATAAGCGAGCGCCCGTGCTGCCCGCAATTCGGCGATCGCATTCCTTCCCACTTCTTCCGGCAACGGCAATGACCCATCTTCGATCTGCATGATTACGCGGTTTGCCCGGCTGATTGCCGAATAGGCCTGATTCCAGGTGTTCGTCGGCTGCCACTGTTCGGACGTCCAATTGTGCTGATGCATCCGGCGATAGGTACCGCCATCGTCCCAGCCATTTGGCCGCACTGGCGTAACAATGGCATCGGCAGGCTCTTCCTGCAGGTCGAAATACCCCTGCCAACCGAACATCAACGTCCGGAATGGTGCATACACCGGGGCAAGAATATACGGCAAATCGCGCTCCGTAGGCTGGAAGTTCCGTTCGAGCACTTCGGAATATACCTCCTCGTCCAAGTTGGTACACGAATTGAAGCCACCTGCAAACAGCAAGGCCATGAGTGCGCCGATTTTTACTATTTTCGTGTTCATGAGTATATCAATCTTGTTCTACAATCATTAAAAAATAACACTTAACCCCAATGTATACGTCCGCGTATTCGGGTATTTATCGCGGTGGTCTATCCCCGGTGAGAAGGTGAAGTTCTCGGTACCGACGATTCCCATATTCACCGCTTCGGGATCGATTCCTTTATAACCCGTGAAGGTATAGAGGTTGAGCCCCGAAACGTACAGGCGCAGGTTGCTGATTCCTTTGATTGCATTCGGCTTGAAGGTGTAGCCCAATGTAACGTTGTCGATTTTCAGGTAATCGGCATCTTCGATATAGTGCGATACATAAACCAAATCATTGTTCAGCTGCTTGCCATATACGGGGTCGTAGGCCGTTTTCAGTACGTTGTATGCCTTGTTTACCGGGTTTTCATAATATAGGCGCTGCATGTTCAGCAGTTGGTGGCCGAACGCACCCCTGAAATTTACAGAAACATCGAAACGTTGGATATTCAGCGTATTGTTCCAACCCAAATTGTATTTAGGTATCCCGTTTCCGTAGTATTGCCGGTCTTCCGGTGTGGCGTCGGCTATCGGGATGGTCTCCCCTTCCCGGCTTTCCACCAGCCACTTCCCGTCGTCATCCACCCCGACACTTTTCAATACGAAAAACTGGCCGATCGGTCCACCTACCCGTACCCGGTGGGTAGATACCTGTATCGGCTCGCCGGTGTGCCCCCAATCGAAATACTCCGTAGTTACATTGAATTGATCGTTGGAGAGATTGATCAGCTTGTTTTTATTGGTTGAAAAGGTCAGGTTCGTATTCCATTTGAAACCCCCTTGATCCACTGCCCGAACATTCACCAAGGCCTCGAAGCCTGAATTCTGCATTTCACCGGCATTCAGCATCATGCTGCCGTACAGGAACGGCGGGGGGGGCACGGCAAAGTTGTACAGCAAATCCTTTACATTGCGTGTGTAATAATCCAGCGCACCGGTCAGGCGGTTGTTGAAGAGCCCGAATTCCAACCCAACGTTCCACTCCTCCTTTTTCTCCCACCGCAAGTCGGGGTTGAAATTCCGTGCGGGTACAAATCCCTGCACCCATTCGCCGTTGATGAAGGCACCTTGGGTCCAGTCGAAGTTATAGCTCGTCTGCGACATATAGGGCGAAGAAGCGATGGTCCCCGTCACCCCGAAGCCAGCACGCAGCTTGAGGTCCGATATAAACTGCACGGGTTGCATGAAGTCTTCATTCGCCAGATTCCATGCGGCTGAAAACGCCGGAAACGTCCCCCACCGATTGTTTTCGCCGAAGGTGGTCGAACCCTCCCGTCTTACGCTCGCCGTAACGATGTACCGTTCCTTCCACGAATAGTTGACCCGACCGAAGAAGCCGATCAGCTTCCACATGTCCTTGTTGCTGGCCATAGTGGCCTGGCCGCGCCGCAACGCGGCTCCCGCTTCCAGTTCGTTGTACGAATAGTCGTCGTTGGGGAAGTCGAAATTGTATACATTGAAAAACTCGCCCACGTTGTGCTGATAGCTATAACCGCCCAGGAGGTTCAGGCTGTGATCGCCGAACTTCTTGTTGTAGTTTGCCGTCAGTTCCAGTAGGTCCTCGGTGTTCGAGGTGGTCGAGCGATTTGCAGTCCCGTTCAAACTGTTTTTGGTCGTATTGACGTGCTGGAAAGTCGTTGAATTGCCGGTGAGGTTGTTGTTGACAACCCGGGACAACAACATTTTCAAACTCAGGTCTCCGATTGGTCGATAGTCCAGCGAACCGCTGAAGCGGGTTTCACGGAAAATCCGGTCATTGACCGTTTCGTGGATGATGCCCAACGGATTATCATACATATAAGCGGTCCCCTCCTTCCATGTTCCGTCTGCATTCTTGATTTCATCCGTCGGATTACGGATCATGGCCTGCCGCCATGCCCAGCCACCGGCACCCCCTTGCTTGGCCGAAAGGTTTTGGTTGATGATTTGGATATTGGTCCGGAGCTTGCCGTCATACATCTCATGGTTGAGGTCGGCCCGCAGTGTCAACCGCTCCTGACCGGTTTTCAGCAATATCCCCTCCCAGCCCCGATAGTTCAATGAACCGGTGAAGTTGGTCCGCGAACTGCCACCGAAAAACGTGAGGTTATGGTTGTGGCTGACCGGATTCTGCAGCACTTCATCAATCCAATTGGTGTCGCCGCCCAGATCGTCGTAATCATACCCTTCTGCAATCAGCCGCCGGTAATCGCTGGCGTCCATCATTTCCGGTTTCCGAAAGATGGTTTGCACGTTGGCATAGCTGTTGTATTCGATGGACGTACGCGGTTCTGCACTCCTGTTTTTACGCGTGGTAATCAATACCACACCGCCCGTAGCACGGGTACCGTAGATAGCCGCCGCCGAACCATCCTTCAGCACGTCGACCGACTCGATATCTTCTGGGGCGACAGTGGAAATGTTTCCGGGTACACCATCGATCAGCACCAACGGATTCTGCGATCCATTGATGGAATTGAGCCCACGCAGGTTAATCTGCGTCGTGGCGTTCGGATCGCCGCTGGGCGTAGTGATCCGGAGCCCAGCGACTTTGCCCTGGACCAACTGGGCGGCATCCCGTACCGTACCCTTGACGAAATCCTCGGATTTCACGCTGGCGATGGCACTGGTCACCTCTCCCCTCCGTTGGGTACCGTAGCCTACCACCACCACTTCCTCCAGCGTCTCCTGGGTGGGTACCAAGCGGATGGTCAATGTGGTCTGGTCATTCAAACTGAACTCCTGACTCCCGTATCCCAATGCAGAAACCACTAGTATAGCAGGTGGCGTATACCGAATGGTAAAATCTCCCGATGCGTCGGACGATGTCGAGGTCTCGGTGTTGCTGAGACTGATGGATACACCAGCCAATGGGATACCCCCTTCATCCATCACCTTACCGCGTAAGGTCGTTGGCTGCTGCGCAAATGCCAACTGGGCATAAAACGCAGATAACACGAAAAAATAACGGGATAGCTTTTTCATACAGTTAGTCATTTAGTAATTGCTTGGTCAAGAACACTGTAATTTAATGTTATATTAACATTTATAGGTGATGAAAACCGAAAAACGGCTACACTTTAATCGTAACTGGCCTCCATCTTAATTGGCCTATAATCCGGTTATTAAAATGTCTTTAAGACATCTATAACACAAAGTTAAGAAGCATCCCATCGCTACACTAACCACATATTGGCAAATATGCGCCATAAATTAACGGGAGATGGTTAAGATATGGAAATCATTAGGCAAAATAAGAAGCCTATCATTGTAAACGTCTTTGCTACATTTGTTTACAAAAAAAACCTAGGTTATGTCATCTTTTCCCTGCCGTGTCGAAGATGGAGAAAACTTTTAGAAGTTATGAAAACAATCCTATCCGCCATCCTACTACTTTGCAGCACGTCACTGCTTTGGGCCCAATCAGCAGAACACGCTTTCAAATTAGCTTTTAATCATATTGGAGTAAGTAGCATCCGGAACACTGCCGATTCCCTTCCTACGGATTACATCCGAAGCGGAAAAGCATTCGGTTCATTTTTCATCCAGTACAGGAAGACAGGAATACCGGATTGGACCAGTTCCCAAAGCGAGGATATGATACGGGAGGTATCCACGTCTACTGCCGTACGACGTTATGGCCCTGTTGACAATACCCGTAATCTCCTCACCGAAGCAACGTTTCGGTTAATTGGCGATGAGCTGATTTACGAGCTTAGCCTGAGCAACAATTCCGACTCACCTATTGAAATCGGCACGTTACGTTTCTCCATCCCTTACAACCGGCTTTCGGGAGAAAGCCCCAAGCAGATTTTCGAAGAACGCGTGCTGAAACATCACTTTATTTCTGGAGACGGTTCGTACTTATTTTTCCAGCGCCCTACCGGTAAGGGGCCATACTTGGTCATGACCCCGCTAGCCGGAACCGCACTGGAATACTATGATCTCGGTGACCCCAAAAGCCGTGACAACCGCGATTTCACCGTTTATGCCCACGCCCAAAGCACGGTGAAAGAAGATAACGTACATTGGCGTCTCCCCCTAACCAAGGGATTAATCAACCCCGGAGATACCCTCCGATACGGATTCCGGTTTAGCTGGGCAGGGGATTACGATGCCATCCGTCAAGTGTTGGTTACAGCGGGCTTGCCCGATATCCGTATCGTACCCGGTATGACCGTACCGAACAACCTTACCGTCAAATTCGCCATACGGAGCAGCACGCCGATCCATGCGATCCATGCCGAATTCCCGTCCGAAACAGCGATCACCAAGTTGCCTGCTTCTGGCGACAAGCAGTTGTTCGAAGCACGGTTCAAGCGATTGGGAGAAAATAAACTCACCGTGCTATTCGGTAAAAATCAAACTACCTACCTTGAGTTTTTCATCACGGAGCCTATCGCAACACTTTATAAGAAACGTGCTACCTTTCTGGCCAACACCCAACAAATCAAAGCACCCGGCAAATGGTATGATGGTCTTTTTGGCCAATGGAACATGCGCGATACGATGGTACTTAGCCCGGATAACCCCGACGGCTTCGACCAAAGCCGGTTGGTATATCTCTTGACCTGCGACGATCCGGGACTTGCCAAGGCACCCTTCTTGGCAGCCAAGAACCTCTATTTCCCTGAACAACAGGAAATCACGGCCATCGACTATTACATCGATAATTTCGTATGGGGCAAGCTGCAGCGAACCGATAAGGAATATCCTTACCCCTATGGCGTTTACGGCACACCGGACTGGTATACCAACCGTGACCCCGAGAAACGAAAGGCTATCACCAACCAGAACCTGGATAAGGAGCACATTTGGCGGTCATACGATTATCCCCACATCTTCATGCTTTATTTCCATATGTATCAGCTCGCCAGCAAGTATCCAGCATTCCAGTTCAGCCACAGTGCTGATACCTATTTCATCCGTGCCAAAGAAACGGCAAAAGCATACTTCACCTATCCATACGACATCCTACCGTGGTATGAGACCTACAAATGGGGCTGCTATAATGAATTGCTGCTGGTCGATATCATTGCCGAATTGGAGAAAAAAGGCTACCGGGAGGACGCGGATTGGCTACGGCACGAATGGGAGAAGAAGGTCAAGTATTTCATTTACGACGACCCATACCCTTACCGGTCCGAATACAGCATCGACGCCACCGCATTCGAATCGAGTCACGCCCTGGCCAAATATGCGCTTCATAACGAACTACGGCCCGACACGAACCTGTGGTTTGATAAGAACCTCGAAAAATGGTATTCGCACCCGCATGTACATCGCGACAGCGCCCTGCAATTCATGGAGGAGCAGATTCAGGCCAACATCGCTTGCAGGGGATGGCTGGAAAATGCCTACTACCTCAAAGGCAGCGATTTTCGAGGCAATAGTGATAAATACCTGCTCAGCTACATGGCACAGATGGGTGGTTGGTCCATCATGGATTATGCGCTGCATTACGCCAAAAATCCATCCGAGTACCTCTCATTGGGCTATGCTTCATACCTCAGTTCCTTTGCGCTGATGAATACCGGCGATGCAGCAAGTAACTATGGTTTCTGGCATTCCGGGAAGGAGAACGATGGCGCTTCGGGCTGGGCATTCGAACCGCTACTGCGTACCACCAGTTGGATCCAGCGGGAGCAATACCGCGGCCCTTGGTACTACGACGGTGAAATCGATCTAGGCTATGGTGGTGCTTTGCGCTCCGCGGCCACCATCGTGGTCAATGATCCGGATTTTAATTGGTATGCTTATGGCGGCGACCTCCTACATCGCGGCGACCGGTTTGCCGTACAACCGAAAGACGGCCTCCAACAACGCTTCTATTTTCTCAACGGCGAAACCAAATTAGCCATTACCTGCGAAACGGACGGCTTTGCTCCTGCTTCCGACGCCATTACATTCGACATTTCCCTTTCGGACATCACGCTAGTGCTTGAAAACCGCACGAATATGCCCCACGAACAACAGCTGACGCTCAGCGGGTTTCCTGCGGGCACGTACGCGGTGGAGCTGAATGGACGGGCGCTAACCGATTTGCGAACCACAAGTGTTGCAACCCTGCTAACTATCCCGGTAACGCACGAAAACCAACGGTATACCGTTAGGCTGAAAAAATATGGAGGGTAGATAGTACTACGAAAATAGGTGATACCAGCCCACGGATTAATACGGTGCTTCATTCGACCGTTACGTTAAATACAAACGTAGCCTGTACCGTTTGGCCTGGCTCATGTTCGTACACTAAAGCCTGTTTGATGGTGTACGTCTGACCGGCAGTCGCCTGACCGGGATACTGTCCGAGGGTAAACAATTGGGTGTTTTCATTGAATTCCGAAAATACCCGTGCTCCCGCACCCCAAGCAATGACGTCTCCAGCTGAGTCGAACCAGTGTCCGTAGCCATTGGCAGTTGTCGTGGCATTCAGTCCGCCATCGCTTTCCACGGCATAGAAGGTGATTTCATCGCCCAACATGTCCGTGATTTGACTCGGTTGCAATACGAATGCGGTAGCGAGGGCGCTTTGATTGACGGCTACTGTCGTGCCGGAATAATTTTCCGCATCGTAAGGGAAACTGATGTCGTACGTGAAGGTGATATCTGCCGGTTCATCGTCTTCATCAAACATGAGGTAGCCGATCACGCCGGTATTGGTGACCTTAATCTGATAAGGCCACTGTTCGTCGTTGGCCTCATCCTCATCCCAAGCATGTGGGGCATAGGACGTGGGCGCACCGGTGACTACAAAGAATAGGCGATCACACCCTACCGGCACCGTAAAGGTAGCCGTACCGGTGACGTTACTGTGCATATCGCCATACACCCGGTTGCCATTTTCCAGCAATGCCACATAGCCATAGCGCCAGCCTGCACGTTCCGGATCGGCAATTGGGTTGTAGCCGGACTCATTGATCAAGCCGGTAAAAGCTATGGAAACTTCGGTGCCGGCATCCGGCACTTCCAAGGGGATGACGTTATACCCCGTGGTGCCTGGCGTACGATCATAGGTGACACGTAGGGTCCTATCACCGAGCACGGTAAATTTGTAGGTCAAGGCACCGATGCTATTAGCCCCGAGATCACGTAAGGCGTCGATATCCCAGGTGGCAAACTTCGTGGCCATGTCATAGATCTCGTCATTCAGTTGCGCATCCGAGATACCGGTCATCCGCTTATACGCTTGAATCGGATCTTCGGGCTGTACCGCCTCACGCCACACCCTGCCGACGATATCCAGGCCATGCTTGTCGGCCCAATAGTGATGGATAAAATAATTGGCATAACGGTACCACTCGTGGATTTGATGCCGGTGGTAGTTTTCGGTGTAGACATTGAAATCATGCGATCCGAAATTCTGGCCAGGGTAGCTCTGGTGTGCCTGCCACTGTGCAGTTTGTTCCCAGAAGCCGTTGCCGCCATTGCCGCCGAATCCATAACGGAAGCCATGCGCAGCCCCTAAATCGCACCGGACCTGGTATTGGAAACTGTGTCCGATCTCATGGGCGATGGTCGCTCCCACGGGTTGAGCGGTGTTCGGACTGATCCACAAGGCGCCGATTACGTCATCGTACCCACCACCATAGGCCATCCACTCGGTGGTGTGATGCAGGAAAATCATCATTTTGTACTGATCCAGGTTTGATTTCCCGATCCCCTTTTCTGCAAACCCAAGCTCGTTGACATTCAGCGCGTAAAACGACTCGGCCTTTTCCAGCAAATCGTCGATATCTACGCGATAAGCCTCATCCACCGCCGCCGCACCCGGATCGTTGCTCCCGTATCCGCCGCCCCAGAACACGATAAAGTGCTGCGACTGCCTGCTTCGATGGAAGCTCCAGGTACTCGTACTGTCCTCGAAGTCCATGTCAGCAAATTCGACAGGCTTATAAACTACCAGGGTGTCCGAATCAGGTTCTTCTACCGGAGGTTCTTGGCTATCCTTCTTACAGGAAAAGATAAAAAACAACAAAAAAGCAGCAAATAGGCTGAATACTGATGGTAAATACGCAACTGTTTTTCGCATGGCGAGGGGTTTACGGAATTTAAGTCATACAAGCAAGGATTACCGGAAACATTCCGGTAATCCTTGCTCGTTATTTACTGTTGGCGGACATCGCTCATTATTCGACGGTGATATTGAACTCGAAAATCACTTGGATGATGCCGGAGCCGCCGTTGTAAACCAGGGATTGCCGCAGGGTAAAGGTGTCACCCGCGACATTGACATCCGGGAACTGACCGATGTTGAAAACCCAGTCCCTGGTATTCAGCTCAGAATACAGGCTGGAATTATTTCCCCACGTGGTCACGTCCCCGTCTGCGGTAAACCAATGCCCCGGTGCGGCGGCTGTACTCTCCGAATTGAGGGTGCCATCACTTTCGATTGCATAATAGGTGATTTCCGTACCCATTTTAGCAGCAATCTCGCTGGTCGATAGGCCAAAGATGGTTTCCAGTTCGGCCTGGTCTATGGCTACCGTGGTCGGGGTGTAACCGGCTCCCTCAGGGAGCGTCACCGCTTGGGTGATGGTAGTGACCCGCGCAACCGAGCGTTTCACGGTATTCAACTTAAACCGGATGATGTGCGTACCGGATTTATAAAACCTTGCCGTGGTAGCGGTGTTGATGTTCTGGCCGATATCGACCTTATCACCGGCAATCCGGTAATTCGCCACGGGATTACCGGTATGTTCTGTTGTGCCGACCTTCGTGGCGGTCTTTACCGGATACACCAACCCCTTAAAATAGGGGTAGGCATACACAATCGCCGTATCGGTCAGCTCTTCCGGATAGAAAGGCGACCAGTCGGCAAAACTTGGCAGTGCAGCCCGCCGGATGACCTCGCCATCTGCAGGGTTGAATACCTCGCCATCTTTATCCAACCACATATAAATGATTTTATTCTCGCCCGACGGCCGGTGTTCGACGCTCACCGAATAGGCACTGGCGGGAAGATTGGCAGTTACAGATTCCGAACCGATGACACTGGTCTGGGCAGTTGCCGAAAAAATCGAATCAGGCTTCATGGGAATCAGGTTGATATCCAACACTTCGTTATAGACTTTCGTACCCGAAATATTCTTTACCTGCAAGTCAATCGTATAAACACCAGGTTCGATTTCTTCGGTAGCCGGCGAAAAGGTCACTTTCCCACCGATGTTGTTTACATCGATGCCCGGTGCGCTGGAGGTACCAATCTTTTCGGCCAGTTGCTCGAGCGTCGTCACGTCTACGCCGACTTCAGCAAGGTACACGGAAAAATCTTTCGGTACCAAAAACTCGGGCATAGCGGCACCGGTTGCTTTGTTGCGTATCTCCATCAAGTCGACGTACATTGGCGTCGAGCTGCCATTCGCAATCAGGGGATCGGTACTCAACGATGTTCCCTGCACTACCTGCACTTCGGCTACACGATACCGCAAATGGTCATTCAAGTACCCGATCTGATCCGGTTTGCAGCCCTGCATCAACACGAAGGGCAACAGGCCGACCCGGCATATATCTTTCCATTTCATAACATTATGCTTAAAATTTCTGTTAGTTAATAGTCACATTGAACACAAACTCGACACGGATCCGCTCATTGCTCCGATTGGTATATACCATCGCCTGCTTGATCGTATAGGTGTCGCCCACGGCGGACCTATCGGGGTATTGGCCGATATTGAATGTAAACGATCCTGCACTGTACTCGGAAAATATCCGCGCATCTGCTCCCCAAGCCACGACCTTGCCATTGGCGTCAAACCAATGGCCCGGTGCATTTGCCGTAGAGGTACCATTCAGTGTACCATCAGGCTCGATGGCGTAAAACACGATGGAGCTGCCGATCAATCTGGGGATGTCTGCTGCATCCAAATTAAAGGTATCGGCTATCCACGCGCTGGAAGCGGTGACCGAAGCACCGGTGTACGCGCTTGCTGGCTTGAACTTTACGCTGTAGGTAAAGCGGAGGCCGCCCCCTTCCAAATCCTCGATATACGGACCGCTTTCTGCTGAGGGGTAAAAGTCGGCGATAAACGTATGTTGGTTTGACAAGACATTTAGCACGGTGCCTGATGCCGTCTTGATGCCCGTGGTTTGACAGGGTATGCGCGTATCGGCCTGATCATTCCGGTCTACCCGCACACTCCCGTCAGGTGCCGTCTCATCGGGTTCGCCCCGCACCTTGATGTAATACAGGTGATAAACATCCTGATAAGACCATGCCCCTTGGGGCTGCAACTGCTTGTTATAGGCAAATCCGTTGATTGCCGTGCCATTATCCATGGCCGTATAACTGGTTTTGGCGTTGTTCAGACTGTGCTGCCCGTCGTTATATAGGTAGGTACGCACCGAGTCCAGGTCGATATCGGCCAGGAAGTCATCAAATTCATAGCTCGCATTTTCATCTGCTTCCAGGGCCAAAACCCGCTTAAACTGATAGAATTTGGCAATCGAATAATCCGAAGGGACCCAAAAGGTCTGGGCATTATTGATCTCGTCTTTCAGCCCGAAGTGGTCAATCACCATCAACAGCGTATCGAACATGTGGTTGGGGTGGGAAGCCAGGTAATCGTAGGTATCCTGATTGACCTCGGCCACGTGCAATCCGTCATCCGTCAGGTATGCCGCTTTCTTGCATGCTGAAAATCCAATTAGGATTGCCAACAAACTGGTATATATAGGTTTCATATCGTATCTCTTATTATGTTATAAACTGACCGTAGACCAATACGTATTCTGCCGCAATAACGGGTTCTGGTTAATCAAGCTCGGATCGAAAGGCCATACATATTTTCCCCGGTTGAACAATTCTTCACTCATCCGGACACTGTTGAATTGGTATACCCCCCCGTATCTATACAGGCGAACCATATCGTAATACCGGTGCCCTTCCAGGAAAAGCTCGCGGGCCCGTTCGTCGAAAATCGCTTCAATCAGTGATCCCTCTCCATCCCAGGGTTGTAGGCCGGATTGAAAGCGTACCTCATCTAAGATTGTCCGGGCATCGGCAGCCTTGCCTGTCATCGCCAATGCTTCTGCACGCAACAACTTGATGTCCGAATAGCGGAACACGACGATGTTATTCTTGTATATCGGCACCGCATTGTTCGTTTCATCCGAATAGGTAAGGTTTGCGTATTTATTGCAGATGACGAAACTGCTGCTGACGGTGGTATCGTACGTATAAGTCAACCGCTTATCTGCCGGATCGTCAAACAACGTCTTGATATGCGCTTTCGTGATGGTCAGCCGCGGTGCGGTATGCGTCCGGTGATACTTGGTGCCGGCCAGCGTAAAATCACCGATGCCTACCCTGGTTCCTTCGTTAGCCGCATTCTGCGATATCTCGAAAATGCCTTCGGCGGAATTGCCCTCGAAGATAGTATGGTACGGAATGCTGTCGCGCGACACATAATAGTAGAGGCCGCTCTTGATTACGGAGTCCGCAGCTGCGGCCGAGGCCTCGTAGTTGCCGGTCCACGCATGCACGTGCGCTTCCAAGGCAAATGCCGCCCCTTTGTTGGCCCGGACGGCAAAATCTGCCGAGGCCAGGTTTTCCCAATCCAACAGTTCCTTGGCTTTTGCCAAATCGGCCAAGCTTTGCGCCATCACCTCCTCGGTTGTTGCCGCAGCATGGTTTTCCGCGTAGATCGGTGCGACGGCTTCCGTGAGGATGGGTACCCCTCCCCAGATGCGGCCGATATAAAAATACGTGAACGCACGCATATAATAAGCTTCACCAAGCAGGAAGTTGCGAGTCCTTTGGTTATCAAACACATCGGAATCCATCTCCGGCACATACTTGATGACGCGGTTAGCCTGGTCGATTACGCGATAAAACAAATCGTAACGCCGAAGCAGGTACATCGCGTCTGTCGTCGCATACACTGACAGCGGCAGTCCCCAATTCATGCTCACTACATGCTGATAGGGATAGGTGTTTGACGTGGTGAATTCATCCGATGGCATATCACCATAAGCATAGAAGGCGACACCATTGCCACTATTAAATGCGCTGCGGAGCAGTGCATACATCCCTGCCACCGCATTATTGGCATCGTCCTGTGTTTTCCAGAAATTCTCGTCTGTAGACGCACTTTTTGGTGCTAAATCCAAAAAATCCTTGCATGATGATGCCAAAAGCACCATGCTGATCAAAACAATAACTAATTGATTTCTTTTCATGACCTTCTTCTCCTCCTATAACGTGATATCCAAACCAAATGTCCATTTCTTGGGTATGGGGTATCCATTCCCCGTCGAATAACCATTAGCCTCTACGGCTTCCGGATCCGGCACGGTCGACCAAGAGAAAATCGCAATATTATCCAATACGGCATACAGGCGCATCGAGCTGATACCGAACCGCTTCGAAAAGGCCTGCGGCACCGTATAGCCAGCGCGAACGTTCTTGATCCGGATGAAGCTGGCATTCTCGACGAACGTACTGTTGGCGATATGCCAATTGTCCACCGTGTTGTGGAACAAGGAGGGGAACTTCGTCTGGTCGCCCGGCTTCATCCAGAAATCGGCCATGGTAAAATCACCGGCAATGGCGGAGTTAGGGCCCCACGTACTGAATAATGTGGCAGAACCGGCATCCTGCAATTTGTCCGACAGGTAGCCATTCCATAACGTACGGCCGAAAATAAAGGTCGCCAATGCCGAAAGCGACCAATTTTTGTAGGTGAAGGTGTGGGTCATCCCACCGATAAAATCCGGATTTGGATCGCCCATATCGACCTTGTCGTTTTCGTCAATGCTATAGTCGCCGTTCATGTCCAATCGGCGGGGGTCTCCGGCCCGATACATCGTGCCGCCGTAATGCCGTATCCGGTCGCCCGTAAGGGGGTTGACGGGTACATCGGCATCGGTCGCATAGACCCCATCGACTTTCCAAACCTTGAATGGATACAGGGGCTGGCCGACATTAAGGGTACGTTCCATCCAAGACGGACCGACTTTGATTTCCTGACCACCGTTTGGTAACCGGGTTACGTAATTGCGGTTATAGGAAATATTGAAGTTGGTGCTCCATTGGAAGGTCGACCGCGGAGACATATTGCGCGAGTTGACGGTCAGCTCGACACCGGTATTGCGCACGCTGATGAAGTTGGTCGAGATATTTGAGTAGCCCGACGTGGCTGGCATTTGCAAACCGTATACCAGGTCTTTGGAGTCCCTGATGTAATAGTCAGCATTAATCGCAATCCGGTCGTTCAGCATATTGAAATCCACACCCGCATTGAACTGCGGGGATCGCTCCCATTTGATGGTTGCCGAAGTGGCATCGACGGCATAGTTTGGATAGTTCACGTTTGTCCCGTTATAGACAAATTGGTTTCCACCCAGCCCATTATCCGTGACAGATCCGTAATACGCACCGCTGTAAGCCAGCATCGTATAATGTGCGTATTCCGAGCCGGGATCGCGGCCGGTAAGCCCATAGCTACCCCTGATCTTGAAATAGGATATAAAGCTTGTCCAGTCCTTGAAGAATTCCTCTTCGGTCAAGGTCCATCCCGCTGAAATGGAAGGAAAGATACCCCACCGGTTATCTGCACTGTAACGGGATGAAGCATCCATCCGGTAACTGGCGGAAATCAAATATCGGTCTTTATAGTCATAGCCAAAACGGCCAAATATGGACATGCGTGAGCGCTCAGCGATACCGGAGTTGCCCGAAAGATTGGGGCCTGCCGCGATTCCGGTAACGGTCTTGATCGCATCATTGTTGTTGCTCCTGCCCCACAGGTAGTTGTAATTGGCCACATTCTTTTCTAGGCCATACCCCAGAACACCGGAAACCGTGTGCGCATCGTTGATGGTCTTTGCATAATTGAAATAACTTTCCCATTCCCAACGCCTGTTCTGGTTCACCCAATTTTCTGCGATATTCTGATTACCCGTTAGCAAGCTCGGCCGGTATAGGTCGCGGGTATTGTTATTCACGTTAAACGAAAACTGGGACCGCAGCGATAATTCCGGGATGAAGAATTCCTTTATCGTACCCGCGACATTGCCATTGATGCTGGTGCTGCGGTCGTCATCCAGCAGGCCATCATACCGGCCTGTATATACCTGTTCTTCCAAGTCTGTGATCTGCCAAAACGATGACGGGAAGCCCCACGTCGAAAACGGATATTTTGTACCGTCGCCCGAACCGTGTTTCGCCTTGGTAAAACCTGCGAAGATATTGGTCTCGAACTGCAGGTTTTCCAGCGGGTTGACCTGCAGCAACAGCCGAGGAGTCAAACTCTGGTTTTCATAGCCCATCATGACCCCTTCTTCATAGTAATGTTGAGCCGATATACGGTACAAAAACTTTTCCATGGTGGCTCCCACGCTCACGTTGACGTTGGTAATGGGGGCCGACTGCAAAAACAGTCCTTGCCAATCCGTGGCTTGGTTGTACGCAGGGTTCAAGCTATCTGTCAGCATCTGGTGAATCTGCCCGTTATAAAACCAATCGTAATCGCCCCCTGCATACAGCAACGCCATTTTCATCCGGCGTTCGGCAGCACCCACCGTGATGGGCTTCATGGCCGGACGGCTTGAAATACCGGTGTATGCCGCCACACGGACCTCCGGCTTGCCCAGTGCAGGCCGTTTGGTCTTGACAATAATGACCCCGTTGGCAGCACGTGCGCCATAAATGGACGAAGCCGAAGCGTCTTTCAGGATATCGACCGATTCAATATCGTTCGGATTAATGGCCTGGAGGGGACTGGCATCACCGTATGCAGCCCGGATATCACCCACGTCGTATATAATCCCATCAATGACATACAACGGTGCCTGCAACTGGTTATCGGCCAAGCCGAGGTTGCTGGACCCGCGGATATTGACGATATTGTTGGTCCCTGGCTCGCCGGACGTACTCATCACCGCCAAGCCCGCTACGCGGCCCTGAAGCATCGCATCAAACGTGGCGTAAGGGGTATTCTCAAATTCATGCCCCTTAACCGTGGAAACAGCTCCGGTCATTTTCCGGCGCTGTACATCCTGATAACCAACCACGACCACTTCGTCCAACGCGGCAGCATCCTCCTCAAGGGTGACATCCAGACTAGCCGTACCACCTGAGATGGTATGTTCCTGCGGATGAAATCCCACGTAAGAGAAAATCAGTGTCTTCCCCGATCCGCTTACACTGATGGTATACCTTCCGTTTTCACCGGTCACCACCGTATTTGAACTCCCTTTCTCTTTGATAGTCACCCCAGCCAACAGGGTACCCTGCTGATCTTTCACCACGCCCGAGACAGCTACATCCTGCGCATAGACCTGTGCCCCGCACAGGTAACAGCACAGCATGAACAGCATGCATGGAATTTTAATGGAACGCAGACTTTTCATAACTTAACGTTTTGGTAAATAAATAAAACATAGACTATAACTTGATTTAAATGAACATTAATCACTCCATCGGCTTGGTCCCAAGCAACTATTTCCCCCCTTCTATTATGAGATGAATCGGTTAAAATCGGTTTAAAATGTCTATATGACTTTTATTTTTTCAAAAAAACGGAAATCATTTCGTCAAAGTTGTGCTTATTTTAACCGATAAGCACTAAATTTTAATCTACTTTGCCTCGATATAACGCCTAGGTTATTTGATGCGACGGAAATATAAAGGGTAAACATCTTATCGTTGCCTGACCTCAATGCTAGTGGTTCTATAATTTGGTTATTTAAATGTCATAACGACACCTAACATTACAAATGTAAGGAGCGATTGGTTGTTAGACTAATCGCATATTGGCAGATGCAAACCATAAATTACCACGATTAAATAACCCTGCGTAAAGCTCTCGGAAATTTTGCCAGCACGCGCGTACTTTTGAAAGGATGGCAAGGTCAGTGTAAGATCGAGTCTGCAATCGAAGTACCAGAAAGCTTAATCTGATAAGGCCATTGCTCTTCTTTAGGTGCTTCGTTTTGTTGTCCTCTCCGGCGCATGGGAATCGCCCAATGTTCCTTGGGTGCTCCCATCACCACGAGCCAAAGGTATTCGGTTCCTTTTGGCACCTTAAACTTGACTGTTCTTCCTTCGGCATCAGAATGGATGCTGCCATATACCCGCTCACCATCTTTTCTATATGCCACAAATCCATAGCGCCATCCAGCCTTGTCTTGGTGGTGTGCATGGTAACCGTAGGCCCCGGCCAATCCCCTAAACTGCAATTCGACGGTGGCTCCTGGTTTGGGCACTTCCAGTTGAATGCCGTTGTAGCCGTAATTCTGCGGGCACTTCGTACTGTCGATACGGTACCAACCGCCACCTGCATCAACCAACGAGGTGAAATGCTGGTTGGCATAAGGGGCTGCGATTTCCCTTATCCGATCCATGTCCCACGTGATAAACCGGCGATAAGCATCGAACATCTCGTCGTTGAAAGTGGATTGATCCATTTGGTTCAGTCGCTTGTAGGTCATCACGGCATCTTCCCGTTCATTGGATTCGCGCCACAACCGCGCCACGAAATCCTTACCATGCTTGCCGGACCAATATTCCAGTATGTAGGGCGAGTGGTACATATTCGTCGGATGTAAGAAAGCGAAGTGGGTTTTTTCCATGAAGCTGACTAGGTGGTAGTTTTCCAACGTCATCCATTCCGGATAGACTTGCCACAGCATATATTGTGAGGTCATTTCAGCCATGGGACCGCCCAAGCCACGCCCACCATCTGCACGCAACAGGTACTGGAAAGCGTGTCCGAGTTCGTGGGCCAATGTCGCATACGGTGCCTTGTTTATGCGTACAGGCGGCGTCCACAAGATGCCTACTTTTTCATCGGCACCACCTCCAAATGCAGTACCTTCATTTCCACCAATAACAAAAAAAAGCACCTTATAGTTGTCCGTCCAAGATTTTCCGCGCTCAACGAATTTCAATGTATCGGTGAAGTAATCGTAGAATCGCTCGCATTCATGAAGAGCGGCGTGGATGTCAAAACGCCTGGCTGTATCGGGATTGCTCATCGGATCATCGCCGAACTCCTTTGCCCAGAAGACAGCGATGTTATCCGACTGCACCATCCGTTGATAGCTGTATTCACTGCTATTATCGTTATAGTCATTGCTATCGGGCACACGGTAGACGTGGTTTGGAATAAATATTTCCTTTCGGCCCTTCGTTACACCTAGCTGTGCAATTGCGCTGTTTCCTCCAAGAAACAGCGCAACGCATACAGCTATAAACTTAATTGTTCGGGGGAAGTCCACCTGCGCTTATTTTCAATACGTTAGTCAATTTAACTTCAACTACATAAGTTCCCTCCATAAACACGCGGAACCCAAAAACCGGGTTGATATTATGATTGGGATGCCCGTCCATGGCGGCATACTGCATTGGAATACGGTAATAAATGAGATATCCATAATCGGTGGCACCATCGATATAGTTAGTTAACGGGAACGGGGCTACCTCGTAGTCACAAATCATTGCGGTATCGGTCATCACTATTGGGTTGAACCGTACATGCGACTCAAATGTCGGGCGGTCACCACGCTTGATGACCTGACCAGCGGCAGGGTTCCATGCGTTTCCATTCTTATCAACTATCTTAAGATAGATGCGTGCCCCCTCATCGGAAATTTTAGTACAACTTAGTTTAATGTTTCCATCATAACGATTGGTAAATGTTTCAGCGGCATCAGAGCCGGTAAGGGAGACGTAATTCTCCTCGAATACGTCCTCCAAAAACGGGTCGATTACGTGAATTTCGGCAAACTCCGGATACAACTTCGTTCCCCACCTATTGGTAGCTTCCAAGTCAAAGGTATATACCCCCAAAGGCAGGTTGGCGGAAGCCCGGTTGAAGCTAATCTGGCCGCTGACTGTGTTGAACTCCATCGGCGGCAACTTCTTGGTTTCCCGCTTCGCATTCAGCAATTCAACGGTGGTATCAGTCGCGGCGTTGAACGTCATCCCTTCCTTGAAGACCTCGATTTCGTATTCGGTAAAAAACTCCTGTGGAGCAGGTTGCCCGGTGGCCTTATCCCGGAGATTAAGCATCTTGAACGTAAATGGTGGTGTCGACCCATCAGCATTGATACGGTCTGACAGTGTCAGCGTCATTCCCCGCTTACAGAAAATGACGCTATCTCGGTAACGAATCGTATCGCTCAAAAAACCCTGTTCGATTTTCGAACACGAAAGGCCAAAGGCTATCGTGGCAATCGATGCCAAAAAACCCAGTATGTTAGATTTCTTCATTTGATTTTGTTTTTAGTTAGTCGCCATATCTTGATCGTTGAAAAACAAACGGTGACTACCGTGAAGAACATGTAGGATACCCGTTGTCGTTATAATTCCTGATGTCTGCACATCGACCCGCGTATCCTGCAATTCCTCTGGGATGGCATTCTGGTTTGGTTCCTCGCTATCCCTGGTACCAACTACCTTTGTGTAATAGAGGTAATCGACATAGTCAACATATCCACTGTAATCCCGTGTACGGCGGAGGCCCAACAATATCCTAGTATTGTCCATGGGGCCGAACAAACTTTCATAGTAAGCCCCCTCGGTAGTCAATTGCTCACGCCCGATTTGGCCTTCAAACATGTAGATTTTCAATGAGTCACTTAATTCCACCGGATCCAAATCATCGATACTAAAGCTGATGTTTTCATCGCCGACCTCGGCAATCCGTTCCTGTTTCTTTGCACTTACATAATCTGCAACACCCCAATTGGTGGTCGCAAAAAACGTGATATTACTATTCACTAAATCCTTTAATCCCGCTTTGTCGATGATGCGCACCAACGAATCGAACTTCGGATGTGAAGCGAGGAAGTCGTACGTAGTCATGTTTACGTGTGGGTCATGCACTCCGCCATCATTGATATAATCATTCTTGTCGCAGGCAGATAACAACACCAAAAAAATCCCAATCGGTGCTATCAAAAGTTTTATATATTTCACCATCTTGTTATTCACTAAAACTCATTAACCATTAAATTTTGCCCCGCCAGTATTCGGTCTGTACCAAATGCCTGTTTTCACTGAATAACCGGGGATCCACGGGCCAGAAGAAACCACCTCGCCTAAAACGCGCCTCGCTCAACCAAGGCACATAGTCGAAGCACTTGCGCGTACGCACCATATCGAAAAACAGATGCCCTTCCAGGTAAAGCTCTTTTCCGCGCTCCAAGATGTACTCGGTCATCACCGCATCTTTCGATAAACCATAACTCAACAGGGAGGATGCGGACGCGCCATAACGTTTCCTGAAGCCATTAATGATATCTATTGCGCTATTGATATTCTCCTGATACAGGTCGATTTCCGCTTGGAGCAACAAGATATCGCTGAGACGCAGGAGTATCATATTATTGCTCAAGTGTGGCTCCAACTGCTGGCCAGGGTTGCGGAATACCACGTTGCTGTATTTTACGCACACGGGTCGTTCCCCCGAATATCCTTCAAAATTGTTCCTGAACCGAACATCCTTGGTATCCAAGGCATTTACCGTTACCTCTTCCCATACCCATTGCCAGATGTCTTCGTGCCAGACCCAATCCCATTTGGTCTGCACCTCGTAGAAATGGCTGGTTAAGTAGGCTGGTTTCACGAAAAACGCCGCATTGGCACCGTATGTTGGAATATGATTGTTGTTGAGGAATTTCATGCCGATGTGGCCATCTGTCCCCTCCAACGTATTCTCGCTCATGTTGAGTTCAAAGATTCCCTCGGAAGACCTACCAATAAAAACGTTATGGTAATTAGCGGTATCAGCTTGCGAATACCCACCCTCGGCCAACAAGGCAGCAATGGTGGTATCCGCACTGTGCACATCGGTCATATCGGGCTGATCGAC
>Ga0182792_1001025_pt1 | contig 24244 bp, 20 predicted proteins | sample Passage237B_FD_130497 | JGI IMG/M metagenome (GOLD analysis project Ga0182792, IMG submission 130497) | Cellulose adapted compost microbial communities from Newby Island Compost Facility, Milpitas, CA, USA - Passage2 37B (version 2) (version 2) ...
GAAACCGACGACCGATGGGTCGAGGGCCTGTCAACGGAATCGATGCGGCGCGCAACTACAGGTTGACCGGACACTGCCTGCATTCCGGGAAGCACTCTACACGCTGCGACGCGTCCATCGCCCGGCATTGACCGCGCCCGGCGGCACCTCGCCTTTCACCAGCGCCTCGACCTGGCGCACCGTATCGAAGGCCTGGCTTTCGCTGGCCGGCGGCGTGAGACCGCCGATATGCGGCGTGGCCACGACGTTGGGCAGCGCGGCCACCTCGGGCGACGGCATCTGGTCGGGCGCGCGTCCGACATCCATCGCCGCGCCGGCGATGCGACCCTCCTTCAGCGCGTCCGCCAGCGCCGCTTCGTCGACCAGGTTGCCGCGCGACATGTTGATGAAGAAGGCGTCCGGCTTCATGTGCGCGAAGGCCGCCGCGTCCATCAGCCTCTCGGTCTCCTCGTTGGCCACGGCCAGGCACACCACGTGGTCGGCCTGCGCCAGCAGGTCCTGCAGGGGCAGCTTCACGAATCGCCGGTCGTCGACCTGGGCGTAGGGATCGGACACCAGCACCGTCGCGCCCAGGGCCGCGAGCACCGGCGCCAGCGCTCGCGCGATGCGGCCGAAGCCGATGATGCCGACGGTGCTGCCGCCGATCTGGCGGCCGACGCGGATCTCGGGGCTGCGACCGGCCTGGTAGTCGGCGACGGCGCGCGAGATGCCGCGCGAGAGGTCGACCATCAGGCCCAGCGTCAGCTCGACGACCGACGGCACGAAGCCGGCCTCGGCACGGGTCACCAGCACGCCGGCGCGCGACGCTGCCTCGACGTCGATGTTGCGGATGTCGACGGCGCTGCGCATCACGACCCGCAGCCCCGGCAGGCCGTCGAACACCTCGGCCGGAATCGCGGTGGCGCGGTCGGCGATGATGAAGTCGGTCCCGCGCGCCATGGCGACGACGCCCGCCGGATCGAGTGGCGCCTCTCCCTCGTGCAGCACGACCTCGATCAGCGCGCGCAGCCGGTCGAGCGCGCGGTTCCCGTAATATTGCCGCCGCGCCTGCGGCACATGCGTGAGCAGAAGCTTCATTCTGGCCGTCTCCCCGAGCGTCGCGCTACTCTAGTCCGTCATCCTGAGCGCAGCGAAGGATCTCATGCCGATTGCGAGCGGCGATGAGGTCCCTTCGACAGAGCTCAGGGCAGGCCTTCGCTGCGCTCAGGACGACATGAAACGAGGAAACGCATGACCGCCACCGCCCGGAAGACCCCAGCCGATCTGCGCAGTGCGCGCTGGTTCGCGCCCGACGACCTGCGCTCGTTCGGCCATCGCTCACGCGCCATGCAGATGGGTTACGCACCGGAGGACTGGGCCGGCCGGCCGGTCATCGCCATCCTCAACACCTGGTCCGAGGCGCAGCCCTGCCACATGCACTTCAAGAGCCGCGTCGACGACGTGAAGCGCGGCATCCTGCAGGCCGGCGGCTTCCCCCTGGAGCTGCCCGCGCTGTCGCTGTCCGAAAGCTTCCTCAAGCCGACCACGATGCTCTACCGCAACCTGTTGGCCATGGACGCCGAGGAGCTGCTGCGCGGCCATCCCGTCGACGGCGTCGTGCTGATGGGCGGTTGCGACAAGACCACGCCCGCGCTGCTGCTGGGCGCCACCAGCATGGATATCCCGGCGATCTACCTGCCGGCGGGACCGATGCTGCGCGGCAACTGGAAGGGCAAGGTGCTGGGCTCGGGCTCGGACGCCTGGAAGTACTGGGACGAGCGCCGCGCCGGCACCATCACCGACCAGGACTGGGTGAATGTCGAGGCCGGCATCGCGCGCAGCTACGGCACCTGCATGACCATGGGCACGGCGGCCACCATGATGGCGATGGCCGAATCGATCGGCATGAGCCTGCCCGGCGCCTCCTCGATCCCGGCGGCGGACGCCAACCATATCCGCATGGCATCGGCCTCGGGGCGACGCATCGTCGAGATGGTCTGGGAGGACCTGACGCCCAGCCGCATCCAGACGCGCGACGCCTTCCTCAACGCCATCACCGTGGCGATGGCGCTGGGCTGCTCGACCAATGCCATCATCCATCTCGTCGCCATGGCGCGGCGCGCCGGCCAGGATATCGGCCTCGACGATTTCGAACGCGCCAGCCGCAAGGTGCCGGTGCTGGCCAACATCCGGCCCTCCGGCGACACCTACCTGATGGAGGATTTCTTCTATGCCGGCGGCCTTCCCGCGCTGATGAGCCGAATCCGCGAGCACCTGCATCTCGACCAGATCACCGTCACCGGCCGGACGCTGGGGGAGAACATCGCCGGCGCCGAGGTCTACAACGACGACGTCATCCGCAGCGTGGACAGCGCGATCTACAAGGAAGGCGCGCTGGCGGTGCTGCGCGGCAACCTGGCGCCCGACGGCTGCGTCATCAAGCCGTCGGCCTGTGCGCCGAAGTTCCTGAAGCATACCGGCCCGGCGCTGGTGTTCGACGACTATCCGTCTATGAAGGCGGCGATCGATCGCGACGACCTTGAGGTCACCGAGGACACCGTGCTGGTGCTGCGCAATGCCGGCCCGCAGGGCGGCCCCGGCATGCCGGAATGGGGCATGCTGCCGATCCCGAAGAAGCTCGTGCAGCAGGGTGTGCGCGACATGGTGCGGATCTCCGACTCGCGCATGAGCGGCACCAGCTACGGCGCCTGTATCCTGCACGTCTCGCCCGAATCCTTCGTCGGCGGGCCGCTCGCCGTGGTGCGCACCGGCGACATGATCAGCCTCGACGTCGACCGGCGGACCCTCGACATGCAGGTCTCCGACGAGGAGCTGGCGCGCCGCCGCGCCGCCTGGAAGCAGCCCGAGCCGCGCTACGAGCGCGGCTACGGCTGGATGTTCACGCGCCACATCAGGCAGGCCAACGAAGGCTGCGACTTCGATTTCCTCGAGACCGGCTTCGGCGCGCCCGTCGCCGAGCCCTCGATCTACTGAGAAGCCCGATGCTGCCCGACCTGATCGAAATCGTTCCGCCTGCACGCCCCGTGGACTCCATGGTCGTGCTGCCCGGCTCCAAGAGCCTGACCAACCGCGCCCTGATCCTCGCGGCGCTGGCGCGCCATCCGGTGACGCTGCGCGGCGCCCTGTGGAGCGAGGACACGCAGGCCATGGTCGACTGCCTGGAGCGGCTGAGCTTCGGCGTGGAGGTCGAGGCCGACCCGGCCGAGCCCGCCAACCGCACCCTGACCGTGCAGGGCGCCGGCGGCCGGATTCCGAAGGCCGGTACGCCAGACCAGCCGATCGAGCTGTTCGTCGAGAATGCCGGCACGGCGGCGCGCTTCCTGGCGCCGTTCCTGTGCCTGGGACGGGGGAGCTACCGCCTGAGCGGCATCCCGCGTATGCACCAGCGGCCGCAGGCTGCGCTGGTGCAGGCGCTGCGCGCGCTGGGCTATCGCATCGACACGCCCAACGACCGGCTGCCGGCCATCGTGCACGGCAGCGGCCCGCGTCCCGGCGCGGCCTGCAGCGTCAGCGTCGAGGAGAGCTCGCAGTTCGCCTCGGCGCTGCTGCTCTGCGCCGGCACGGGCGGCTGGCAGGTGACCGTCACCGGCGCCAACGAGGACGAGCTGCCCTATGTCGACATGACACGGCGGCTGGTGAAGGACTTCCCGTGGGACGGCGGCACCTACGACATCGAGGCGGACGCCTCCGGCGCCAGCTACTTCTGGGGCGCCGACTGGCTGTTGCGCGCCGACGGTGGCCGCGTCGCCGTGCAGCCGACGCCCGCGAGCGGCATGCAGGCCGACCAGAAGTTCCTCGACCTGGTCCTGAATGCGCCGTGGCGGCCCTCCTACTCGCGCAGGACCGACCTGGCCGACAGCATCATGACGGCGATCGTGCTGGCGCCCTTCGCGCCGGTCGCCACGCGCTTCACCGATCTCGGCCGGCTGCGCGTCCAGGAATGCGAGCGCGTGCAGGCCCTGCACACCGAGCTCGCCAAGTGCGGCGCCCGCGTCGAGGAGAGCGGCGACACCCTCACCCTCCATCCCGGTCCGCTGCACGGGGCGGAGATCGAGACCTACAACGACCATCGCGTCGCCATGTGCTTCGGCATGCTGGGGCTGCGCGTGCCGGGCCTGCGACTCCGAGACCCTGCCTGCGTGCGCAAGACCTTCCCCAACTTCTTCGCCAAGCTCGCCGGGCTGGGCGCCGTCGTGAAGGATGCGGAGGGCAAGACGCTTGCCGGCGACGCGCTGCTGGCCTGAACCGCGGGGTCTGAAGGGAGCGAAACGATGAAGTCCTACGACAAGCTCAGGACCGTCAGCACGGCCACGGTGGCGACGGCGCTGTTCAAGCGCGGCTTCCGCACCCAGTTCATCCAGAACGTCCATCCGTTGTCGGCGGCCCAGCCGGTGCTGATCGGTCCTGCCTTCACCCTGCGCTACATCCCGGCGCGCGAGGACCTGAACAGGCTGGATGTCTTCCGCAATCATGGCCATCCGCAGCGCAAGGCGGTCGAGAACTGCCCACCCGGCGCCGTGCTGGTGATGGACAGCCGCAAGGACGCGCGTGCCGCCTCGGCGGGCGCCATCCTGGTGACGCGGCTGATGAAGCGACACGTGGCGGGCGTCGTAACTGACGGCGGCTTTCGCGATTCGGCCGAGATCGCGGCGCTGGGCTTCCCGGCCTATCACCAGCGGCCCAGCGCGCCCACGAACCTGACGCTGCACCAGGCGATCGACATCGACGTGCCGATCGGCTGCGGTGATGCCCCCGTGTTTCCCGGCGACACGATCCTGGGCGACCAGGACGGCGTGATCGTGATCCCGGCCAACCTCGTCGATGAAATCGCCGAGGAGACCTTCGAGATGACCGCCTACGAGGATTTCGTCACCGAGCAGGTCCGCGCCGGCCGCGGCATCTTCGGCCTCTATCCGGCCACGGACCCGAAGTCGCTGGAGGAGTTCAAGGCGTGGCGGGAAAAGAAAGGACGCTGACTCTTCTGGAGATCATGGCGTCTTCATCACCGTCGCCTCGCCCAGCAGGGAGACGTGCGCCGCCACGATGCGCCAGCCCTCCGGCGTGCGCATCCAGGTATGGCTCTGGCGGCCGGTCCTGGCCTGGCCGTGGCGACGGAACTCGCAGTTGGCGGTACCGAAGTCGCGGCCATAGGTGACGATCCAGACCTTCAGCAGGTCACGGTCGATAACGAAGCCGGGATCGCGGCCGGCACGGAAGGCGGCGATCTGGTCGTAGCCGTAGAGCTGCTCGCCGACGCCATAGCGCAGCGTGTGGGGACTCTTCCAGAACAGTTCGTCGAGCACCGCCACGTCGTTGCCGTTCAACGCCTTCTCGTAGCGCTGGAAGGCAGCCGTGACCTCGGCCACGATCTCGGGAATGTTGATGTCCATAGGTGCACCTCAAATCAATTCCGTCATCCCGACCGCAGCCGAGCGTAGCGAGGCGAAGTGGAGCGACCTATTTTGACGGCGCCGATGACAAAATGGGTCCCTCGACTGCGCCGCCCTTCAGGCGGCTTCTCTCGGGATGACGGTGAGAACCGGATCAAGCCGCGGGTGCGCTGGCCACGCCTTCCTTCTCGAGATGGCGGGCGACGCGCAGGGCGGCGGCCTCGTTGTAGTGGTTGGCGATGATCTGCACGCCGATCGGCAGGCCGCCCGGCTTGTGCAGCGGCGCCACGACGACCGGCAGGCCGATGAAGGAGATCGGCTGCGTGTAGAGGCCGAGATTGGCCCGCACCGGCAGCTCGACACCGTCGAGCGTCATCATGACCTGGCCCAGCTTCGGCGCCGTGCAGGGCGTGGCCGGCGCCAGGATGACGTCGACCTCCCGGAACAGCTTCTGCACCTCGGCCCGGTAATGGCGGCGGAAGCGCTGCGCCTTCACGTACCACGAGCCTGGCAGCAGCGCGCCGGCCATGAAGCGCTCGCGCGTGTCGGGGTCGAAGTCCTGCGGCCGGGCGCGCAGCCGCGGCAGGTGGAGCTGGCTGCCCTCGATGGCGGTGATGACGTAGGCGGCCGCCCGCGCGATCGCGGCCTGCGGGATGGCCACGATGTTCTTCGCGTCGAGCGCCCTGGCCACGGTCGCGACCGCCTCGAAGGCCTCTGGCATGCCGCCGCGCGCGAAGTAGTCGCCGGCGACGCCGATGCGCAGCCCGCTGATGCCCTCCCCCAGCACCATCGACGTCGGATCGGCCGGCCGATCGGTGCAGACCGGATCGTCGGGGTCCCAACCCTGCATGGCGTCGAACGACGCGGCGAGATCGGCGACTGAGCGCGCGAGCGGTCCGAGATGGTCGAAGGCGTCGACGAAGGGAAAGGAACCGGCACGGCTCAGCCGGCCATAGGTCGGCTTCAGGCCGAACAAACCGCACAGCGAGGACGGCACGCGGATCGAGCCGTTCGTGTCGGAGCCCAGCGCCAGCGACACCTCGCCGGCGGCTACGGCGGCACCCGAGCCGCCCGACGAGCCGCCGGTCATGCGCGTCGTGTCATGCGGATTGCGGCTCGGCCCGTAGTGGGCGTTCTCGCCCGTGAAGTCGTAGGCGTACTCGCCCATGTTCAGGCCGCCGACCAGGATGGCGCCCGCCGCCTCGAGCTTGCGCACCAATGCGCCGTCGCGGGCGGCCTTCGGTCCGTCGGCGTTGATCCTCGACCCCGCGCGCGTCGGCAGGCCCTGGATGTCGAACAGGTTCTTGACCGCGAAGGGTACGCCAAGCAACGGGCCGCGGTGCAGGCCCCGGTCGATCTCGGCCGCCCGCTTGCGCGCCCTGAAGGCGATCACGTCGGTAAAGGCGTTGATCGTGGGCTCGGCCGCCTCGATGCGCTTCAGCGTGGCGTCGATCACGGCCGCAGCCTTGACCTTGCCCGACATGACGGCGTGGGCGATGTCGGTCGCCGTGGCGTCCCTGGACAGCGGATCGGTCATGGCCGGAACACCGGTCCGGACGTCAGCTCGTCGTCCAGCTCGACCTCGAGCAGCGGCCGCGCGATCGCCATCGAGCGTTCGTAGTTGACGATCACGTTGGCCCGGTACTGCTCGGCGATCGGCAACCCGATCGCCTTGGCGGCCTCGTCGACCAGCCGCCCGATATCCGGCTTCTCGTCAGCCATGTCCTGATCTTCCCCTGTTCAAGCGAAGTGGCAGGCAACCTGCCGCGCCGGCGCCAATGTGCGCAAGGCCGGCATTTCCGACGAGCAACGCGGCTCGCCTCTGGGGCAGCGGCCGTAGAAGCGGCAGACCGTGGAATCGGGATCGATCGGGCTGCGCGGTTCGCCCGGCAGGCGCAATCGGCCGACCCGCTTGTCCGGCTCGGCCTGCGGGATCGCCGAGATCAGCGCCCGCGTGTAGGGATGCTTCGGATCGGCGAACAGCTCGCCGGCCGGCCCCTGCTCGACGATCTTGCCGAGATACATCACCAGCACGCGGTCGCAGAGCAGCCGCACGACATTGAGGTCGTGGCTGACGAACAGGTAGCTCATACCGAGTTCGCGCTTGAGCTGCTGCAGGAGCTTCAGGATCACGACCTGCACCGAAACGTCCAGAGCGGCGGTGGGTTCGTCGAGGATCAGCAGCTCGGGCTCGACGGCAACGGCGCGCGCGATGCCGACGCGCGCCTTCTGGCCGCCGGAGAGCTGGTGCGGGAAGCGCGTCAGGAGCTCGCGCGGCAGGCCGGTCATGTCGGCCAGCTGCTCGACGCGGCGCCTGAGATCGGCACCGGACATCTTCTTCATGCGCCGGATCGGATCGGCGATGGCGTCGGCCGCCGTGTAGCGCGGGTTGAGCGAATCACCAGCGTCCTGGAAGACCATCTGGATGCGCGGACGATTGGCATTGCCGGCGAAGGTCCGCGCCTTGAAATCGGCGAGCTCCGTGCCGCCCAGCCGGATGCTGCCCGCGGTCGGATCGAGCAGCCGGTTGATCAGCCGCACCAGGGTCGACTTGCCGCAGCCCGATTCGCCGACCAGCCCCACGGTCTCGCCGCGGCCGATGGTGAACGACACCTCATCGACGGCATGCAGCTGGCGCTTGTTGCCGACGTCGAAGCGCTTGACCAGCTCAGCGATGTCCAGCAGCGCGGTCATAACGGGTTCCAGCAGGCGACGATGTGGCGGTCGCCGACGACGCGCTGGGGCAGCGGCCGAACGCAGTCGTCGACCTTGCGGTCGCAGCGGCCGCTGTAGCGGCAGGCCGGCAGGTCCGGCCGCCGCAGGTCCGGCAGGCTGCCCGGAATGGAGGCGAGGTCGGCGAGCGTGGCGGTCTCCCCTGGCGTCGCCGCCAGCAGTCGCGCCGAATAAGGGTGCCTCGGCTGCGTGAACAACGCGTGCGACGGCGCCGATTCGACGACGTGGCCGGCATGCATGACGACGATGCGGTCGCAGTACTCGGCGGCCAGCGCGAGGTCGTGGGTGATGAAGATCGTGGCCATGCCGGCCTCGTGCGCCAGCTCGCCGATCAGATCCATGATGACGGCCTGCGTCGTGACGTCGAGGCCGGTCGTCGGTTCGTCGGCGATCAGCAGCGCTGGACGGCAGGCGAGCGCGATGGCGATCATGATGCGCTGGCACATGCCGCCCGACAGCTCGAAGGGATAGGCCTCAGCGCGCCGCTCGGGATCGGGAATGCGCACCTTCTTCAGCATCTCGACCGCCGCCTGTGGCGCGTCGTTGCGGGTGGCCCCGCCATGCTGCACCAGCACGTCCGCGATCTGCTGGCCGACCCGGCGGATCGGATTGAGCGCGGTGCGTGGATTCTGGAAGATCATCGACAGCTCGCGGCCGCGCTGCTCGGCGAGATCACGCTCGGAGAGCGTCAGCAGGTCGGAGCCGCCGAACATCGCGCTGCCCGAGGTCACCCGGCCGGCCGGGTCGAGGATGCCCATGACGGCGAAGGCCGTCACCGACTTGCCGGAGCCGGACTCGCCCACGAGGGCCACCGTCTCGCCCTTCCCGACATGGAAGCCGACATGGTCGAGCACCTTGACCGTGCCGGAGCGCGTGCGGAACTCGACGGACAGGTCCTCGACGGCAAGCGCGGGGATAGCGGTCATGGGCGCTCCCTCACGTCCGCTTGCGGGGGTCGATGATGTCACGCAAGCCGTCGCCCAGCAGGTTGAAGCAGAAGACGGCCAGCATCAGCGTCGCGCCGGGAAAGAGCGCGATCCACCACTCGCCCGACTGGATGAAGTTCGCGCCCTCGGCGACCATGATGCCCCACTCGGCATCCGGCGGCCGCACGCCCAGCCCGATGAAGGACAGGCCGGCGGCATTGAGGATGGCGTAGCCCATGGTGAGCGACATCTGCACCATCATGATCGGCATGATGTTGGGCAGCACGTGGCCCAGCACCACACGCGCCTCGCCGTTGCCCGACAGGCGCGCCGCCTCGACGAAGCCCGCCTCGCGCCGCACGTTGGCCTCGGCGCGCGCGACGCGGGCATAGAGCGGGAAATTGATGATCGCGGTGGCGATCACGATGTTGATCACCTTGTTGCCCAGCGCCGCCACGATGCCCATCGCCAGCACGAACAGCGGGAAGGCCATGATGGTGTCGGCCAGCCGGCCGACGACGCGGTCGGTCCAGCCGCCGAAGTAGCCGGCCGCCACGCCCGACAGCGCCCCCAGCAGGAAGGCCAGCACGACCGACGCGAAGGCGATGGTGAGATCGAGCCGCGTGGCGACCAGCACGCGGCTGAAGATGTCGCGACCGAGCTGGTCGGTGCCGAACCAGTGCGCTGCCGACGGCGGTTTCAGCGCCATCGCGGCGTTGCTCTGCAGCGGATCGTAGGGCGCGATCAGCGGCCCGAGGATCGCTGCCAGCAGGAACACCGCGAACAGCGCGAAGGCGAGCCCGGTAACCGGGTTCTCCGACATGACGTAGCGCGCATGACGCAGCAGCGACAGCATGTCAGCTCTCCAGCCGCACGCGCGGATCGACCAGGCCATAGAGCAGGTCGATGACCAGGTTCAGCGCCACGTACAAGACCGCCATCGTCAGCACGAAGCCCTGCACCGGCGCATAGTCCGACGTGATGAGGGCGTTCACCGCGTAGAGGCCGATGCCCGGCCAGGCGAACACCGTCTCGATCAGCACGTTGGCACCCAGCAGGAAGGAGAACACCATGCCCAGCGTGGTGATGACCGGCAGCACGGCGTTGCGGAAGGCGTAGCTGAAGATCACGGTGCGTGGCGCCAGGCCACTTGCCCGCGCCGTGCGGATGAAGTCACTGCCCAGCACCGACAGCATTGAGCCGCGCGTCATGCGCGCGAGCGGCGCCAGCGAGAAGATCGCCATCGATATGGCGGGCAGCGCGAGCTGGCCGAGCGCCCCGCGGAACGCCTCGAAGTCGCCGGCCAGCAGGGAATCGATGAGGTAGAAGCCGGTGACATGCGGCGGCGGCGACAGGAACACGTCGAGCCGGCCGCTCGGCGCCGGCGCCCATTGCAGCACGTAGTAGAAGAGATAGGCGAACAGCAGGCCGGTGAAGAAGACCGGCAGCGACACGCCGGCCGTCGTCACGATCCGGCAGAGATGGTCGATCCACGTTCCCTGCTTGACCGCCGCCAGTACACCGAGCGGGATGGCGATGCCGACGGCCAGGATGAGCGCGAACAGCGTGAGCTCGGCCGACGCTGGCAGACGGGTGGCGATCTCGGTCACGACCGGCTGGCCGGTGCTGAGCGAATTGCCCAGGTTGCCGCTCAGCAGGTCGCCGATATAGGCGACGAACTGCTCGGGCAGGGACTTGTCCAGCCCGAGCTTGGCGCGCACCTCGGCGATCGCCTGCGGGCTGGCGGACAGGCCCGCAAAATAGGCGGCGGGGTCACCCGGCAGCAGCCGGGTCAGCATGAAGGTGACGACGACGACCCCGACGATGCTCGGGATCGCCGTCGCCAGCCGCGCAAGCAGGATCTTCAGCATCGGCCGCCGCCGCGCCCCGTCCTAGCCCTTCACGAGCTGGCGGTAGTCGAGCTGCCGGTGGAACCAATAGCGGTAGCCGGTGACGTTCTTCTGCATCGCCACGTTCAGCAGCGGCTGAAAGATCGGCACGCGCGGCACCTCCTCGAAGGCCATGTCGATGAAGCCGTCGACGGCGGCGTCGTACTCCTTGCCCGTCGCGAAGCGCGCCTTGTCGATCAGCGCGTCCATCGCGGGGTTCTTGTAGCCCATCGTGTTGAAGACGGCGTTCTGGCCGTGATAGCACCAGTAGAAGAAGTACTCCGGATAGTTCAGCCAGCCGCCGAAGGCGTTGGTGATCATCGGCATGTTCTTCTTCAGGAGCTCGCCGCGCCAGTTGGCGCCAGGCACCTTGTTGATCGTGGTCTTGATGCCGATCTGGCTCAGCCCTTCCTGCACCAGGATGGTCAGCGGCTCGTTGGTGCTGGCAAGCCCGAGGTCGAACGACAGCGTCGTCTCGAAGCCATTGGGATAGCCGGCCTCAGCCATCAGTGCCTTTGCCTTGGCGTAGTCGGTCTTGTAGCCGTCCTTCTGCGGCCAGAAGATGCCCTTGGACTTGTTGTTCTCGCCGCCGAACAGCGGGATCGCCTGGCCGAACATCACCGAGTCCATGATCTGCTGATAGGGCACGGCGTAGGCCACGGCCTGGCGGACCTTGACGTTGTCGAACGGCTTCTGGTTGACGTTCATGCCGAGATACATCATCGCGTTCTCGATCGGCGTTCCGATCACGGTGAGCTTGGGCGACGACTTCAGCTCGGAGAAGTCCTTGGACGGCAGGTCGAACGACAGGTCGGCGTCGCCGCGCTCCAGCAGCGCGCGCCGGTTGCCCGCCGACGGGATGATGCGCATGACGACGCGCCGGACCTTGGGCATCGGCCCGCTCTTCCAGTCGTCGTTGCGGATGTAGACGACCTCCTGTCCGGGCTGCCAGCGCTCGATCTTGTAGGCGCCGCCAGCGGCGAGGTTGTTCTTGCACCACTCCATCGCCCACGGGTCCTTGTCCGTCGCGTGCTTCTTGCACAGGCCGGAATTCATCACGACCGGCACCGGCACGGCGAGGTCGGGCATGGTGAGCTTGTCGTCGCGCAGGAAGTCGACACGGAACGTGTGGTCGTCGACCACGACGAACTGCTCGGGCTTCTGCAGCGAGCCCGCCGCCATCTGGAAGGTCGGGAAGCCGCCGACCGTCACGGCACGGTCGAACGACCACTTCACGTCCTTGGCCGTTATTGGCGTGCCGTCATGGAACTTCGCGTCGCGGCGCAGCTTGAACGTCGCCGAGGTCGGCGTGACGTTCCAGTCGGTCGCCAGCTCCGGCTCGAGCTTGGTGTAGTCGTAGTGGTCGTTGCCGTTGGCATCCTTCTTGACGCCGTAGGTCATCAGCCGGTCGTGGGTGTTCCACGACACCTCGTAGGCCGGCCGGTTGGCGCCGACGCCATGGATGTCCATTGAGTTGGGCGGGCTCTCGCCCACGATCAGCAGCGTCTCGTTGCGCGCCTGCGCCTTGGCTTCCGACCAGATCGCCGGTGCTGCCGTGGCCGCCGCGCCGGCCGCCGCGGTGGTCTTGATGAAAGAACGACGCTTCATTGCCTGCTCCCTGTCCCCGCGATGCTCTGACAGAGGAGCAGCAAGCTATGTGCCAGCGCCCGAAAATCGCCTGCTGTGGGCGTTTTGGCCCATTTTTCAGCCAGATCGACGCCCGCCCGGCTCCAGTATGCCCGTCTCGCGCCGCTTCAATTGTATGCAATCTGCACGTTTTGCATTCTTAATGGGCGTTGGCATCCATTTTGTATGCAAACGGCCGCCGTGCCACTAGAGAAGGCTCAATGAACCCTCATCTCGACTTCGGCCTCCACGCGCTCGGTGCCCGCTATGCCGACGGCACCCTCACCTGCCGCACCGTGATCGACGAAGTGCTGACCCGTATCGCCGCGGCAGGCGACGACAAGGTATGGATCTCGCGCGTCCCCGACGATGCGCTGCGCGCCCAAGCCGATATGCTAGATGCGCGGCGCAGCGAGAGGCTGCCGCTGTTCGGTGTGCCGTTCGCCGTGAAGGACAACATCGACGTCGCGGGCCTGCCGACCACGGCGGCCTGTCCGGGCTTCGCCTACACGCCGCAGAAGTCGGCCGAGGTCGTGCAGCGCCTGATCGATGCCGGCGCGATCGTCGTCGGCAAGACCAACCTCGACCAGTTCGCAACCGGCCTGGTGGGCGTGCGCTCGCCCTACGGCGTGCCGCGCAACCCGTTCGATGCCGCCTTCGTGCCGGGCGGCTCGAGTTCCGGCTCTGCCGTGGCCGTGGCGGCAGGCCTCGTGAGCTTCTCGCTCGGCACCGACACGGCCGGCTCCGGCCGCGTGCCGGCGGGTTTCAACAACATCGTCGGCTGGAAACCCACGCCCGGCCTGCTGAGCACGGACGGCGTCGTGCCGGCCTGCAGGTCGCTCGACTGCGTGTCGGTGTTCGCGCTGAGCTGCGCCGATGCCGACGCCGTGCTGCGGGTGGTGGCCGAACCGCCCGCCGCGTCGCCCCCCGCCCCGCCCATCGGCGAGTCGTTCCGCTTCGGGATCCTGCGTCCGGCCGATACGGAATTCTTCGGCGACGCCGCCTATGCCGCGCTCTATGCCGAAGCGATCGAACGGTTGAAGGCGCTGGGCGGCACCGCGGTCGAGATCGACTACGCGCCCTTCCGCGACGCCGCCAGCCTGCTCTATGCCGGGCCGTGGGTCGCCGAGCGTACGGCGGCCGTCGGCGACTTCATAGAACAGGCCGGCGAGGACGCCGGCATCTGGCCGGTGACGCGGCAGATCGTGACGGGCGGGCGCGCCTACAGCGCCGTGGACGCCTTCCGCGGCCAGTACCGCCTGGCCGAGCTCAGGGCCCGCGCCCTTGCCGAGATGGCAGGACTCTCGTTCCTGGCCCTGCCGACCGCACCGACGATCTACCGCGTCGCCGATCTCGAGCGCGAGCCGGTGCTCTACAACAGCCGTCTCGGCCACTACACGAACTTCGTGAACTTCTTCGGCCTCAGCGGGCTGGCATTGCCGGCCGGCTTCCAGCCCGACGGGCTGCCGTTCGGGATCACCCTGATCGGCCCGGCCCACCACGACCGCCCGCTGCTCGCGTTCGGTGCCCGCTGGCAGCACGCCGTTCCGCTGCCGCTCGGCCGAACGGCCAGCCGCCTTCCGCCGGTAGCAGCCGATCCCGTCGCAATCGAGGATCGCGTCGCCATTGCCGTGGTCGGCGCCCACATGAGCGGCCTGCCGCTGAACGGACAGCTCGTGGCGCTGGGCGGCCGCCTGGAGCAGACGGCGCGCACCGTCGCGGCCTACCGCCTGTTCGCGCTGCCCGGCGGTCCGCCGCGCCGGCCCGGCATGGTGCGCACGCATGCCGGCGGCAGCGCCATCGAGCTCGAGGTCTGGAGCCTGCCGACCACCCAGGTCGGCGCCTTCGTCCGGCAGATCGCCGAACCGCTGGGTCTCGGAACGATCTCTCTGGAAACCGGCGAGCGCGTCCTGGGCTTCCTCTGCGAATGCCACGCGACGGCCGACGCCAAGGACATCACCGAGCTGGGCGGCTGGCGGGCCTATCTGGAGGCCCACCCCGTCTGATAGGGTCCCCTCCTTCGAGGAGGAACGTTCATGAGCGGAAAGATCGCAGTCGTCACCGGCGCAGGCAGCGGCATCGGCCGCGCCTCGGCACTGGCCCTGTTGAGCAACGGCTACAAGGTGGCGCTGGCCGGCCGGCGCAAGGATGCGCTGGAGGAGACCGTCAAGCTCGCCGGCGGCAACGCGGTCAACGCGCTGGCGGTGCCCACCGACGTGACCAAGCGCGACGACATCGTGGCGCTGTTCGCCAAGGTGAAGCAGACTTGGGGCCGGCTCGACCTGCTGTTCAACAATGCCGGCGGCGGCGCGCCGCCCGTGCCGCTCGAGGAGCTGCCCTACGAGACGTGGCTGAACGTCGTGGCGGCCAATCTGACCGGACCCTTCCTGTGCACCCAGGAGGCGATGAAGATCATGAAGGACCAGACACCGCGCGGCGGCCGCATCATCAACAACGGCTCGATCTCGGCGCATGCGCCGCGGCCGTTCTCGGTGGCCTACACATCGACCAAGCACGCCATCACCGGCCTCACCAAGTCGACCTCGCTCGACGGACGGCAGTACGACATCGCCTGCGGCCAGATCGACATCGGCAACGCCGTGTCCCCGATGACGGAACGCATGACCAAGGGCGTCCTGCAGCCCAATGGCACGACCATGGTCGAGCCGCGCATGGACGTGAGCGCGGTCGCCAACGCCATCGTCTACATGGACAGCCTGCCGCTCGACGCCAACGTGCAGTTCATGACGGTGATGGCGACCAAGATGCCGTTCGTCGGCCGAGGCTGACCCTCACGCCCTGATGCCAGCACGCCCCTGTCCGCCGCCGGTGCGGCGTTGGTCACGTGCTTGACGTTCGCCGTCCAGATCGCCGTATAGACGAGCCCCTTCATCACATCGCCCGCCGAGAAGCCGCGAAGCGCTGCCGGATTGAACGGGCCGGCGGGAGGCCGAGGCGAAGGCGGCGACCTCGATACGCGTGAGGTCGACCAGCAGGCGGACCGCATCGACATAGATCTTGCGCAGGAAGGCGGTGACGCGGCGGCTGCGCAGCACGGCCGGCCGCAGCATGACGACGCCGCCTTCCAGCAAGCAGGCGCCGCTCCGTATCAGCAAATGGACATGGCGGCGGACCGTCTCGGCCGGCATGTCGAGCCTGCGCGACAAGGCGCCTACGCTGCCGGACGACGCGGCGCCTTCATCTGGTCGCCCACGAGCGTCATGACGATCAGCGCCTGGACGAGGTCGCCCTGCACCTGGGTCAGCCGGTCCGGCCGCGCAGATGGAATTCCGTCGAGACACGTGCCACCGGATGGACATCGGGATGAACCACCGACGCCTCGGAACGAGGAATCCTTCGCCTCATCCCTGCGGTCTCGGCGGAACAGGATTCGTCGCCGGCTGTGTGGCGAACGTCACGCCGACCGGCACATGCGTTCGCTGGATACCGACCGACGATCAGTAGCCTTCGTGCATCAGCGGGAACGCCGAATGCACGCCGGGCAGGTTGGTCGGCATGGCCGGCGCGACATAGCTCTTGTCGAGCTGCTTCAGGGACGTGACGCCGAGCAGGCCCATCACCTCCTTCATCTCTTCCTCCAGGAGCTCGACCATGCGCTCGATGCCGGCGGCTCCCGCTGCGGCCAGGCCGTAGCAGTAAAGCCGCCCCAGCCCGACCCAGTCGGCGCCAAGGCAGATCGCTTTCACGATGTCGCTGCCGCGGCTGAACGAACCGTCGACCGCGACCTCCGCGCGCCCCGCCACCGCCTCGACCACCTCCGGCAGCACGGCGGCGGAGCCGCGGCCATGGTCGAGTTGCCGGCCGCCGTGATTGGAGCAGTAGACGGCCCACACGCCCTCGCGACAAGCGAGGTCGGCATCCTCGCCGGTGCCGATGCCCTTCAGCATGAACTTCACGTCGGGGAACTTGTCCTTGACCCGACGGAAGTTGTCCCATGAGAAGGCCGCCTGATGGTCCTGGCCCACCGCCGCGACGCGCCATGACTTCACGAAGCGCTTGGCGATGTCGCGCTCGCGCCGCGAGTAGACCTGCGTATCGACGGTGATGCAGAAGGCGTCGTAGCCGGCGTCCATCGCCTGCTTCACCCGGTCGGCGACCCAGGCATCGTCGCCACGGACATAGAGCTGGTAGATCTTGGGTCCGCCGCCGCCCGTGACGATGTCCTCGAGCCGGAGCGTCGTCACCGAGCTGATCAGCATCGCGACGTTGCCGGCGCCGGCCCCCTTGGCGACGGTGATGCCGCCGCCCGGCTCGAAGGACTCGAGCGAGCCGACCGGCGCCAGCATCACCGGCAGCCGGATCTTCTTGCCCAGGATCTCCGATGATGGATCGATGCTCGCAACATCGCGCAGGACGCGCGGACGGAAGGCGATGGAATCCAGCGCCATGCGGTTGCGCCGCAGCGTCGTCTCGGTCTCGGTGCCGCCGATCAGATAGTCCCAGATGTTCGCATTGAGCCGGACCTTCGCCGCCTTGACGATCTCGTGCAGCGTCGCGAACTCGTGCTCCAACCCGCTTGCCATGACTCCTCCCGGATTTCGCACCAGGAGTAGCGCAGCACGGTGCAATCGTGAAGGAAATGTGGCGTGCGGCGCGACGGCTGAACCATTGACCGCGACGACATTCGAGGATTTCATCACGACTGATGACAAGCAACGTTCCAAGGCAGGGCTGGCACAGATGAAGAGACGCATGTTCACCACGGCCTTTCTCCTGGGCCTGTTCGGCGGTCCGGCCTTCGCCGCCGATCCGCTGCCGGCCATGAAGGAGACGCCTCTGCTCTCGGAGGAGGTGAAATCGGGGGCACTGCCGCCGGTCGACAAGCGCATCCCGCAGCAGCCGATGGTCGTCACCAAATTCTGGGGCAACGACGGCCCCGGCCGCCAGGGCGGCGAGCTGAACATCCTGGTCGGCAGCGCGCGCGATACGCGTCTCATGACGATCTACAGCTACACCCGGCTGATCGTCTACACGCCCGAATTCAAGCTGCAGCCCGACCTCCTCGAGAGCTTCGAGGCCAAGGAGGGCCGGGAATTCACCTTCAAGCTGCGCGCCGGACACAAGTGGTCGGACGGCCATCCTTTCACCACCGAAGACTTCCGCTACTTCTGGGAGGACATCGCCAACAACAAGGAGCTGTCGCCCTCCGGTCCCTCGGTGGAGCTCCTGGTCGACGGCAAGCCGCCGAAGGTCGAGATCATCGACGAGCGCACGATCAAGTACACGTGGGACAAGCCCAACCCGTACTTCCTGGAGAGCCAGGCCCGTGCGGCGCCCCTCTTCCTGTTCCGTCCGGCGCACTACCTCAAGAAATTCCACATCAAGCACACATCGGCCGAGGAGATCGCCAAGGCGGCGAAAGGCGGCGAGCAGGGCGGCAAATGGGTGCAGATCCATCGGCGCCATGACGTCATGTACGCCAACAACAACGTCGACCTGCCGACCCTCAATCCCTGGAAGCTGACCACCGAGCCGCCGGCGCAGCGCTACGTCTACACGCGCAATCCCTACTACCACCGGATCGACGCGAAGGGGCAGCAGCTACCCTACGTGGACCGCATCATCTTCACGCAGGCGGCGACCAACCTGATCCCCGCCAAGGCAGGGCTGGGCGAGGCCGATCTCCAGCCGCGCTATCTCAACATGCGCGACTACACCTTCCTGCAGAAGAGCGCGAAGTCCTCGGGCGTCGACGTCCGGTTGTGGGAATCAGGCTCCGGGGCACAGATCGCCCTCTTCCCCAACCTCAATGCCAACGACGAGGAATGGCGCAAGCTGATGCGCGACGTACGCTTCCGCCGCGCGCTGTCGCTCGCGATCGACCGCGACGAGCTGAACCAGGTCGTCTATCTCGGACTGGCCAAGCCCTCCAACAACACGATCATGGACCGCTCGGCGTTGTTCAAGCCCGAGTACGCCAAGAAGTGGGCGCAGTACGATCCCAAGCTCGCGAACAAGCTGCTCGACGAGGTCGGCCTCACCAAGAAGGACAGCCAAGGCATCCGACTGCTGCCCGACGGACGGCCGGCCACGATCGTGGTCGAGCACGCCAGCGAAGAGACCGAGGATGCCGACGCGCTCCACCTGATCGCGGAAATGTGGAAGAAGGTCGGCATCAAGATGCTGACCAAGCCGCAGACCCGCGACAACTTCCGCCTGCGCGCCTATTCCGGCGAGGCCAACATGACCGCCTTCGCCGGCGTCGTGACCGCCGTGCCGACAGCCAACACCAGTCCCAAGGAGTTCGCGCCGACGATGCAGGGCGGCCTGCAATGGCCGCGCTGGGGCATGTACATCGAGTCCAAGGGGCGCCAGGGCGAGCCCTGCGACATGGATGAAGCCTGCAAGCTCCTCGACTACGTCAAGGAGTGGGAGCATGCCACGGACGAGGCCGGCCGCCGGGCGGCGTGGGAGAAGATCCTGTCCACCAGTGCCGACGAGGTCTTCTCCATCGGCACGGTGAACGGCATCCGCCAGCCGATCGTGGTCGGGCCGAAGATCCACAACGTGCCGAAGGAAGGCTACTACGCCTGGGATCCGGGCGGCTATATCGGCCTCTACCAGCCCGACACGTTCTGGGTCGGGCAGTAGAGGACCCGTCCGTCACCATGTATCGATGTTCGGCCGCCGCTTGTGCGTGTTGCGCGGCCGAACAGAGGCGTCCAACAGCGCCGTCGCCACCCAGCGCCGCGAATCGGCGGGGTCGATCACCTCGTCGACCTCGAAGTAGGTCGCGGTGCTGAGCGCCTTGCCGCGGGCATAGGCGGCCGCGACCATCCTGTCGAACATCGCCCGGCGCTCTGCCGGATCAGCGACCGCCTCCAGCTCCTTGCGGAAGCCCAGCTTGACCGCCCCTTCCAGCCCCATGCCGCCGAACTCGCCGGTCGGCCAGGAAATCGCGAAGGCACCGGCATGGAACGAGCCGCCGGCCATTGCCTGCGCGCCGAGCCCGTAGGCCTTGCGCAGCACGATGGTGCCGAACGGCACGCCGAGGTTGGCGCCGGTGACGAACAGCCGCGAACAATGGCGCACCAGGGCGGTCTTCTCGACTTCGGGCCCCACCATCATGCCGGGCGTGTCGCAGAGGAACAGGACCGGCAGGTCGAAGGCATCGCAGAGCTGCAGGAACCGCGCCGCCTTGTCCGACCCGTCGGAATCGATCGCGCCGGCCAGATGCGTCGGATTGTTGGCCACGATGCCCAGCGGCTTGCCTTCGATGCGCGCCAGCACCGTAACCATGCCGGGCCCGAAGGCGCGACGCAGTTCGAGCACCGAGCCCTCGTCACACAGCGTGTCGATGACCTCGCGCACGTCGTAGACGCGCAACCGGTTCTCGGGGATGGCGCGGCGCAGCAGGCGCTGGTCGGCGGCGCGCCAGTCGGGCAGCGTCCCCTGGAAGTAGGACAGGTACTTCCTGGCCACGGCCACCGCCTCGGCCTCGTCCTCGACCGCGATGTCGACCATGCCGTTGGGCACCTGAACGCTCATCGGGCCGACCTCCTCGGGCGCATAGACGCCGAGATTGCCGCCCTCGATCATCGCCGGTCCGCCCATGCCGATGGTCGAGTTGCGCGTCGCGATCACCACGTCGCAGCAACCGAGAAGGGCCGCGTTGCCGGCGAAGCAGCGGCCCGAGTTGATGCCGACCAGGGGCGATGATCCGCTCAGCCGTCCGAACAGGTTGAACGCCATGGTGTTCAGGCCCGCCACCGACTGCACGTCGATGTCGCCCGGCCGGCCGCCGCCGCCCTCGGTGAAGAAGACCAGCGGCAGGCGCTGCTCCTCGACGATCTCGAACAGCCGGTCCTTCTTGTGGTGGTTGGTCTTGCCCTGCGTGCCGGCCAGCACCGTATAGTCATAGAGCGCGACGGCGACGCGGCTCTTCTCCGGGCCGAACAGCGAGCCGTTTACCCGGCCGATGCCCGTGATCAGCCCGTCGGCCGGCGTCTTCTCGATCAGGTCCTCGACCGTGCGCCGCGTGCGCTGGCTGGCGATGGCGAAGGCACCCCATTCGATGAAGCTGCCGGGATCGACCAGATCGTCGAGATTCTCCCGAGCCGTGCGCTGGTTGGTCTTGCGCCGCCGCGCCACGGCGTCCGGCCGTCGCTCGTCGAGCGTGAGCGCGCGGCGCTCGAAATACTCCGCGAGATCGGGACGGATGTGGTCGAGATCGATCGCCTCCTCCGCTTCCGCTCCCTTCACCTCGACATCCGCCTCCTCGACGAAGAGCAGCGGATGGCCTTCGTAGATCGTCTCGCCGGCCTCCACTGCAATGCGCCGCACATAGCCGCGCGCGGGGCTCCTGATCTCGTGCTGCATCTTCATGGCGTCCATGACCAGCAGCGGCTGCCCGGCCGCGACGGCCTTCCCCTCGTCCACGGCGATGCTGACGATCGTCCCCTGCATCGGCGCCCGCACCGGCACGGTTCCTTCCGGTACTTCCGCTCCGCCATCCAGCGCTGCTTCCGCGGCCGCCTGCTGCGCCGTCTTGCCGAAGGCCAGCACGGCCAGCGGATCGAGGGCATCGACCTTCGCGCCGGCCTGCCGGCCTCCGGCTGACGCCGCCGCGGCAGTCGGGAAGTAGAGCCCGGGCTCCAGCCTGGCCGACGCCTCGATCAGTGCCCCGGCCTGCTCGTCGACGAAGCGCGTATGCAACTTGTCGGCGCGCACGTCGGCATGAGCGATCAAGGCGCGCAGGAAGGCGATGTTGCTCGGTGCGCCCTCCAGCCGGAAAGCCGCCAGCGCGCGCCCGGCGCGGGCCAGCACCTCGGCGACGCCGGGCGACGGGCTGTGCACGATCAGCTTGGCCAGCAGCGAATCGAAGTTCGGGTTGGTGCGGTAGCCGGCATAGCCGTAGGTGTCGACGCGCACGCCCGGCCCGCCCGGCGGCTCGAACACGGCCAGCGTGCCGCCGCCGGGCTTCGCCGATCCGTCGGCCGTCATCGTCTCCAGGTTGATGCGCAGCTGGATCGCGTGGCCGCGCGGCGTGGCCTGCGCGATGCCGGTCTTGGCCAGCGACGTGCCGCCCGCTAGGAGGAGCTGCGTCTTCACCAGGTCGACGCCCCATACCTCCTCGGTGACGGTATGCTCGACCTGCAGCCGCGGATTGGCCTCGATGAAATAGAAGGCCGACTTCTCCACCAGGAACTCGAAGGTGCCCAGGCTGCGGTACTTCGCGGCCTTCGCCATGGCGACCGCGGCCGCGACGATCTTCTTGCGCAGGGGTGCGGCCAGGCCGGGACTGGGCGCCAGCTCGACGATCTTCTGGTTGCGGCGCTGCAGCGTGCATTCGCGCTCGCCCAGCGCCACGATGCCCCCCTTGCCGTCGCCGACGATCTGCACCTCGATGTGCCGTGCCTGCCCGATGCGCCGCTCGGCATAGAGGTCGCCATTGCCGAACGCAGACTTGGCCTCCGCCGACGCGCGCTCGAACGCTTCCGGCAGTTCCGCTTCCGTCGCGACCAGGCGCATGCCGCGGCCGCCGCCACCCGCGATCGCCTTCAGCGCGACGCCCGTTGCAGCGTGCTTGCGCAGGAAGTCCGTGGCGCCCCCAAGGTCGACCACGCCCGTGCCCGGCAGGACCGGCACCTTGCACTTCTGCGCATGCGCGCGGGCGCGCGCCTTGTCGCCGAACAGCCGCAGCTGGTCGGGAGTCGGCCCGACGAAGGTGATCTTCGCCGCCGCACAGGCCTCGGCGAAATCGGCATTCTCCGCCAGGAAGCCGTAGCCGGGATGGACGGCGTCGCAGCCGGCGGTCTTGGCGGCGGCGATGACGCCGGCAATGTCGAGATAGGCCGCCGCACCCCGCCCCTTCAGGGCGACCGCCTCGTCGACGCGGCGGACATGGAGCGACGTCGCGTCGTCCTCGGAATGGAGGCCGGCGGTGGCGATGCCGAGCTCGGCAGCGGCCTGGGCGATCCGGATGGCGATCTCGCCGCGATTGGCGATCAGGAGTTTCTTGAGCATGTCGGCCGTGTCTCGGGTAGAAGCGTTTCTATGTCCAAAGGGCTGCTCATTGTGGCGCACGCGCCGTCGGAGAACACCCTCTCGCTGCGGGCTGCCGTCGAGCGCGGCGCGCGCAGCGAAACGGGCATCGACGTGCGTGTGATGGCGCCGCTGCAGGCCGGCCCCGACGACGTGCTGGCCGCGCAGGCGGTGATCCTCGGCACGCCCGAGAACCTCGGCTACATGAGCGGCGCGCTGAAGGACTTCTTCGACCGCTCCTACAATCCGCTGCTGGAGCGCACCCAGGGCCTGCCCTGCACCGCCTATATCCGCGCCGGCAGCGACGGCATCGGCACGCGCCGCGGCATCGAGACCATCCTGACCGGCCTGCGCTGGCGCCTCGTCCAGGAGCCGCTGATCTGCCGCGGCCCCTGGCAGCCTGCTTTCGTTCAGCAATGCGAGGAGCTGGGCGCCGCCATGGCGGCCGGTCTGGCGGCGGGGATCTTCTGAGCGATCGGTCCACTACGGACCGAGCGTCCCGAGAGCCTCCCGAAGCGGCGCCGGCGAGATCTGCATCAGTCCGCCGAATGGATGATTCATTTCCAGGATGAGGAAGATCGCTCCCGACGCAGAGAGGGCGATGACCGCCAGGATGACGGCTGTCGTCGCATTGATCGGCGAGAAGAGCGTGAAGCCGGCGAACAGGATGGTCAGCCAGAAGACCACGATGACGAGAAGCGCCGTCGGCAGGCCCGCGTCACTCTCCTCGAACAGGAGTACACGCGCTTCCGTGACGGCGGATGCGGTCGCGAGCGCACGGAACTTGAGATTCCGTTGCACCTCTCCCTGCGGCGCCAGGGACTCGATGGCCTCGTACACGAGATCGCCTTCGACGCTCGGTTGATAGGGCGCCCCCGTCGGCGCCCTGGCGAGACGCTGTCCCCAGATCCGATCGATCATCGGTGCCATGGCGGCACGCTGCAGTTCACGAGCCCGAAGCGCCTCCGGGCCATATCTCTCGAGCTGGTTGTCGAGCAGGACCAGCTTCGCCGCGATGGTCCGGACCTCGCTGCGCTGGGCCTCGTAGGTGTTCTTCGCCGACGTGATCAGGAGGCCCAGCACAAGAGCGGTGATCGTGGCGACCAAGCCGGAGCCCAACCGCACGACATCCTTCGCGTGCTCGTTCAGATGATGCTCCGGCAGGCTCCTGCGCAACAGGATTCCTGCACACGCGCCGCCCAGCATCAACAGGGCAGCGCCGATACAAATGGCCACCGCACTCAATCGGCACCTTCTCTAGGGGCGCCGGGCGCTGCGGCGCTTCCACTATTTATTGTGCCGTGTATCCTCCGTCCACGATCAAACCGGCGCCCGTCATGAACGCCGCATCGTCGGAGGCCAGGAACACGATTCCCTTGGCGATGTCGTCGGCGATGCCGAGCCGCCCGATCGGATGCATGGCGGTGGAGACCCTGCGCGTCGTTTCGGTGTCGTTGGTGCCCTGCGCCCGCGCACGCATGGCGAAGGTCTGCTGTCCCATGTCGGTGTCGATCACGCCGGGATGGATGGAATTGACGCGGATCCTGTAGCCCTTGCGGCCGAACTCCAGCGCCGTCGACTTGGTGAACAGCGTCACCCCTCCCTTCGTGAGGGAATAGAGCGGGTCGAGCTGCGACCCGACCAGCCCCGCCACCGAGGCGAGATTGACGATGGC
>Ga0182792_1001030_pt1 | contig 24137 bp, 18 predicted proteins | sample Passage237B_FD_130497 | JGI IMG/M metagenome (GOLD analysis project Ga0182792, IMG submission 130497) | Cellulose adapted compost microbial communities from Newby Island Compost Facility, Milpitas, CA, USA - Passage2 37B (version 2) (version 2) ...
CGCTGCTCTTTTTGCTTGGCCTTGAAGCGCTGCCACACCTTGTCCAGGCATTTTTTGGTATATAAGGGAAAGTCTCCCTGCATCATCCATGCATAATAGCTGGGCTCGATGGAAAAGACCTCTTCCACCCTACGCCCTTTGTGTTTCCCGAAATTGAACACTTCATCGCCTTGTTCATTGAACACCATCCGCCCGGCGAAATCCACGGGCCGGCTCAGGTTGGTAAACTGATGGAGCGCTTCGACGTCGTTGACCACGGGAACGCTTTTCTTGCCTGACTTGTCTTCCCATACCACATCTTGGTATCGGTCCAATTGGGATTTCAGCACCTCATACGTCGCCTTCACGTCGTCTTCGGCGCTGTGCGCGTTGTCCAGTTCCTTGCCGCAGTAAAATTGATAGGCGGCCTTCAATGTGCGCTGTTCCATTTGGTGGAAGATGTTCTGCACATCCACGAAGAGCCGTCCATCGAGTGAAAAATCCACTCCAGCGCGGATGAACTCCTCCATGAGCATGGGGATATCGAATTTGTTTGAATTGTATCCAGCCAAGTCCGCTTGGCCAATGAAATCGGCCAACTCACCGGCTACGTCCTTGAATGTAGGCGCATCCTGCACGTCGCTGTCGTATATGCCATGAAATAAGGAAGATTCCAGGGGTATAGGGATTTCCGGATTGATTTTCAACGTTTTTACAACCTCACTGCCATCGGTCGAAACAATCAGGATGGAAATTTCTACGATGCGATCCGTAGAGAGGTTTACGCCGGTGGTCTCCAAGTCAAAAAATGCCAAAGGGCGCTTCAGTTTGAGATTCATTCGTGAGTAGTTGTATTTAAATGGTCTTCACGCCCCGTCCGTGGCGGCAGGCAACGTAACCGCCAAACGATTGATAGCTATTGCTGTAGACATGGCTACTGTGTGGCTTTTCCATTGCAAATCGATGTGGGATACGTTAGGTGTTGAAAAATAATGAATTGAAATCAGCTAAATAGGATAATCCCCAACAGAATGCCGGCTACCATAACCACGTAAAGCAGTAATTCGTTGCCGGCGAAACGCCTGTATTTCGTCCAAAAACTATAGTCTTCCCCTTCCGGTCGTTTGATTTCCATTGCACCGCAAAGATATACAATATTTCTTACCTTTCATCCTTCGATCAATCATCCACCGACGCACCGACCAGTTGCCTGAATTTCCAAGCGGTTTGGTCGCCGGTGAAGCCCTGGGTCTGCTTCATGATGATCCCGATGACCTGTGCTTTCGGATCGGCAAAATATTGGGTATTGAAATATCCACCCCATACAAAGGTGCCTTCGCCGCCCAAACCACCCTTGGCTTCGCCGCTGGCTGTCAGGACGCCAAATGCCAAACCATAGTGCTGTTCCCCGCCACCGAACAAGTCGCCTGTCTGGTTAGCCATCATGCTTGCTACCGTGGTTCTGCTCAGTATCCGCACACCGTTCATTTCCCCACCGTTGAGGTATAGCTGCAAAAAGGTCGCGTAATCCTTAGCGGTGCTGGACAATCCGCCTCCGCCTGAAAAAAATTTACGGGCACCCTTGATGGGGTAGTCCGGGTCGTAAAATGTCTCGGGGTAGTTGGTCCATTTGCCGTCTACTTTATGCTGGATGGACACCAGCCGGTCCGCTTTGTTTCCAGGAAGGTAAAACCAGGTGTCGTCCATGCCGAGTGGATGGAACAACCGTTCCCGCAGGAAACGGTCGAACGGCATGCCCGAAATCACTTCCACGAAATACCCCAATACATCCAATCCCATACTATAGGTGAATTTTTCGCCCGGGTCATGGTGGAGCGGCAATTTAGCCAGTTTCTTTACGATGTCGCCGATGCTGACGTCTTCGGTGGTGAACAAATCCGTGGTACCCGCCTTTTGATAAAGCAGTTTCATCCGCTCGTCCCCGTCGATTGCCCCGTAACCGATTCCAGACGTATGGGTAAGCAGATGCCTGATGGTAATTTCCTTGTTCGCCGGGCGGGTGGTAAAGCCGGTATCCGCATAGCGGAACGATTGCAATACCTGCGGGTTTTTGAATTCGGGGATATACTTGGAAATGGGATCGTCCAATTGGAATCTGCCTTCCTCCCAAAGCATCATCACGGCCGTGGCGGTAATGGCTTTCGTCTGCGAGGCGATGCGGAAGATATCGTCTTCATGCTGTGCCCGGCCCGTTGCGGCATTTGCCGTCCCGAAGGCCTTATGGTACACGATTTTGCCGTTTCTGGCGATAAGTGCTACTGCTCCGGGGATTTCTTCGTCGGCGATGGATTGTTCGAGCATCGCGTCTATCCGCTTCAATCGGTCAGGGGAAATACCCACGCTGCTCGGCGAAGCTGCCGCGAGCGGCGGGGATGTTTTGCCCGACGGCGTTTGCGCATGCAATGCCAATGCCATCAAGGCAAGCAAGAGGGTCAAGAACGGTTTCATGTCCTTTCGTTAAGCATTAGGAATAAATCAGTGAGGCAATATACGGAAAATTCCGGTTGCCTAAAGTTCGTATTCCATATGCTCGCAGCGTATGCCGGCCGTCATCACCAGCCGCTCGATGGCATCGGGCCGGAGGCCTGAAGCGACGACGCGGAGTACCCGGTCGCAGTCTTCCAAATCAAAACTCCAATGCGTGATGGATACCACCGGCTGGAATAAAGCCGAAACTTGCCGTACGTGTTCCTGCGTTTCCGCGTTGGTCTTGAATATGAATATCTCAGCCATCATTCTTCGTTTTCGCCGATGTTGTCTCCGGAAGCTGCACGATTGTCCGGTCTTTTGTCCGACTCGTCCCACCAGCACGACCGGTGCCGCATATGGGCCCTGAACCGCGCTTTGTCGGCCTCGCTCATCTGCTGGAATTTTCTCCACCTTGCCCTTTCGCGCCAGGGTGAACCGCCCCCCTTGGGGCCGCCCCCGAAACCGAATAGGATTTTGCACAGAAAGAACAGCGCCATAGCCTGCCATAGCGTTATCGGTTTGATACCGAACAATGCCGGCAGGACGTAGTTCCACAGATTCATGATAACGAAACCTACCAAAAAAATCAAGGCGACCGCAACCACCGGGATGAATACAAACCGCAGATTGCTTTTGAATATACTTTTCATACGTGTACTATTTTATTTGTCTGTTAATTCGTCATAAAAAACCTTCAGCCGTTTTCTCAGGTGCCGGACCGCGTAGTGCTTGCGCAAAACCAGTTTACTGACTGGTTCACCCGTGAATGCTGCGATTTCTGCGAAAGGGATATGCTCCAGTTCATGCCAGATAAATACATCCCGCTGCGCCGGTGGCAGTTCGTCCAACGCTTGGTAAAACCGTTCCCAAACGGTGCGCCCATGGTAGGCGGCCTCGGGGTTCTCACCCGCAATCAATGGCAGCTCGCCTGATCCCGGACGTTCCACGGCATCGACGTTATGTCCGCCGATCAACTCGGTTTTTTTTCGTTGCTTATCGATAATCTTGTTTCTTGCCACCCGGTAAAGCCAGGCACCCACCTGCTCCACGGGACGTGTATTGATGATTGCACTCAATTGGTACCATACATCTTGCAGGATATCCTCTGCATCGGCATCGTTATGCACCCGTTTCCGGATAAAGCCCAGCAACCCTTTCCCATAAGCTGTTATGGCTGCCGTGATGTTACCTTGCTTTTCACTGGTCATTTTCCCGTAAACTTGATGGTCATTCCGTTGCTCCTAATCCTATAGACGAATGGACGCCGGAAACATTTCAAAAAAAATACATTCAAAATCTTCTTACCTTTGCACCATGCAAGTATATTTGGACAACGCGGCCACCACGGCTCTTGACCCCGAGGTCATCAAGGTCATGGTCGACACCATGGCGTACAGCTTTGGGAACCCGTCATCCATCCATGCGCATGGACGGCAGGTCAAGACTGTCGTGGAAAAAGCCCGTAAAACCGTGGCAGGGTTGCTCAATGTGGCACCCTCCGAAATTTTTTTCACTTCAGGGGGTACGGAAGCCGATAATACGGCTATTGTAAGGGGCATCATCGACCATGGAATCTCCCATGCCATCACGTCGCCGCTGGAGCATCATGCCGTGCTGCATACGCTTGAAGCACTGGAAAAAAGCGGGACCGTCCGGTTGAGCCTGCTTGATGTCGACGAGAAAGGCCGGGTCGACCTGCACCAATTGGAACAGCTGCTGAAAGCGAATCCGCGATCGTTTGTATCGCTCATGCATGCCAACAATGAAATCGGCACATTGACGGATATCGAATATGTATCGGCGCTTTGCAAGCAATATCATGCCGTTTTCCACTCGGACACGGTACAGACCATGGGGCATTATGCGCATGACCTGACCAAATTGCAGATCGACTTCGTGACCGCAGCCGCCCATAAGTTCCACGGCCCTAAAGGCGTGGGCTTCCTCTATGTGAATCATAATACCAAAATCACTCCCTTTATCTATGGCGGTGCACAGGAACGCAACATGCGCGGAGGTACGGAGAATGTATACGGTATTGTCGGGCTGGCCAAGGCACTTGAGATCTGCTATGCACATATGGATGAGCATAGGCGATATATCCAAGGCTTGAAGGACTACATGATTGCGCAACTGAGAGAAAATATCCACGATATCCGCTTCAACGGTGATATCGCTGCCGAAAACAGCCTATATACCGTGCTTAACGCATCGTTTCCTTGCACGGATATGGCCGACATGCTGCTGTTCAACCTCGATATCTCAGGTATTTCGGTTTCCGGCGGAAGCGCCTGCAGTTCTGGATCCGATATCGGCTCGCATGTACTGCGTGCCATAGGCGCAGATTCCCAACGACCCAGTGTGCGTTTTTCGTTCTGCAAGAACAATACCCGTGAAGAAATCGACTTCGCCGTTGCCAAACTGCGCGAACTCTGCATGCAGAAAGTTTAGCCTCTCCGCTTACCTAAGCATTATCCAAGCAACTGCTCCTGTTGGTTGCACATCATAGGTCGTCATCTTCGTCGTCCATACCGACGGCAGTCCGGTACACGGCCTGCAATTCGGATAGGGCATGCATGTCGCGTTTATCCCTTGCGGCTTGCATGCCTTTCTCGTATACCGTTATGGCCTCATCCTTCCTATTCAATGCCTCATAGAGTTTGCCCAGGTGATAATAGGTCCCCACATAGGTGGGGTGCTTATCCATCAACTCTTCGTAATAACGCAATGCCTCTTCAGTGTGCCCTGATTTGAGGTACTCCGAAGCAAGGGCATATTTCAAGAAGGGATCATGGGGGCTCTCGGATAAGAAGGCCATGAGCTGTGTCAACCGGTCACTCATCATACGTTGTTTTGTTCCTCGCTTGCGAACGCAAACTTACGCCTTTTACAGGAGAATTAACCAAATACTATGCTTGCATAATAAAAAAAGTTTAGCGATTTTTGTAGAAAACCAATTGACATGAAGATATTAGTCTGCATCAGCAACGTCCCGGACACGACGTCGAAAATAACCTTCACCAATGACAATACCGCCTTAAATACCACGGGCATCCAGTACATCATCAATCCTTACGATGAAATCGCCTTATCGAAAGCCATCGGTTTGGCCGAGGGCGGAAAGGGTACCGTGACGGTCATAAACGTGGGCGAATCCAATACGGAAGCGACGATCCGCAAGGCACTGGCCACGGGAGCGGATGACGCCGTCCGCGTAAACGCCGCGCCGCGCGACGCATGGTTTGTGGCGCACCAGGTAGCCAACTACGCCAAAGACAAGGAATTTGACCTGATCCTTACCGGAAGGGAATCCATCGATTATAATGGCTCCCAAGTTGCCGCTTTCGTTGGCGAATTACTGGGAATCCCCTCGGTATCTACGGCGAAGAAAATCGAAATCACCGGCGATACGGCTACCGTCGAACGGGAAATCGAAGGCGGTAAGGAAGTGCTGGCCATCCCGCTCCCATTAATCGCCGGTACGGCGGAAGGCGTTGCCGAGCCTCGTATCCCCAACATGCGTGGCATCATGAGCGCCCGGACCAAGCCATTGGCGGTAATCGATGCCATCGATGTGCCCGTATTGTCCGCCGTGGTAAAGTACGAAACTCCCGAACCAAGGGGTACAGTCACGCTGGTAGACGCTGGCGACGTGGAAAAGCTGATTGATTTATTGCACAACCAAGCAAGGGTGATTTAATGGAGCGCATTGCCCATCGTTGATTTAGTTTTTTACTTTTCACTTTTAATTTACAAACGGATATGCCAATCTTAGTATATACAGAAAACACGGATGGTAAGTTCAAGAAAACCGTATATGAAGTGGTTTCTTATGCCAAGGCCATCGCAGACGACCTGGATACGCCCGTCATCGCGGTATCCATCGGAGATGTCGACCAATCGGAGCTGGCCTCGTTAGGCAATTACGGTGCTTCCCGTGTGCTCCACGTTTCTTCGGATCAGCTGGCGCGTTTTGTCAACCAAGCGTATGCTTCGGTCATCGCCGCCGCCGCGGATCATACCGGTTCGGATCTCATCGTCATTTCCAATTCGTTCAGCGGTAAAGGGCTGGCTCCACGGGTGGCAGCCAAGCTTGAAGCCGGTTTGGCGGACGGCGCTGTGGAACTGCCGCGTATAATGGGCGACAAACTCTCCGTAAAAAAGACCGCTTTTTCCGGTAAGGCCTTTGCCATCACCGAACTCGTATCGGCAAAAAAAGTGATTGCGCTCAACCCGAACGCGTTTGAGGTACGCCAAACGGGGGATGTCGCAGCGGTGGAAGCATTCAACCCCGAAATCCCAAGCGACGATTTCGCTGCGGTCATCCAGGATATTGTCCGCGCCACGGACAAGGTGACCTTGCCCGATGCAGAAATCGTCGTGTCGGCCGGCCGCGGCCTCAAGGGCCCCGAAAATTGGGGGATGATCGAAGAACTCGCTGAAGTACTGGGTGCGGCAACGGCGTGCTCCAAGCCCGTCTCCGATGCCGGATGGCGGCCGCACGCGGAGCACGTGGGCCAGACGGGCATTGCGGTGAGCCCCAACCTGTATATCGCCATCGGCATTTCGGGGGCCATCCAGCACCTCGCGGGCGTAAGCGCTTCAAAGACCATCGTCGTCATCAACAAAGACCCCGAGGCGCCGTTTTTCAAGGTAGCTGATTATGGCATTGTCGGCGACGCATTCGAGGTCGTGCCGAAGCTTATCGCGGCCATCAGGGCGTATAAAGGCAACTGATCGATTGTTTTTTCAATAACATTTCGCATCTTTGTACTCCTGCATGGAACCAGGCATGAAGAAGATAAAATTAGATATCGTCGGATTATCCTACAGCCAGACCCAATCGGGGGCATATGCCTTGGTGTTGGGAGAAGTTTCGGGCCGCCGCCGGTTGCCAATCATCATCGGCGGCTTCGAGGCACAGGCCATCGCCATTGAAATCGAAAAAATGACACCGAGCAGGCCGTTGACCCACGATCTCTTCAAAACCTTCGCCGAGACCTACCACATCCGGATCGACGAAGTGATTATCTATAACTTGGTAGACGGTATCTTCTATGCGAAAATTGTTTTCAATGATGGCCATAAACAGACCGAAATAGATGCCCGTACATCGGATGCCATCGCACTGGCTGTGCGGTTCAAAGCACCGGTATACACCTACGAATTCATCTTGGCGTCTGCTGGCATCGTCATCGAGGGGAACGACTTTGTCTTCCTGGAGAACATTGAATCGACGGGGGGCGGCGATCCCGAGGCGATGGCGGCAAAAGATGCCGGCTCTTCCTTTACATCCATGACCGACGAGCAATTGCAGGAGACACTCTCCAAAGCGTTGGCAGAAGAAATGTACGAAAGGGCGGCCCGTATACGGGATGAAATCAGCCGGCGAAAATCTTCGTAAGCTGGTGCGATTGCACTAACCTAACAAGCGATGCCGATAACGATTCGACTCACGGTGATGAACTTCTTTCAGTTCTTCGTTTGGGGTTCATGGCTGATTTCGCTCGGTGGATATATGGGAAGTGAATTGGGGTTTTCCGGTCTGCAGATCGGCGCTGTCTATTCCACAATGGGTATCGCTTCGGTATTCATGCCCGGTCTGCTAGGTATCGTGGCCGATCGGTGGATCAATGCCGAACGGGTGTTTGCCTTCGCGCATTTCGTCGGCGCCGGGGCGTTGATTGCCGCAGCGAATGTGACCGATTTCCAAACATTCTACAGTCTCATGCTGGTCAACTCGCTTTTTTACATGCCTACCTTGGCGCTATCTAACTCCGTGTGCTACAACGTGCTTACACGGAAGCAGTATGACGTGATAAAGGCCTTCCCGCCCATCCGTGTCTGGGGCACGGTCGGATTTATCGTGGCAATGTGGGCGGTAGACCTATTGGGCTGGACGAAGAGCATCAATCAACTTTATTTGGCTGCCGGGGCCGGGTTGTTTCTCGGCTGCTATGCATTTACCGTACCGCCTTCACCCCCGTTCTTGGATGAAACCCGAAAAAAATCACTGGTATCATCGCTTGGGCTGGACGCATTTGTCTTGTTCAAACAGCGGAACATTGCGCTGTTTTTCATTTTTTCGCTACTGCTCGGGGCGGCATTGCAGATTACAAACGCCTTCGGCAGTCCGTTTTTGGACGACTTCAAGATGACCTATCCGGATTCCTTTGGTGTGCGGCATCCCAATCTGCTGCTTTCCATTTCCCAGATTTCAGAGACATTTTTCATCTTGTTGATTCCCTTTTTCCTCTCACGGTTCGGCATACGGAATGTCATCCTGTTCAGTATCCTCGCCTGGGTGCTCCGGTTTGGGTTGTTCGGTCTGGGCAATCCGGACGACAAGCTTTACCTCTTGGTATTGTCCATGGTCATCTACGGGATGGCATTTGACTTCTTCAACATCTCGGGCTCATTGTATGTCGAGAAAGTCGCCGCGCCGAAAATCCGCTCCAGTTCACAGGGGTTGTTCATGATCATGACCAACGGTTTCGGCGCCATCATCGGTGGCTATGGGAGCGGTTGGGTGGTCGACCACTTCACCCATGGCGGAATAAGGGATTGGCCCAGCATCTGGTTTACGTTCTCGGGCTACGCATTGGTGTTGGCCGTGCTTTTCCTGCTCGTATTCCGTAACCGGCGGATTGAAACCGGGCAGGCTCCTATCCCATCTTGATACGGATGAGCCGGCTGTCTACCGGCAGTTGTTCCACCGATACGACGGTTACCAAATCGTGATAGCGCGGATACAATGGATTCAACAAGCAATTGTATTCCTTGGGATTGACCGCCGATCGCACCCGGATACCGAGGTAGTTGGCTTCCCGCATCCAGCGATCGCCGAGCCGCTTATTTTCCAGGTGACCCAAACGGGTCCAATGTTTAGGATAGGCCGAATCCGATGGCGTGTGAATCAGTTCCGGTTTACCGCCCACTTCAATCTCCATGATAAAGAGATTGGGTGGAATAATATCCGGATCAAAATGCACGAGGTTTTCCAAATAAGCCAAAGAACTGTTTTCACTGGTGTAGAGCATATAGGTCCCTGGGTTGTTCCAACGCCCTCCGAATGTATACGCCCCCATCCCCGAAAGGTCGGTGGCTCGCGGCCTCGATTTGGCAATCCGGTACAGCAGCATCAGGAATATACTCCCTCTTCGATACGTCCCAATACCGTGTTGACAAACGCCAGTCCTGTGGGCATATGGAACAGTTCCAGCGGGCGCATACCATTCAATGCCCTGTTGGGAGCGGCCAGCCAATCGCGAACCTTGTCTTCATCCTCAAAAACGGCCATCGCATGTTCCACCACCTTGGCGATTTCGATAACATGTGAAGAGGTATGCCGATCCAGCCGGTCATCGCTACGCTTGCGTTCGATTGTTTTGACCGATAGGTCCAGGATGCCCTCCACGAACTGCTTCCGGGGTAGTCCCAAAAAGGAAATCAACGCATCGAGCGATGCACGTTTCAATCCTTCATTGCTCAATGTAATCAGGTCAAATTCCGTCTTAACTGCTGTGCCGAGGACTTCCCTGCCCCCCAATAGCGTTACCACATCCCAGAAAATCTTCGTTTCTTTTTTATTGCTTGTTGCCATTTGCGACATTTTCCCCAAAGGTAAGGATAATTTGTCGCTTTACAAAATACGGTTCAATCAACTGCAGGCAAAAAATATCATTCACAACAACCCCAGCAATGTTTCCTTATCCAGTGTCCGGAAAAACGACGTATCGCCGCTCACCAATCCGGCTGCCAATGCGCTTTTAGCGGCTTGCAACCGCAACACTTTCTCTTCTACGGTGCCCGGTGTCACCAACCGGTAAGCGACCACCTTCTTCTCCTGCCCGATCCGGTGCACCCGGTCTATCGCCTGGTCTTCCACAGCGGGGTTCCACCACGGGTCCACCAGGTACACCGCTTCCGCAGCCGTCAGGTTCAATCCGGTACCGCCGGCCTTGAGGCTGACCAAGAAGATACGCACTTCCGGGTCTTCCTGAAACGCATTGACGACCTCTTCGCGGTTGCGTGTGCTGCCGGTGAGGCTGACGTATTTCACGCCGATGCCATCCAGCATGTTCGCAATCAGGTGCAGCATCGATACAAACTGCGAGAAAACCACCATCTTGTGGTACGGGGCCTTCTCCTGGAGCTGTTCCTTGAGCAATTCGATTTTTGCCGATACAGCGGTGTTCATCATGCCATCGGGCAGCAAGGCGGGCGAATTGCAGATCTGTCGCAGCCGGGTCAATCCGCGGAGCACATGCATCGGACTGTTGTCCAATTCTTCGCCAGACAATGCCGAGATGAAATCGCGGAACTCCTTTTCATAGGCATCGTATATCTTGCGTTGCCGGTCGCCCATCTCGCTGTACAGGATCATCGACACTTTTTCAGGCAGGTCTGTAGCGACATCCTGTTTCGTCCGTCGCAAGATGAACGGCTGGATTTTCCGCTGGAGTTCCATCCGGCGTTTTTTGTTCTTGAACTGGTCGATGGGCTTGCCATATACATCCCGGAAATACCGCTTGTCGCCCAACAAGCCGGGACAGGCAAACGAGAGCTGCCCGTACAGGTCAAATGAGCTGTTTTCGAAAGGCGTACCGGTGATGGCTATCCGGTTGCGGGCTTGCAGGAGGCGAACCGCTTTGTACCGTTGCGAATCGGGATTCTTGATGTACTGGGATTCATCGAGGTACACGTAGTTGAAGGCAAAACCTTTCAGGAAACGGATGTCCGCCAACAGCGTGGTGTAGGAGGTCAGCACCACATCATACGTGCCGATGGTGCCGGTGGATTTCGGCCGGTCTGAGCCGTACAAGGTCAGTACACGGAGGGAAGGTGCTAGGGTAGCCAGTTCCCGCTGCCAATTGAAAACCAGCGTAGCCGGCACCACGACCATGTCTGTGCCTGTACGCCCCGACTCCCGCTGCGACAGCATGAATGCAATGACCTGTACGGTTTTTCCCAATCCCATTTCATCCGCCAATATTCCGCCGAAATGGAACCTGTCCAGAAAAGTGAGCCAGTTCAGCCCTTGCCGTTGGTATGGCCGGAGTTTCACCCGCAGGCCCCGCGGTTCGTCCACGTACGGCATGGAATCGAAATCGGCGAGCCGATTGCGGAGCTCCCGGATTTCGGCGGCAGCCGTCTCATCCAGCATCGCCGCATCGTACAGTGCGGTCACCGTCTCAAAATTTGATTTGGCAAAACGGATGGTCTCGTCGTCCACCACTTCCCCCGCGTGGAAATACCGTGCGAACTTCTCCAGCCATTCCTGCGGGAGGATACCGATAGTACCGTCGTCCAGCGCTACGTACTTGCTCTTGTTGCGTAGGGCTGCCTGGATTTTTTTCAGCGAGGCTTTCTTCCTGCCGAATCGTATGTCGTGCGTGGCGTTGAACCAATTCAAACCGCTGATGACCTTGATATCAACGGTTACTTTATTCGGATTTAATTTATTGTCGCTCAACTCATTGAATCCATACACTTCGATACCCGCTTCACGCCACGTATCGAATGCCGGCAGAAACCACTCCTCATCGAGGAAATACCGCTTATGAAGAAAGAAATAGTACAGTTGATTGTCCAGTTGCTCGGGCAGATAGGGATGCTGTTTGATGAGCAGTTCAATAAATGCCTGTTCGAAATCCGCATCCCGGGCTACCATGAAATCATCGCCTTTCCCGTCCACGGCCTTTACCTGCTTTTCGGTACGGATGGCCACTTCGGCCTCGCCGTAACGCACAACGGGAACGATCATGACGTGCTGGCCGAAATCCGACAGGTAAATCAATCGCTCGGGTGCTACCGCGAAACCCGCTTCAGCCAATTGCTGCGGCGTACCCGGTCTGACATCCGGATATTCCACGCGGATGCTATCCGATAATTTGTCCAATAGTTGCCGCTGGAAATCCCGGTATTTGCTGGCATGGATGAGCAGTTTGCCGCCATGGTCTTTCAGCAATGCCATCACGGAAAGCAGAAGGGCGTTATCCACGAGGTACAGCGTGTCCTTCACTAGGAGAAAATAGCTGAACTTCAACGGAAGTTCATGCAGGGCGTACGACGTACCCCCCAACGTCATGATTCCGGTGATGGCGTAAAACGCGCCAGTAGCCCTGACGGATAACCGGACGGTATCCGGTGCCGTGGCCATCTTTACGGGAATCAATGCCTTGGCAGCAAGCTGTCCGCCCAATCCGTCGTCGTGGTAATAGAAGGGATAGTCTTTGCTGTGTTTCAGGACAATCCGCAGCGCGTCCAAGTCCGATGCACTGCGGTCCCCTTCGCGTACCTGCTGAAGTTTGACAGCGGCTGCATAAAAACGGGCTTCGTCTGCATCAGTCGCAGCGGCAAGCAGCTCTAGCGGGTCGACACGCGTAAAGGGCGGCTTCAGGTTACCTGATTTGGTTCGTTCGGCATCAAGGAGTTCCACCACTGGATTCCGGTAATATTTATGCCGACTGATGACTGCAATGGTACGTCCCGCCACCGGCGAGTTGACAGGGAGGCGACGTTGGTGGCGTACCGCCTGCTCACCTAGTTCACGCAGCTTGGGCGAATTGAGCGGCAGCAGTCCCGCCATATGGGGTTGGATGGTCACTCCCCCTTGCGTATATACCGGCATCAGGTAACGGTCGAGGGAGGGCTCGTGTTCCAGCCCATAATCCACGGCCGCCCGCCGTAGCTTCTGGTACCGTAGCGAAGGCCGGAAAAACACGCCCAATTCCTCCCGCCTCAGGATGGCGGTCAGCACCGTAGCTGCCGCCAAGGATAGTGTGCCGGGCACGCCGGGCGGGTCGCTGGATACCGTCAACTGCCCGTTTTCCTGCACGATACCTACCGTGGCCGCTCCCCCATCCGGAAGGCGGTAGGTAAATGCACCTGCGTCCACCTCAAGCGTTTTGGGCATCACGGATAGCACCGCTTGGCCATCTACCCAAAAACCTCGCTCGCTCGCCGCTGCAATGGCCTGCTCGGAAAGCAGTTCCATCGTTGTGTTACGGAAAACGAAGACGTTGGACTCTCGGAATTCAAGCATGCTGCAAATATATCCTTTTCCTATCTTTGCCCACACATGGCCGCACGTTTTGATTTAACACATATCCATCTTCCTGTCGTTGAGGTAATTCCCCAAGTCAGGCAATGCCTGACCACGCATAATACCCTCATCCTCAGCACGCCACCTGGAGCAGGCAAGAGTACCGTCGTGCCGCTGGCGCTGTTGGACGAGCCATGGCTACGGGGCAGGAAAATCGTCATGCTCGAACCGCGTCGGCTGGCGGCAAGCAGCATCGCCCACCGCATGGCGTCTCTTCTAGGCGAAAAAGCCGGTGAAACAGTTGGTTACCGTGTCCGCTTCGAAAACCAGACTTCCTCCCGCACACGCATCGAGGTAGTCACCGAAGGCATCCTCACCCGTATGCTCCATCAGGACAACGCGCTGGAAGACGTGGGTATCGTCATATTCGATGAATTTCATGAACGGCGGCTGCACACCGACCTGTCCATGGCGCTTTGCCGCGAAAGCCAGCAAGTGCTGCGTCCAGACCTTCGGCTGCTCGTGATGTCAGCCACATTGGATACCAGCAAGCTTGCCGCCCTGCTCGATGCACCGGCCGTGGAAAGCCAGGGACGGCTGTATCCCGTAGACATCATCCATACAGAAGAGCCTGACCCGCGCCAACTGCCGGAACAGTGTACCCGTACCATCGCCCGCGCCTTCCGGGAAAAGCGGGGCGATATACTCGCTTTCCTGCCCGGTGAAGCGGAAATAAGGGCTTGCGAACAACTGCTCCTCGCCAATCCAATCGGCGCAGCCGTCCATCCGCTCTACGGGCAGCTCTCGTTGGCTGACCAGCACGCGGCCATACAACCCAATCGCTACGGGCAGCGGAAAATCGTACTGGCTACGTCCATCGCGGAGACCAGCCTCACCATCGAGGGGGTTACGGTGGTGGTCGACTGCGGTTATACCCGTACGATGGTGTTCGACCCGCCGTCGGGGCTTTCACGCCTCAAGACCGTGCGCATCTCACAGGATGCAGCGGATCAGCGCACCGGGCGAGCGGGCAGGCTTGGGCCGGGAACCTGCTACCGCATGTGGACTGCAGCCACCCACCAGCGCATGGCCGCATACCGGACACCGGAAATCCTGGAAGCGGACTTAACCTCGCTCCTACTCGATACCGCGCAATGGGGTATCCAGGACCTTGGGCAATTGGACTGGCTCACGCGTCCGCCGTCCACCGCTGTGGAACAAGCCCGCGACCTGCTGCATCGGTTGGGGGCACTTGACGGCGGAAGGATTACTGCCCATGGCAAGGCCATCCACGCCCTGCCCTGCCACCCCCGCATTGCCCATATGCTGCTGGAGGGCAAGCGCCTAGGTATGGCCAGCCTTGCAACCGATATCGCTGCCCTATTGGAAGAGCGCGATCCCTTGGGCCGCGAGTCCGGTACGGATATCACCCTCCGTATCGAAGCGCTGCGCAGGCATCGGACGTACGGCAAGCAGGGAAAGCGCTTTGACAATATCGAAAAAATCGCTCGCTCCTACCGCAGGCTTCTCGGCACCGTGGAAGACAACGGCGCGGTTGCCCCCTATCCTACCGGCCTTCTGCTGGCATACGCCTACCCGGAGCGCATCGCCAAGTCGAGGGACGACGGCAAAGGCACGTATCAATTGGCTAACGGCAAACGGGCTGTGGTTTTACCGGACGATGACCTGGCCCATGAACCCTGGCTGGCCATCGCACTGCTCGACGCGCGCGACGGCTTGGGCAAGGTATTTCTGGCTTCGGCGGTCAGCCCAGCCGACCTGTCGCCTTTCGTCCAGGAGACCCAACGCATCGCTTGGGAAACCCCAAAAGGAGGCGTTGTGGCTACCCGGGATCGCCGTGTCGGCAGCATCACGCTGGAATCTTGGCCGTTACCGACACCCGACGAAGCGACCGTAACCGACGTGATTTGCGAAGCCATCCGCAGCGAAGGCGAACAGTTGCTTGCCTTTACCGAGACCCTGGAGCAATGGCAACACCGCGTACTCAGCCTCCGGCAATGGCGGCCGGCGGAAGGTTGGCCCGACGTATCCACTCCCTGCCTCCTTCGCCATCCGGAAGAGTGGCTCGCACCCTACCTCCACGGAATCCGCAAAGCGGAGGAACTGAAAAAGCTGGACCTGTTGCATATCCTGCACCACAGCCTCGACTATGAACAGCGACTGGCATTGGACCGATTGGCACCCACCGGCATCGCCGTGCCCAGCGGCTCGGTCGTCAAGCTCCGTTACTCGCCACTCGGGGAATCGCCGGTATTGGCCGTACGGTTGCAGGAAGTGTTCGGCCTGTTGGATACACCAACAATAAACGACGGACGCACCGCGGTTGTACTGCACCTCCTATCTCCGGGGTTCAAGCCCGTGCAGGTGACGGCCGACCTCCGCAATTTCTGGCAAACCACCTATTTCGAAGTGCGAAAGGAATTGAAGAGACGCTATCCCAAGCATGCTTGGCCAGATGACCCGCTTTCAGCCATCGCCGTACGGGGTGTGCAGAAACGACAGATATCGCCATGACCTTGTGCACCGATGACCGCATCTCGGGTATTTTCACTAAATTTGGCTCAAAATACTTGTTTATCCATGGATAATCCCCTATTGAGCCCCTTTGACACGCCATTCGACAGCGTGCCTTTTGAACGCATAAAAACGGAACATTTCAAACCAGCCATCCTGCGACTGATCGACGAGGCCAAGCGGGAAATCGACACCATTGTCAGCAATCCGGAGACGCCGGATTTCGCCAACACCATCGCCGCGATGGATTGGGTCGGCAAGCGGTTGAATATAGCGTCCGCAACCTTCTTCAATCTCGATGCGGCGGAGACCAACGACGAAATCCAGCAGTTGGCACAGGAACTGTCTCCGATATTGGCAGCATACAACAACGATATCATGCTCAATGAAGGACTGTTCCAACGGGTGAAGCAGGTACACGACGAAACGGACGAAGCCGTGTTGTCACCCGAGGAGGCCCGGCTTCTGGATAAAACATATAAGGCCTTTGCCCGCAACGGCGCATTGCTTTCGCCCGAAGCCAAGGAAGAACTACGTGAAATCGATAAGCAACTGGCCACATTGACCATGAAGTTTTCGCAGAACGTGTTGCAGGAAACCAATGCCTATCAGCTCCATGTCCAAGATCGGGAACAACTGGCAGGGCTGCCTGATTCCATCCTCGCTGCGGCAAAGGCCGAAGCGGAAAAACGCAAACTCGACGGGTGGGTGTTTACCCTCCATTTTCCCAGCTTCGTACCTTTCATGAAATACGCGGCAAACCGTGATCTTCGCAAAGAACTTTACCTGGCCTCGGCCACGCGTGCGCTGAAATCAAATGAATACAACAACGAAGGCATCGTACGTGACATCGTCGCCCTGCGCGGCCGCCGCGCCAAACTGTTGGGCTTCGGCACCCATGCCGACTTCGTGTTGCAGGAACGCATGGCCTCCTCTCCGGCCATCGTGCTCGATTTTTTGCAGGACTTGCTGCAGAAAGCCAAGCCCCATGCCTTACAGGAAGTGGCCAAGCTACAGGACCTCGCGGAAAAAGACGGTGTTTCACCCGTTATGCCGTATGACCACGCCTATTATGCCGAAAAATTACGGGAAGCGACGTTCAACCTGTCCGAAGAAGCGTTGAAACCCTATTTCCCGCTTCCCCAGGTACTCGAAGCCGCTTTCGATGCGGCCAGCCGGCTCTATGGCCTTGTCTTTGAGCTGCGTACCGACATCGCTACCTACCATCCCGAAGTGACCGTGTACGAGGTGCTGGAAAACGGGCAGCATAAGGCTTTGTTATATACCGACTGGCATCCGCGCGAAGGCAAACGCGCCGGGGCCTGGATGACAGCCTACCGCGGGCAGTGGAAGGAAAACGGCAAACAGGTCCGCCCGCATATCTCCATCGTTTGCAACTTCGCTCGGCCTGTCGGCGATACGCCTTCACTACTCACTTTCAATGAGGTGACCACGCTTTTCCACGAATTTGGCCATGCCTTGCATGGCATATTGGCGGATACGACCTATGAAAGCCTATCCGGTACAAATGTCTATTGGGATTTTGTCGAACTACCTTCCCAGTTCATGGAAAACTATTGCTATGAAAAGGATTTCCTGCGCTCCTTTGCACGGCATTACCAAACGGGGGATCCGTTGCCCGAAGCGGAAATCGATAAGATTGTTGCTGCGGCCAATTTCATGGAAGGCTATCAGACCGTGCGCCAGTTGAGCTTCGGCCTGCTGGACATGGCTTACCATACCGGGAAACTGGCCGAGGGCACATCCATCGAGCATTTTGAAAAGGAAACCGTACACGACACCCAGCTATATCCCGATGTACCCGGTACGGCACAGAGTCCGTCGTTTTCGCACATTTTTGCGGGCGGGTATTCAGCAGGGTATTACTCCTATAAATGGGCCGAGGTGCTGGATGCCGACGCGTTTGCTTATTTCAAGGAGACCGGCATCTTCAATCCCGATACGGCCGCCAAGTTCAAGGCGCTCTTGGCTAGCGGCGGTACGGTCGACCCCATGCAACTGTATATCCAGTTCCGGGGGCGCAAACCGCAGCCCGAGGCGCTGCTTAAACGTGCTGGCCTCGTGGCGTCATAGCTGCTGAAACTTACCTGGTCATGAAAACCGTATCGGCCTTTTCCGCTTCGATTGTCTTGGTCACCCTTTTGGCGCACACGGGGGAATATCCAATGGCACCGCGGCAAGCAACGGATTCCACGGTATTGGCGGACGACTCCTTACTGTCCGGGGCACAGTTGGCGGTACGGTATTGTGGGCTTTGCCACGGATTTCCTGAGCCTGCATTGCTGGACAAGCGTACCTGGGTGGAAAAGGTCTTGCCGAACATGGCCTTGCGGCTTGGGATACGGGAAAAGGGAAAAGATCCCTATGACGATATCCTCCCCGATGAGCGGCCGATGCTCCGGAAATTGAACATCTTCCCCGAAGAACCGATGCTCGATGAGCGCGACTGGAAAAAAATTGTCCGGTACTATCAGCAGGAAGCGCCGATACAGCCCTTGCCACAAAAGCAACACCTCTCCCTGACGTCGTCGCAGTCGTTGTTCAACGTCCAGCAATTGTCCTTTGACGAAAAGCCGATGCCCCGCATCAGCATGCTGAAATACGATGCAACGACCCGCCAACTTTACGTGGGAGATGCCCAGCACCTGCTGTACATCCTGAATGACCGGTTCGAATTCAAGTCGGCGTGGACCTTGGAAAGCCCGCCGATTGCCATGGACTTTCCAGCAAATGCCCCACCTAGGCTACTGACCATCGGGAGCTTCAATCCTTCGGATTTGCCGTTTGGCCGTTTGTTGAGCTTTGACACGACGGGAACCGCTCCGGTTACGTCATTGGTCAACATCCCTGCATTGCCGCGCCCCGTTCATTTCACCAGTGCCGACTTGAATATGGATGGAAAGACGGATCTCATCGTATGCGGCTTCGGAAACCATGCCGGTAAGCTGTGTTGGTACGACGATTTTCAGGCAGCGAAGGAAAACGTATTGAAGGCGCTTCCCGGGGCGTTGAAAGTCGAAGTCGGAGACTTCAACGGGGACGGCAGACCTGACATCATGGTGCTGATGGCCCAGGCATGGGAAGAAATCTCCATTTTCTACAATGTGGGCAATGGCAAATTCAGGGAAAAGAAGGTATTGCAATTTACCCCGGTATTCGGGGCCAGCTACTTTGAATTGGCTGACTTCAATAACGATGGATATCCGGATATCCTGTTGGCCAACGGGGACAACTGGGACTACTCCCGTATCAACAAGAACTACCATGGTGTCCGCATCTACTTGAACGATGGCGATTTCAACTTCAAGGAACACTGGTTTTTCCCCCTATATGGCGCATCTAAGGCAATGGCGGGAGATTTCGATGGCGACGGCGACCTGGATATCGCGGCCATCTCCTTTTACGCGGATAAGGGCCAACTGCAAAATGGGTTTGTTTATTTTGCCAATCAGGGCCAACTGGATTTCAAACCCTATTCACTTCCGGAGGCTGTATACGGCAAATGGCTCACCATGGAGGTTGCCGATTTTGACGACGACGGCGATCTGGATATCGTGTTGGGGTCGTATCTGCATAACCTGGCCGAATTGGGCCATTTTACGACGTACGGCATCGCATCCTTCCCCCAGTTGCTTGTGCTGACCAACCAAACCAATAAACAGCGCGTTGAAAGTATCCCAAAATGATTACTTTTGCAGCCGGATGGCGGGGCGTAGCTGCTGATGCGTACCCCCGCACCGCTAAACATATATATTATATAATGAGCGACCGTACCAAGAAAATTTTCCTTGCCGTTTGTATCGTTGTTCCCTTCCTGCTGTATTGCTTTTACTACTACAGCCAGATGTTCAGGAACGCACCGTTCCGATTCGCTGATTTCGAATCCATCGTGCTGAAATATGGACACGGTGACGATTTGGTCAATCAGTTCGATTCCCGGACCGGTCGTTTCCAATACCTCAATAACCGGGATTCCCTGGTCGTGGATACCGTCCGGCTTCGCAAGGACGACGTGCAATACCTTCACGGCAAAGCTACGCAACTGGGATTCTGGAACCTGCCCGAAGACATGACCAGCGGGGACGCCGACGGCAAGCAAACCGCACGCTTTTTCCTCCAATACAATTACAAGGAAAAAAGCAAGGAAATTACGCTCGACGCCGACTTCAATGGGAATCCCAAAATGCGCGACGTAGCAAAATCAATGGTAGACGAGGTGATGCGCGTCATCGATGACGCACGCAACCGCCGATAGCCATAGTATCAGCTGCCCGTCTAGCTGCTCAAGCGTCGCCCTTCGGCCCCACGCCCAATGCCGACAGCCGCAACGCACGGATGTCGTCGGAAGCGGGTGCTTCAAACACTTCCAATTCAAAGTACTTGATTGCCGCCAACAGATGGTCAAAGATATCGGACATGATATCTTCGTAGACCGCCCAACGGGTATCTGTCGTAAACATATATAACTCGATGGGCAGTCCGTGCTCCGTAGGCTGTAATTGACGGACAAGCATCGTCATGTCTTTGCGTATCTTGGGATGGTTTTGTGCATACCGATTGATATACTGGCGGAAAAGGCCAACGTTCGTCATATTCCGTCCGTTCACGGGCATCGACCGTTCTGCGCGTGTCTCTTCGTTGTAGCGATCGATTTCCGCCTGGCGCTCCTCGATATAAGGGACAAGGAGCTGGATGTTTTTCAGGCGTGAAATTTCCTCGGCCGTGAGGTATCGGATGGACGATATTTTGATGTTGATGGCTCTTTTTATGCGCCTGCCCCCAGCATTCTGCATACCCCGCCAATTTTTAAAGGAATCGGTAATGAGGTAATAGGTCGGAATGGTCGTTATGGTCTTGTCCCAGTTCTGGACTTTCACCGTATTCAGGTTGATTTCGACGACATCACCGTCGGCTCCGTACTTGGGCATCTCAATCCAGTCGCCCACACGCACCATGTCGTTGGTAGAAACCTGTATGCTCGCCACAAATCCTAGGATGGTATCCTTGAATACCAGCATGAGGATAGCCGAAGCAGCGCCCAAAGCGCCCAAGAACGCCCAGGGCGATTTTCCTGTAACCATGGAAAAGACAATGATCCCCACGATGAAAAACATAAAGATGTTAACCACCTGCAGGTAACTGTCCAAGGGTTTATCCTCGAAACCCCGCTTCGTGCGGAGATGATCGCGTACGGACCGGAACAACGCACGCAAAAGCATTGCCCATCCAAACACCAACAGGATATCCACGAATTTCCGTATAGGATCGATCCATGCCGGGAAACCGGAAAAAACCACCGGTATGAAATGGATGGAGACAATAAGCGGAATCAGCCTGGCGAAATGGACCAACGCCTTGTTGCGCACGAGGTAGTCGTCAAACTTTACGCGAGATCGGCTCGCTGCCTTTGTCAGCACGTTCACCAAGACTTTACGTACCACGAAATCGACAATCCCTAGTAAAAGCAATAGCAGGCAGAGCAATACAAGCAAATTAACGACATCAGCTCGTGATTCCGGCACACCCCATTCGATTAGCTTATGATAGGTCCATTGGTAAACAGTTGTTGAAAAGTCGGCAATTGATGAGGAGATTTCCATAAACAGCTTTGGAACAATAAAAATAGTGGATTAAAGACAAAGAAGAATAAGTAGACTTCAAAGATAGGAGATTCCGCCGGAACTTCCAAATACCGGTGTTTCCGAGCGGTCTTCCCCCATCGCCGACCACCAATCACCAGCCACTATAAAAACGTTGCTGAATCGGTTAAAAATTCTTAATTTCGCATGCGCAATGAGCTAGCCTACTTATTTCCTTGTTGTGCGTAGTGATTTAAGAACTGAAATTAGATAATGGCTGAAGAAACAGAAAACGACAACAACCTTGTGCCGGCGAACGACCGGATCATCCCCATCAATATCGAAGACCAAATGAAATCGGCATACATTGACTACTCCATGTCTGTCATTGTATCCCGCGCCCTGCCCGATGTACGCGACGGCTTGAAGCCCGTCCATCGGCGTGTGCTCTACGGCATGTTGGACCTCGGAGTCACCAGTGGCAAACCCTACAAAAAGTCGGCCCGTATCGTGGGCGACGTATTGGGTAAATACCACCCCCACGGGGATTCTTCGGTGTATGATACCATGGTGCGGATGGCCCAAGATTGGAGTTTGCGCTACCCGTTGATAGACGGTCAGGGAAATTATGGTTCGGTCGATGGCGACCCTCCAGCAGCCATGCGGTATACGGAAGCTAGGCTGAAGAAGATAGCCGAAGAGCTGCTCTCCGACATCAACAAGGATACCATCGATTACCAGCTCAACTTCGACGATTCCTTGGAGGAGCCGACGGTGTTGCCCACCCGTATCCCGAATCTATTGGTCAACGGTTCCTCAGGTATCGCCGTGGGCATGGCCACCAATATGGCTCCGCACAACCTGTCTGAGGTGGTAGATGGCATCATCGCCTACATCGATAACCGCCATATCGAGGTTGCAGAGCTGATGCAGTATATCAAAGGGCCGGACTTTCCCACCGGGGCCATTATCTACGGCTACGCCGGCGTACAGGAAGCCTTCCAAACCGGACGCGGGCGCATTGTCATGCGGGCAAAAGCGGAAATCGAAACGACAAAAACTGGCCGTGAGCAGATCATCGTCACGGAAATACCTTATCAGGTCAACAAATCGGACATGATCAAGCGCACAGCCGATCTCGTAAACGAAAAGAAGCTGGAAGGGATATCCGAGATCCGCGACGAATCCGACAGGCACGGTATGCGCATCGTTTACGATGTGAAAAGGGATGCCAATGCATCGATCGTATTGAACAACCTCTATAAACATACTGCACTGCAGACCTCTTTCAGCGTAAACAACATCGCATTGGTGCATGGTCGCCCCATGATGCTCAACCTCAAGGACATGATCTATCATTTCGTTGAGCATCGCCATGAAGTTGTGGTACGCCGTACCAAATATGAATTGGCCGAAGCTGAAAAGCGGGCGCACATCCTCGAGGGCTTGTTGATTGCACTCGATCACTTGGACGAGGTCATCCAACTCATCCGCTCGTCCGAAACACCGGACGATGCGCGGGTCGGCTTGATGGAGAAATTCGGGCTTTCCGATATCCAGGCCCGTGCCATTCTCGACATGACGCTCCGCCGGCTTACCGGACTGGAACGGGACAAAATCAAGGAGGAGTATGCGGAACTGATGAAGACCATCGAATACCTGAAATCGGTACTGGATGATGAAGGGCTCCGGATGAAAATCATCAAGGATGAACTGCTGGAAGTCAAAGATAAGTATGGTGACGAACGCCGCTCCGCCATCGTGCATTCGGCGGAAGACATGCGCATGGAGGACTTCATCGAGGATGAAGACGTGGTGATCACCATTTCCCACGAGGGCTACGTCAAGCGCACGCCCCTCTCGGAATACCGCAGGCAGGGCCGGGGAGGAAAAGGCTTGATGGGCACCAACACCCGCGAAGAGGACTTCACCGAACACATCATCACGGCTTCGGCCCACAACTACATGCTGTTCTTTACCGAAGCCGGCCGCTGTTTCTGGCTCCGTGCGTTCGAGATTCCCGAAGGTAGCCGTACCTCACGGGGGCGGGCTATCCAAAATATCATCAACATTCCCAAAGAGGAAAAAATCAAGGCGTACATCAAGGTGAAAAACCTCAAGGATCAAGCCTATCTTGAGAGCAATTTCATCATCATGTGTACAAAACGCGGCACCATCAAGAAGACCTCGTTGGAAGCTTATTCGCGTCCGCGCGCCAACGGTATCAATGCCATCAACATCAACGAAGGCGATCAGTTGCTGGAAGCGTGCCTGACCGATGGTAACAGCGAGATTGTCATGGCTTTGCGTTCGGGACGGGCTATCCGCTTCAACGAGTCGACCGTGCGGCCCATGGGGCGTACGGCTACGGGCGTGCGCGGTGTCACCTTGGCCGGACCGAACGATGAAGTTGTTGGCATGATTAGTGTTAATAATTCGGAAGTGACGGTGCTGGTGGTGTCCGAAAAAGGATACGGGAAGCGGAC
>Ga0182792_1001031_pt1 | contig 24132 bp, 23 predicted proteins | sample Passage237B_FD_130497 | JGI IMG/M metagenome (GOLD analysis project Ga0182792, IMG submission 130497) | Cellulose adapted compost microbial communities from Newby Island Compost Facility, Milpitas, CA, USA - Passage2 37B (version 2) (version 2) ...
CATACCGAAGGCGATCGATACCTTAAATGGGTCTAATGGGTCGATTAGTCCAAAGTAGAGGCCCAACCGCACGTTTGCCATTAGGCTGGATGGTTTATTAGGCCACAAAAACCGGGGGATGACTTGAGCTGGGATATCGATGTAACTTTCACCGAACAGATATGGATTAAAACGTGGAACTTGTTCCACGCAGAGACAAAGCATCTGAATTAGTGAAGCTCGCTCAAAGATCGTGGATTGTTGGGATACTCCTTCTTCTCGTTCACGACTAGTCTTTAAACTGTAGCTAACCCATTCGTTAAAATACGCTGGCAATGTGGTCAAAGTAGGAGCTGGTCGCTTTTCTTGCCAGTATAGCCTGCGCATTTCAGCTTTTCCAAGGTGGAGCAGCGCCACTACTGGAGTGAAGATAAGCAGGAACACCCATGGAACACGTCGCTGTGAGGTTGTGTAGGCAATAAGTGCGAGCGCCACCAAGGAGATACCGCTAATCAAATAGAGATGAGAAAACAGGAAGATGATCTGAATAGCCAAGTTAATGACCAAAAACCAAACCTGCTCCTTTCTCAGCAGACCTGCGCCCCAAAGTCGTGCCAAAATGAATGTGCTCAAGGTGCCCAACCCGAAGAATAGCGCACGAATTGATCCCGCAAATTCAGACGGAATAATCTTAGTGAATGTAAATATATATAGGTATACGGTGTTCAGCAGCAGTCCGATCGGCACGTAACGATAAGCGTGCGGAGGAATTAATGAGGTGACGGCCCAGTGGGGCGATTTGGGCGGAGTGCGCACTAGTGAAAATCCGGTATTCGCTGCGATGAGGTAGATGAAAATAGCTACGCTGGATGTGAATAAAACATCAGGCGGATAGCTGCGAACTTCACTTTGATGAGAAAGCAGTGGAATCGCGTAGAAAGGGATGCATGTGAGCAGTGAAATCTCAAAAGCAGGAAACCAAGTGCGGCGATGTCGTGCCCAATTCAGGGCGGGTAGACTTGCGAGAAACAGGATGCCCAAGCCTGCTAAAGTAGTGCCGTCGATTTCACCACCGGCTTCCCAAATAAACCATGCTGCTGCCAGCACGAGCGCGGCGCGTCCGAGTTGGAACAACCGCAATGATGCCGCTTTTTCCGGCGGGGGTATGGGCTGATCTAGGTAAGAAAAACTGTTGGCCGGAGGCTTCATGTCTTAGGCTCTTTGCACAACTGCATCAAATATCTCCACTAAGCGGCGCGTCATGCTCTCAGCCATATGTGGCTCAAGTAGCTTCATGTCGCCAGTTGGGGGGCGTTTCCAACCTTGTTGAAGAAACCATTCATTGCAGATACGATGAGCCATTGCATCCAAAGAGGTGGCTGACGAATCATGCCCAAATCCGAAACAGGAATCCGGGTTTTGTTTGCGAACTTCCTTCATCATTAAACTGTCTTCGTGAACGATGGCCAAGAGCGGACGACGGGCGAGCAGGTAAGGGAATATTTTCGATGCGTTGTAAGAGGCATCATCGGATCCGATCACCAAGAGTGCGTCTGCATGAACAAGTGTATGCAACGCCTCAAAGTAAGGAACTCGGTAACAGATTTCACTTACTTGGTTCGCAACACCTTCGCTTTCTGCCATGGGCGTAACTGAATTTTGCCCAAGCGGCGGTGGAGCGTAGCCTGTGCCGATAAAGTGGAAATGAAGCCGCGCCGCTTCGGATGGAGCTGCCTGCCGGAAAAGCTGTAATGCTTTAAAGAGGATGGAGAGTGCCCTTCCCATGATGTCAAGGCCGCATCGTCCAGTATATACCAAGTGGATTTTCTTATCATCATCCAAGGGCAACAGCGATTGCGAAGGGTTAAGCTCGCGAGCGATTTCCAGATCGGCTGCAGCTGCGCCGAACGGCACATGATAAAGACGTGCTGGATTTAATGATGAATAGCGTTTGTGCAGCTCGTCGTTGTATTTGGTGGATACTGAGATAACTGCTCCTGCTTGGGTAATAACTCTAGGCTCGCGCTGACGTGCAGTGAATTGAGATATGCCGAAGCGTAGCCAGCCTCCCGGTGGTCTTGTTCGAGTTAATCGGTAGTAGTTGTTGATCCACGGGTCTTGATAATCCAACACGTAAGGAACGCCAAAGCGCTTCATCCATCGAGGGCCGAAGGTAAACGCGTCGAATTGCGTGGTCGTGAAAAAGACGAGATCGAACTTTTCTGTGGCAAGTAGTCGGTCGCCTGCTTTGCGCAACGCGCGACCGCATCGCCACCATAAGGAACCAATGCCGGCCCAACGGGTAAACTTGGGGTGAATGCCTTTTACACGCACTACGCGAACGTCAGACGGATAAGTTTTTTCGAGTAGCGGATCTAACACTGCGCCTTCGATAGACTCTGGTGCGACCGCTAATACAACTGGTTTCCAACCGAGCGCGCGAAAGTAAGGCAGAGCAATGCGTGCGCGCTGCATGTCCGGTGCATTGACCGGAGGAAAGTGAGGACTGACGATAAGAACGCGGTGCACGTGATTTAGGATGACAGTGCTTGCTGGACCAATGCGACGAGCCGCGGAGCCTCGCGCTCCCAGCAATATTTATCCTCTGCGAGCTTTCGGGCGGCGACTTTTCTTGCGCGCAACGATTCCGGGTTGTCCAACAGAGTATCAAGAGTTGCTGCGGTGGTAAGAGGATCGTTCAGGTTATCGAGAATGTGACCTGCCTGAGGTGCATGAGATAATACTTCCCGCTGCCCGGAAGTCGGAGTGGCGACGACGGCCAGACCGGCGCCGAGATATTGGAGGATTTTATTGGTGATCGTTAGGTCGCGGTTGGGAATAAATGCCTGCTCAAGAGCCAGCCCGATGTCGTGGCGCGCTATCACTGCAGGAAGCTCGTCGGGAGGAACAAGCGGTAGGAAAGTGAGGTGTGGACGAAGTCGATCCGGCAGGAGTGAAAGGAGGTGATGGTCATAGCTACCACGAACTTCACCGAGTAGGACAAGTCGCGAGGGGCGGGTGACTCGCGCCCACGCGGTGACAAATGCTTCTAGTCCCCGCCCTGGGCCGATGGTTTGCGAGAACCAGAAAAAAGCAGGAATGTTTTCTTTGGTGACGGAGGAAGGAATGCGTGGGGCAAGTGCGGGGAGCGGAAAAGAGTTGGTGATCACCTTAGGTCTTTGACCTCCGTAGCGCGCATGGAGGGCGGTGGCGAGTGATTCGGAGGTGGTCGTGACGTAAGTTGATTGCTGAAGTAAATTACGTTCGATCTGTTGGAGGAGATGCACGGGACGACTGACGCGGTCGCTGGGGATCAAGTCTTCGCTGTGCCAGTCTTCGATATCAGCTGCTACGCGGCGTTTGGGAGAGAGTAAGCGCGTGGCGGCCCACAATGCGGGTTCAGTATGAGCGATAAGAAGGTCGAAGCTGCGAGCGCGGGCAGCTCGGAGGAGCGCCGGTCCGGGGCCAAGAGCTGCTGGGTATTGCCAACTGAATCGACGCACAAGTTCGCGGGCCATGCGAGAGCGGGCCCTTCTAAGAAGCGCGAGTGGGCCGTCGAGCAGGTCGATTTGTTCGTGGCGAAAGCAGCCAGCTCGTGTAACGATCGCTGTGTCTAGGAGGACTGACGGCTGGTGGTTACGCACACCGAGCACGGTAACCTCGTGGCCCTCAGAGCCGAGGGTGGTGGCCTCCTTTACGACGCGCGGATTTCGCGCGAGGGGACTGCTGGTGAGGATGAGGATATGGGCGGGTTTCATGTCCCGGGTTGCTCGAGGGATTTGAAATAAAGAGCGGGAGCACTTTCACGGGCGGGATTTTCGGAGGAGCGGGCCGCGGCACCAGAGCGTAGAACAGCCAGCAATTCGCGATCGAGGTGGCGCCGGCGAAGCGAACGCAGAAGAGTGTGTGGGTGCCGGGCCGAACCGAGAACGAAGCGGATCAGATCGCCCGGCCGGGCGAAGCGCAGGAGACCGATGAGTTCAGGCTGAGTGAGCGCGAGGAGGACGAGGAGATTGGTGGAGGGCGGAGTCTGATTGCGGAGGGTTGCCCATATCCGGCGCGATTCCTCGGGGGATGGATGTGTGGCGAGAAAGTAGCTGGCCGCGACGAGCAGTTGAGAGCGGGTCCAAGCCGAGCGATCGACGCTGCGAGAGGTTTGGAGGGTGACGGAGAAATTTGCCAGCGGACTGGGAAGGAGTAGCCAGCCACCAGAGAGGAGCCGTTCGCGCACAGGTTCGATGACATCGAAGGGAGTGGACGCCGGCACGCGGGCGGCGCGTGAGGAGGCGGTGCGACAGAGCATGGCGCCGTTGGAGTGGAGCGCATCGAAGGCCTGGAGCGGGATGGGCCAGCGGAAGAGGCGTGGCCGCGTGTCGTCGGGCGGGGCATTCCAGACGAGTTTCCCTGTGTCGCTCCACGTGTGGTCGGGGTTTTCGCGCCAGATGCGAAGATTGGACCAAGCTACGGTGGCGGCCGGGTGAGCCTCCAACGCGGAGACGGCGGTGGCGAGGAAGTCGGGTTCCCACCAGTTGTCGTCCTCAAGGAGCGAGAGATAGGGTTCGGGGCCGCCCGCGAAGGCGTGGTTGAAGGTTGCGACCGGTCCCCAGTTGGTCGTGTGGTGATGGAGCACGATGCGCGGGTCTCCGATCTGCTCGACGAGTTGACGCGGTGTGTCGTCTTCGGGCGCGTCGTTGTGTAGTTCGCAGACCCAGTCGGTGAATGTCTGCGCGCGCAGCGAAGCGATCGCCCGCGGGAGAAGCGCGGGGCGGCGGCAAGTGAGCAAAAAGACGCGGATGGTCGCCATTGTGGGCGAGGTTACGATTAGGCGATGCGCTCGTAGACTCGGTTGTGTCCGATGTTGAAAACGTTTCGGAATCCGAGCGCGGGAAGCTCGCGTGCGGCTTGGCTGACGGACGGATGCCCTTTCCCAAACGCGGATCCGGGTAATTCGGCGCCGGCGTCGTCGGCGACCAGCCAACCGCCGGGAACCACCTTGGGGCCGAACATGAGAAAATCATGTCGGGCGCCCGCGTAGGTATGGTCGCCGTCCACATAAACGATATGGAAGGTCTCGTCCTTCATCCGGGTGAGCAGGGCGGTGTCGGTCGAGTAACCGCGGAAGAGTCGAACCGAATCGAACTCGACTCCGTGGTGGCGGAAGTGTTCGCGCACGATGGCTTCGTAGTCCTCCTCTGCATAAAAGTCTCCGTTGCGCACGCGTTCCCGGTAGCGGGCGTCGAGCCAGTAACGGAGACGATTGAATTTCGAGGAGCGCGGCGCGGGTTGGCCGGCGAGTGGTCCGAGCGCGGAGATGCGGATATCAAATCCCTGGCGCGCGGCGAGGAGTGCCCAGAGTGAGATCACCTGCCCTTTGAAGATGCCGATTTCGAGCGCGCGGGGAGTGCCGAAGCGGGCGTGGGCTTCGTGCAGAAGCATGCGCCATAGACTGTGGAAGGCGGCGTCGCCGAAGCCGAGCTGATGCGCCTCGACATGACGGCGGTGGGAGGCGAGGAGGGGGTCCGCCCAAGTGGCGGCGGTGAAGTCTCGCCAGAGATCGTCGTTGGCTGCGGCTTCGTTGCGATAGGTCGCGACCAGATCGGTGTAGGTGGGGAGGGCCGGGGACATGGGTGAAAAGTTTGCCGATCAGCTTCGATTACGGAGGGCGAATCGCCTGACGAGGCGCCAGCCGAAGAGGCGCGCAAGGAGCTGGGCGCGACGCCCGAACGGAGGCGGCACGGAAGAGCCGCCGAACGAGGCGGAGCGACGTTCCGCATCACGCGAGAGTTCGGGCGCGTCGGGATAGAGTTCGTAGGCGAGTCGACGCCAGTGGTCGGCTATGGCCTGTCTCACACGTGGCGAATCTTCGGCGGCCAAGAGATGTTGTTGGATAAGTTCGATAGATCGATGGACAGAACGGCAGGCGGCTTCGGAGCGACGACGGCTGAGGGAGCCGACGATGCCGGACCGATAGTAGGTGGCGGCGTCGGGCTCGGCGGTGAAGGCGACGCCGGAGGACGCGAGCACGACGCGTGCGAAGTATTCGCCGTCGTCGTTGAGAGAGAGCGTCTCGTCCCAAGGACCGGCACGTTCGGCGACGGCGCGCGTAACGAGCCACGCCGCGGGGTGCATCATCTTGTTTTCGGAGGCGTGCAGGATCAGCCAGTCGATCGGCGCGAAATCGCGGAACACGTCGTCGTCGACGAAGCGGGCGGCGGCCGGATCCTGTTCGAAGCGTCCCCAGCGACAGGTGGCGACGGCGTCGGCCGGCGCGGAGGCGAGACGCGCGAGCTGAAGCTCGATCTTGCGGGGTGAGAGCAGGTCGTCGGCGTCGAGGTATTGGATGAAATCGCCACGGGCTTCGGCGAGTCCGCGATTGCGAGCGGCACTTGCGCCACGGTTGGTTTGGGAGATCACCTTTACGCCGCGGGGGGCGAAACCTCGTGCGATGGCCAGTGAGTCATCGCTCGAACCATCATCAACGACAATGATCTCGGTCGCGGGCCACGTCTGGGTGAGCGCGGACTCAAGCGTAGCGGGGAGCCACCGTGCGGCGTTGTAGCAAGGAATGATGATGGAGACGAGAGTCGGCATCAAATGGGAGCGGGCATGGCGTGCGACGTGGGTGCGGATGCAGAATGGCGGTCAGGATGGGCTTCGATGAGGTCGAGGCCGCGGACGCGATCGTATTGGTGGACGATCGGAATGGGCCGGTTGGTGGTGTTGCAAAGTTTCCCATCGATCACGTTCAGGGTATTGAGCGGAGTGGCGTTGAGATTGATGCCCGCACCTTCACCGAACGCGTGTTGTGTAGTGGGCACGAGTTTACGGTGGATGAGAAAATTGTGCACGGCTTGATCAATGTCAGTGAATGCGCCCAAACGGGACAGTTCCGCACAGATCACCTCCAAATAGCGACGCATGTGCTGCGTGTCACCGAGGGTGATGCCCGCGCAGAACAGTGCGAGATGGCTGAGCTCCCTGAAGACGCGATTCCCATAGGAGAGTTGAAACCATCTCTTTGAAAAGTGGCTCGTGCCGATATTTTCGTTTTCTGCAAATACGTGAAGGCCCTGACACGGAAAGGGCGACGTTTGGAAGACGGTGTCACGACTGTCCACCAGCAGCACATCGGAGTATTTCCATCCAAAATGTGCGAGGTAACGTTGGTAGTGGAAGAAGCGCTGGGAGCAGAGATGGAAGCTCGCCTCGGAAATTTGCCGGTAGAAGGCGTCGCCGGGGTTGGTGCCAAGCCAGCGACAGGGTCCGGCGGTGAGACGCAGCCAGATGAGCGAATGAAGGCGATGCCAGGCTTTCCGCCAACCGACCGGCGCGTGGCGATTGAACTCGGCGGGAATGACGATGACCTGGTTCGCGCTGAGGTAACGGTCGGTCTCCTCGGGGAGGTGTCCGGCGATGAGGACGAGATCGGAGTTGGGAACATTGCGTCGCCAGCTCTCTACGAAAGGTGCGAGCTGTGCCGGCGTGTAGCTGCACGCGACCGACAGAATGAGTCCACGGGAAGAATTCGTTGGGGACGTGGATTTAGTGGGGTGTGGGGCATTCATGGGAGTTTGCGTTGAATGAAACGGACGAATTGTTTCGCGCGAACTGTCGCATAGCTCGGAAGTATCCGCGGGATGAAAAGACGCCGATCGGTGGATTCGCGAAATCGTCGGGCTTCACGGATGGCGTTGAGTTGTGCGACGAGATTGGCGAGCAGGGTTTCGTCGCCGAAGCAACGCTCCCACTCACGGCGGGCGTTTTGTGCCAGTTCCGCCCAGCGCGGCTCAGCGTCGGCGAGGATTTGGGGAATGGCAGCAAGGTTGCGCTCTGCGACTTGGATCGAGCAGGAGGCCCAATCCACGCATTCGGGCAGGTGGTGGGCGTCGCTTAAGATGACCGGCACACGCGCAGCCTCCATTGTTTCGAAGAGCCGGATGCTCGCGAGACCGTTGCCGCGCGGGCAGAGCACAAAGCGCGATTGACGGAGATCGTTTGCGTAGCGGTTGCGCTCCAGATCGCTCGCAGGGTCGTAGATGCGATGAAAAATGCTCTCCGTTAAACGGAGGAGCGCACGCCCCGACTTCGCTTCGGGCTCCAGCGTGCGAAAGAGTTTCGCGCGGAGAGGGGACGTGATATTGCCGGAAAATCCGTAGAGAAATTTTGCTTCGTCGACCGGGTAGGGCTGCACGAGCGGATTCATGCGCAGCGGATAGCAGAATCCACGGTGACGGGACGATCGAGCCAGACGCCGACTGAGTGAACAGTAGATGCCGGGCATGAGCCCGGTAGGGTGGTCACCGGCGTCCCAAACGAAGGTGCTTTCGGGACGCCGTGCATAATGAGAATTTGCTTCCGGGGTAAATACGCGCCCGCCAATGAGCGAGTAACGCGAGGTTACATCGATGATGTAATCGGCATCGTCGGGGTGGGTGGCTCGCACCACGGATTTTTCAGCAGGTTGCATGAGCCACCGTTCCAGGCGACCTTCCCAATCAGCGCGATGATAGCGATCAAAGTCGCGAAGATCGAAGTAGAGTGACGTCACTTTCATTGTGGGGCGAGGGAATCGAGGCAGTGCCGCCAGTTCCGCTGGAAGTAATCACGTTTGGAGTTCGCGACGTAGTGATGCATGATCGCACGACACGCATGGGATTCCGGGAGCGTGGGATAGGTCACGTAGTCTTGCGCGGGAGCGACGGTGCACGGTTTGCCCGCAACCATCATCGCGATCAAAGCCTGTTCGAGGTAGTAGTTCGTGCGTTCACGTGCGTGCAGCGTGGCCGTCCAATATTCCAGTTGTTCCCAGTCGATCTCATCTCCGGAGAGTCCGGTGAGACCAACGTTAATGAGATCCCCGACGTGCGTTCCTGCGAGGGAGTCCATCAACGTCCGTGAGTAGCCGTAGGACGTTTCGCAATCGACTGCGTGCAGCGGATGCCGGGGGGAATCGATCCACGAAATAAGGAGTTCGGGTGAACGGAAAAAGAGGAGATCGGAATCGAGAACCAGTTTCCACCCACGAACACCGACATGCGGATCAGTCAGTTTGCGGATGTTGGGATAGTTGAGCCAACGCTCGCGCAAAGTCGGAAAGCGGGAGGAGGGAAGGTGCTGATCGAGTCGCGCGAGGGTGTCGGCTTGTGAAATAAATTCGATGGACGGGAACAGCCGCGCGAGAGGCGCCCGGAATGTTTCGATGAGCGTGCCGTCGTCGTAGATAAAAGGACGCAGCGGGCGTCCGCTTGTTTGGGCAAACGACCAGAGACAAAATGCCGTCTGATACCAAAAACGCCGACCTGTCAGGAGGTGAAGCTCAACCGGTGCGCCGCCACGGGAAATGGGGATGGGCAGCGTGTAGGCAGCGGCTTCCATCGAGGCGCGACCGAGTGTGGTGCGACGGCGTTCGAGCGGACCGCCCTCGTCGATGAGAGTCCTGATCGCCCCAACCGGGCGATGGTAGAGCTGGTAAAAGAGTCGTCCGGCGAGACTCATGGTTCAGGAAGTTGGGAGAGGAGTTGGTTCAACTCACCGGGCGTGAGTGTTTGGCAAGTGGTATAGGGGTGGTTTTGCCACCGTTTAAAGAGTCGACCGGCAATTACGGGGCCAAGCACCTGCGCGCAGGTGCGAAAGAGGCCGCCGCCGAGCGTGCGGATGGGGGGACGTGGTGATGCGTTCCGGTAGAGGGCGAGCGTCCGACGTTCGAAAACCGGTGAAAATCCGCGAGGGAGACGACGCCAGGCTTTAAACGCTTTCGCGGCGCACAATGTGCGGGCGCGCACGCCGATGGGCGTGCGTGGGCATGTGCGGGCGAACGCCTCTTGCACGGCGAGCGATGCGACGCCGAGTTTTTCCCAGTGATTGGTGAGCCGTTCTCCGCTGTGTCGCCCAACGATTGCGAGTCCCGCGGTTTTGACGACGCGCGCAGGGAAGGGCGCGCAGATGTGATAAAACCAGATTTCGGCGACAGCATTGTAAAGCGGCGAGGGGGCAAATGGCGCATGGGCAACCCGCTCGCGTAAAAATGCTGTGCGAAATGCCGGGGAGTGAGGCGCGGGCTGCACAGTGATAAAGAAATCAGCGGAGTCCGTTGGTGTCGGCGGGTGTGTTTCAGGGATGGGATTACCCTGTGGGCCGAGTGCAGGATCTATGACTTGATGCGCGGTGTGAGAGTAGGAAACGTCCACGCCGGGGTCGCGATGGGCGTCGATATGCGCGCGGAGCATGTCGGGAGAAAGCAGATCATCGGAGTCTAGGAAGAGAACACTTTTACCGCGTGCCGTCTCCAGTCCGGCGAGGCGTGCAAACAGCAGACCGCGGTTTTGCTGGCGGACGAGTTGATCGACCTGCCAGTTAAGCCGGGAGAGATCCTCGGCGACTGGTGGGTTCGATCCATCATCGACCACGACGATCTCCACGGAGAGACCAGCTGCTGCCACGCGCACGGAGTCCAGCGTATGGCGAATCAAGGTTCCACGGTTATAGACGGGAATAATGATCGAAAGGTCGAAACGCTGATTCATACGAAGGCTCACGCCACACCGCCGTCCTGGCGCCATGCGTGGACGGTGGCGAGGCTCGTGGCGGTCTTGAGTGTGTCGAATCTCGGCCCCTGGGCGCCGTGCGGAAATGTCGATGCGGAGGTGATGCGGTAGTGAAAACCGGCACTGGCGAGCACGGCCAGGAGATCGTGGAAGCGCGGTGATACGGCTGGGTCCCACGCGTGCATTTCGACAAAGAGGCGGCGGACATGGCGCAGCGTGTTCGTGGCCTGCAAATGGGCAATAAGATCAAACTCCGCGCCTTCGACATCGAGTTTCATGAAATCAATCGTCTCGTGACAGTAAGCGGCCAGGTCGACGGTGGGAATTTGCACCCCGCCATCGGCAGCGAGATGTCCGCTGTCGTCACCGTTGGATTTGAAATTGGAATGCCCTTCCGATATCCAGGCGGCGGCAGTGATGACTTCGGTTTGTTTGTCGCCGAAGGTTTCAAGGTTGGTTTTTAGAACCTGACCGATGGACGGATCGGCCTCGAACGCGGTGATTCGCGCGGCGGGAAAAAGTTCGCGAAAACGGATCGTCGCGAGACCAAGGTTCGCACCAATATCCAGGATCCGCGGAGCGGCGTGCTCGCATCCAAAGTCGTAGACATGATGTTGGTAGATATCGCCAAGTTGATAGTAGAGTGCGGGTCCGTCGGTGTAGTGCAGTGTCCGGCCGCGCCACGTGACTTTTCCGGGCTGATACTTGGGCTGACGCAATAAATGAAAAAGACGATGGATCGCCGCTTGATCATCGTGTCGACCCACAGTGCGGAGGATTCGGAGCCCATCTCCGAGGATGCGACGAAGGGCATTCATACAGGGGAATCGAGACTCTGGAGATCGGCTTGTCCGAGAAAGCGTCCCTTGAGGCCATGATAACGGATGCGCGCGGCGGGACTTTGCCAAGCGCGGGTGCGGAACCAGGCGCGAAGAGTGCGGATCGGCACGGTCCAGCGCGGGATCTTTGGCCATGAACGAATCCCGTGGAGTGCGAGCACACGGACCCAGGAGCGTTGGATGCCTTCGTTCAACCGCGCGAGATAGTCGGGCTGAAGGCGACCTTGCGGGATAAGATGTGTCAGGCGGAGCGATGGAAAGTAGCCGACAAGCCAGCCATCGCGCAGCGCGCGCAGGACGATATCATTGTCGCCGCCGGAGGTGAGTTCGTTGCCGCGACGATCACTTATGGCATGCGTTTGGGATTGTTCGAGGGATTGCAGCCAGGCGGTTGCGACTTCGCGGCGAAGAGCCATGCCCGCACCGATCGGGGCGCACATCGGATAGTCGGTGAGCGTGCCGGCGGCGTTCAGGGCGGGAGCGGAGATTTGAACCGCAGTGCCAAGATCACGCAGAGCCAGAAGAGGGAAGAACTCGTCGACCCAGGCTGGTGGAGTAGTTCCGAAAGCCGGCACGGAGCGGCCACCGAGGGCACCCACTTTGGGGTGTTGGGCAAACGCGGCAAGGACGTTGGCCAGATAGTCCGGATCGAGCACGTTGTCGTCATCGACGAGCACCACGATGGGAGCTTGCGCAGCGAGAAAACCGCAGCGGCGCGCGGCCGTGAGCCCGAGCGTGTTCTCGCGCACAACCCGCGTGTTGGCGGGACGCGGTGAGGGCAGGGTATCGTTCGCGAGCGGAATGCGCGAAGCGTTATCGATCACCAGACATTCCCATTCGGCGAGCGCGAGGGTTTGGTCCGCGAGTCCGGCCAGCGTGCGCGCAAGGTGGCCGGGATCGGGATTGTGCGTGGGGATGATGACGCTGAGACGAAGCACGTCGGCGTGCGGGAAAAACGCGGTTGCGACGATTATGGCGTGCGCGGCGCGTTGAGGCGCCAGCCTTTGATTTCGGCCGGAACGCCGTAGGCGATGGCGCCGGGCGGCAGGTCCCTGGTAACCACGGCGCCCGCGCCGACAACACACCCATCGCCGACGGTCACGCCGCCGAGCACGGTGACACCGGCGCCGAGCCAGACATCGCGGCCGATGCGCGTGGGACGGAGTTCATCGGGCTGGCTTCGGATATCAGTTCCGATAGGGGGGACGGCGTGATTTGAAGATACGATGCGGCAATGCATCGCGAGAAGGCTGGCTTCGCCTATCTCCACCCCTCCGTGGCCATACACAACGCAATAGGGGCCGATCCACACACGCGATCCGAGCACAATTGAGCCACCCCATGCATCAAGAAGGACACCGCGATCAAGTTCGCAATTAGCGCCGAGCTGGATCGATCCGCGGATACCGGAACGCACGCCGGGACGAAGACGCACGCCGATGTCAGCCTGGCAGTGGGGACCGACGTCAGCGCCACGAAGTTTAAAATACCAGAGACGGATCGCCGAAGCGGCGCGCGTGAGTGCAGTCAACATGGCTTAAACTCATTCACCGGATTGCGATCGAAGACATCAAGGAAGATGGACTCCGGATTTGATTGAAGCTGTTTTCGAATGAGGGCGTGCGCAGCGCGTCCCATTTCAGGCCAGTGCGCCGAGCATTGGAGGGCATGATTAAGTGACTGTGCAATGAGTTGGGGCTCGGCGGCAGGACAAACGAAACCCGTTTTGTCTGGAATGATCCATTCGGCACATCCGCCATAAGGTGTGCGGAGCACGGGGCGTCCGCAGGCCATAGACTCGAGCATCGAGACAGCGAGGCCTTCGTAGCGTGATACGAGGATTAACAGGTGTGAGCGGCGCCAGATACCCTGAATATCGTTGGTTGCGGTGTGGAAGTGCACGCGGTCTGCGAGCTCCAACCAAGCTACGAGGCCGCGCAGATAATTTTCGTCGGGACCGTAGCCGTAGAGGTCGAGCGACCAACGCGGTGCATCGGATGGGAGTAGCGCGAGCGCCTGAAGAAGCGCATCAAGTCCTTTGTGGTGGCAATCTAGACGGCTGACGGAAGCGAGTCGAAGCGTGCCGTCTGTTGGCCAAGGCAGCGGATGTTCGTGTGGAAAACGAACGAGATGCTGGATGTAGGTAGCGTTGGAAAAACGTTGAAGAAGCTGTAACTCGGTGATTTCGCGCGTCCAAGTAGAGTTAAAGATGGTGCGATGTGCAGTCTGTAAAAACGTGGTTGCACGGTGGCGTCGTTCGTCTGGTAGGGGTGGTGAAGGTTGATTGGAGCGAAAAATGACGTCGTAGCTCCCGCGCGAGGCACGGATTGCGTTCAGCAAGAAAATTTCGTCGAGGAAATCGTAGGAGCCGGCCTGTTCGATGAAGTAGTGTGGTGCGGGAAGGCTTTGTAGCGCGCGGCGCAAAGTGCGTGTGGAGGTGGAGAAGCGCTGTAACGCGTTTTTGATAGCCGAGATTTTTCCGCGACGATAAATGAGAGGAGGCTGCTGGTGGATTTGGACGCCAGCGTCGGCGAGTGCGCGAATCTCGGATCGATCTAGAATCGCCGGACGAATCACGGCCACGACCGGAATGTTCTGTGCTGCGAGCTTGGCGGCTGCTCTCGGCCATACATAATCTGGTGCTCCCCAGCCCCAATGGCGCACAGTAGAGTAGAAGACGGCACTGCGGGGTAGTCGCGAAAGCGGGTTCATGCAATGAGCGCGTCTTATCAGTCGGTGATGTTAGTCTTGAGTCGCCAGAGATCCCCCCATATCCAGTCCCAGTTTCTTGGGTAGAAGAGTGCGTTGGCGCCTCCATGTATAAACGTCAATTCACCGAAGAAAATCCGCTCTGAAACAAGATAGAGATCGACACGCACGTGATCGAACGATGAGGCCAGCTTTTCAGCGACTTCGATAAGGGCAGGGAGCTGCTTGGGATGTTCGATGTGAGCTCCCGGGCGGTAATGCGGAGCCCCGTCGGAGTCCGCTGCAGAGAGTGTGAATGGCTGCAGCTCCCAGTCTCGGTTATAGAAACTCCGCTTGGGTTGTGTATGCCGATCGACGTCGACTTGCACGAATTCCACGCGTCCGTGGAAGCAGTGGAGCTTGTAATCGGCGGGCAAATTTCCGCTTGAGTCGACGAGTAAGGGTTCGATCACAAGCTTGGGCACGATGAACCGATATTGAGGTTCACGATGGAGGAGATAATAGCTGCGCGTCATCCAGCTGTGGAGCTGATTGCGGATTGCTGTGAGATCGGCGGTGGACTTATCACGAACGATCACCGTCCAGCCAGAGCCGTGGTTCGGTTTGATGATGAACGATGCGGGCAGCGTTGTGAAGTCGATCTCGTCGACCGAATCGTATTCGGCGATTGAATCGATGACGAACTCGGGTCCTAGGCGCTCACGCACCCAATCTTTGCAACGAGACTTGTCAGCGAGCTCGGAATAAATCGGCTGGCAACGATGGAGCTTTGTCCACGCGAGTTTCTCATTGAAGGTGCGCGGAGTGTCGAGGTCGGGGATGTAGCCGTGAGCATCAACGAAGGTCAGCTCGACGAACTTGCGGTCAGGGATTGTAAGATTGACGCGTGAGAAGGTCTTTTCCGCCAGTGCTTCGATACGCACCAGTCGTGCCTCCAACTGGTCGAGTTTACGATCCCATGGTAAGGCCTTTGCGAGCAGGCAGCCGAGTAGGGAACGTAGCGAGAGTAACGTGGAACGAAGCATGTGTCAGTGCTGACGTGGAAGTTGTATCCAGGATTTGGGAACAATCTGGTTCGAGTGGGCGGACTCGGTAGCAAACCAAGGACAAGGTGCGATGACGACTTTTTCGGGCGAGGGATTGAGCCACGCGCCCCACCACGCAAATGTGCTGTTGGAGATGATCGCATGATCGCAAATACTCATGAGGCGGATATTATCGAACGCATGCCAAGGCTGGGCCGCGCGGATAAATACATATGGGCCAGGTGGCTGGAATTCGCGTTCGATGCTATCGATGTCGTCGGAAAATATATATAGAGTTGCGTTAGGATGACGCTTGCGGACGAGTGCGATTGCGCGTTCGTAGTATTCGAGTGGAAGGACGCCAATCTGCTGGTTGAATCTGGAATTACGCACGTAGTCGCCACGGCGGAAGTGCACTGCTACGGAGGGGCCGCATGTGCGAATCTGCTTGGCCATGGTGGCGACTGTTGGCTGCTCAGGATAGCGGAAGCTAAAATGTAGCCGGAGAAGATCCGCGATTGGTGCAAAGAAATCTTCACACTGCCACATACCGTAGAGATAGGTGTTATCAGGTTGCTCGAAAAACGAGGAAGAGAAAGCGTCAGGCCCTTCATAGTATGTATTCGCCGGAGTGGCATTGGGACGCGCGTAGCGGGAGAATCGGAGGCGCTTTGCGATTGCTATCGACCAGCGTTCGACGCGTGTGAGTTTTACGCCTGCGATGCGGTCGACTTCTTCTTGTGTGGCAAACTGCTCGGTGATGTTGAAGCAGGAGAGTGCGTAGCGGTTGTGTGCTTCGTATTCAGCATATTCACGGAACCATGACACATCGAGTTTGAGCGCGGTGCGCCTACGCTCGGCCAGTGCAAGGCCGGCGGCGTATTGAAACATCTGATTGCCGAGGCCGCCTTGGAGTCGTGTGATAATCATTAAGAAGGAGAGCGGCGGATTAATTGGACGCCCAAGCCAAGAATGTAGCCACAGGCGATTAAGCCGAGCCATGCGCCAATTTCTGAAAGAAGCCAAGCTCCCCTGATGCCACAAGATTGAAGCCAACGAGTCGGAACAATGAGCCAACAGGAAAGAACTATGGCCCCGAATGCGGTTTTGTCCCTCAAAGAGACCGAAGGATTAGGACTACTTTGAGGAGAAAAAATCAGACGAAGTAGAAAAGCTCCCGGTAGTAGCAAAAACATCATACGATAGGTAAAGTTTGTCCCGAGGATAAAACAGCCTGCAAATATCGCGGCGCCAGCGACACCTGACACGAATTGATTGGGGATGCTCGCCCACTTCAAGTCACCGGCCCGTCTATTTCCAATGGTAAACGAGAGACTCAGGAGAAAGAGAGCCAAAAGGCGAGAAAGCCACTCGCACCATGGAAGACGTAAATTGATCGCAAACGTTCCAACGCCCCATGAAAGAGCGGCTTGATGCGGCGTAGCGGATCGAATGAGGTTCAAATCCGAACGGATAAAGATAAAATACAAGGTGCATCCTGCAATAATGGGAAAGAAATACTTTTTCCCCGCAGCCAATGTAGAGATGCATGCAAAAAATGGGTAAAGCTTAATGCTGGTTAACACGAAAATCGTGCCAGCTAGAATCCAGCCAACGGAGTGTAAGCCAAGGGCTGCTACGCCCGCGAAGATTAGAAGATCAAGGTTTCCCCGTTCGATACCGAATACTACGGGTGGACTAAGAGTGAGGAGCGAGAACAATAGGGCCGAAGGAACAGACGTGCGAACAAACACGAGCGAAAGCAGGATGAGAAAAGCGGAAACAAAAATTCCTCCGAGTAGTAGAGCATCATGAGTTTGAATTCCAATGGCATGCCCCAGCCATGCCACTACGCGTGGATAGTTCATCGGTCTTCCCCAAGGGTCGTGAGGATTGTCATTTAAAGGATCGAGCCCTTGCGAATAAGACTCGGCTCCGGCTGCGATCACCCAAGCGTCGGCGAACATCAATTTCTCGGGTGGAAGATTGATTGTCTTGAGCCAAGCTATTTGAAGCGGTCGAGAAAACGCCACGACAGCGAGGAGCGTAACCACACCAATACAGATAATGGCCGGTATAAGTTTGGTCTCTTCGTGAAAACGATTAACAAGTCGGACCATCTATAGCTTTTCGTTGTTTATACAGGTGCAGTCAGTTTTTCAGATGACGTTGAGATATCCGGGGGCAGGGAGTCATGACAGTCGTGTGATAATCGTGCTCATAGAGTTTAGCACTACACCGACGCCCGAAGTTCGGGGAAAGAAGCCTTGTGTGCCTTCGCTGACTATATCTAGACGCGCGGCATCAAACTGTTGAAATGTCCGGTCGCTACTCGAAAGCCCGATGCGGATGAGATAACTTCCCGCTGCGAGAGTAACACGATCTTGGATAAAGATAGCTTCGTAGTCGCCAGGAGATAGATCTTGAGGTGCTGCCCACGCGGTTTGGGCCGAGAATCCATCGATGGATTTGACGCCGACAGCTGCTACAAACTGCGCTTGCGGACTGACGATGCGGAATCCAACTCGCACACGCCATGGCTGTCCAACGGGCACAATGGCCTTGGGGTGGCCGTCAAGCGTCTCGATGTCCACTCGAGTGGCATAAGCACGATCTAATAGATCAGTTGAAGGTTTGGGTATAATGACGGTCTCTGTTCCGGCCAGTCCGTGTTGGTAAATTTCAAGGACTCGATTGCAGGGACCGGTGGTATGCACAGCACCAGCATTAAGAAGAATGGCCGAGTGGCAGAGCTGTCGGATTGAGGCAAGATTATGGCTCACAAAGAGGACAGTGCGGCCATTGGTGCGGGAAATATCCTGCATTTTCCCGAGACATTTTTTCTGGAAGGCAATATCGCCGACGGCGAGCACTTCATCGACGATGAGGATCTCCGGTTCGAGATGTGCGGCCACGGAAAAGGCGAGGCGGACATACATACCGCTCGAATAGCGCTTCACCGGGGTGTCCAGAAACTTCTCCACTTCGGAGAAGGCGACAATCTCGTCGAATTTTTTGCGGATCTCCGCGCGGCTCATGCCGAGGATGGCGCCGTTGAGAAAGATGTTTTCTCGACCAGTGAGCTCGGGGTGAAATCCTGTGCCGACTTCAAGCAGTGAGGCGACACGGCCATTGAGAGTGATGCGACCGTGAGTGGGCTCAGTGATACGCGAGAGTATTTTTAGCAGCGTGCTTTTGCCGGCGCCATTGCGACCGATGATCCCGACTACTTCGCCGGGTTGAATTGAGAATGACACATCGCGCAGCGCCCAGAACTCCTCGCGTTCAAAACTTGTGCCCCAGCGCATGCGACGCCAGAGTTTACGCGCGGTGTGATGAAGGGTATCTCGCAAGTTATCGTGGCGCGACTCATGTTCGATCACGTAGCGTTTGCTCAAACCGGAAACTTCGATGGCAGGTTTGCTCATTGTTGTGGTGAGGCGGGTAGGTCCACCGGTTGATAATGGAGGCGCGCAGCCACTCTGACGTTCATGGTTTGCGTGACAAATACCACCAATCCTAATCCTAAAGCTAGAAGTGCAGGCGCGAATCGCGTGGCTCGTGACAATGGGGCTGTAAGCCTCAACAAAAAGGTGTATGCGAAGGGTAGACCGAGCACACCATAATAGTAAGGAATGCGGCGTTGCATGGCCCATATTTGATATTTTGCGGTGATAGCCGGTAACAAATTAGGCAGGAATAGAAGACCTAGGAGAAAAAGGGATGATGTTATTGAGACTGATGGCGGGACGTTGGTGGAAAAATGTTTGTGCAGTAGAAATGTGCAGCCCAGTGCGAGAAACACCGCACTCCAGCTTAATGAAGAGAAGAGCAGCCCGAAGATTTCGCTACTTGGTCGCAAAGGTAGGGTGGAGGTGCGATCCAACAACAGTTCCGTGCCAGGTAAACTGGCCATCGTGTAACGGATTAGGGATTGGAGAGCGGCGGGCAGGTCTAAAGAAAGCGTGGTGCCGGAATAGGTGCCGCCAGCCATTGCATGTAATGTGTAAAATAGGGTGACAAATGCGATGGCGATGGTGAGCTCTGGCAGAAGACGGCGAAAGATACGCCAACTCAGACGTCCTTCATTGCGAAGGCCAAGGGCGAGATGCATTATCCCGAAAAGGATGAACATCTCATGACAAAGTAGAGCAAGGGTGAGGTGTAATAGAGAAATGCTTCGAGCCAATGGCGTTTCCCGGCAGCTCAACACTGCCGAAATGCTGATCGAACCGAGCCCAAGTAATAACAAAGGATTAGAAAAGAACGCTTGGTAGCCTTCATAGAAGGGGTAAGCAGCCAGAATCTGCCGATGGAATAGTCTAAATCGAGATTGTTATTTGCAATGACTGGATCGTGCCATCCTTGGGAAACCATCTTGTCATCGAAAGACACAAGTTGCATGCAGTCCATGGCTCAAAAACATGAGGTGTGCGAGTGATGCTAATCCCAGCAATATCGCATACATGAGCACGATCTGTTGGTTTTTGATATTAGCATCCGATGAGTGGGGCATAAACGTTAACAAACTGTGGGGTTAAGAAGCGTGATCCGGCACTATCGATTAAAGGGTATGGGCGACGCTCTCACGTCGTATCTAGTCAGTGATTCCTAAATGATGTCGGCAAATTGGCGTTCGACCCGACGGAAATACCAGAGGCCGGTGACGAGGAGGATTAATGCGAACAAGATCGAAATGCCGAGGCCTGGCAGATAGAGATTGGTGCGACCGGCTAGCAGGCACCAGCGCACGCCGTCGACCACACCAGAGAGTGGGTTGAGCGCGAGCAGATCGCGCCAGTTGGGCAGAAAATCAGCGCGATAACCGACCGGGGTGACGAACACGCCGATTTGCAAAAGGAACGGCGTGATAAAGCGAAAATCGCGGAAGCGCACAGTTAGTGCGGTGATCCACAGGCCAGCACCGAGTGCGATGGTCAGCGCCAGTAGAACGAAAGCTGGCAGTAACAGCAGGTGCCAATCCGGCCAGTAGCCGAAATAGCAAGCGGCAATCAGCGTGAGCACCAAGACGATTGTGAAATCAATCAATGCTACGCCTAGCGATGCGATGGGCACGACCAGTCGCGGAAAGTAAACTTTGCTGATGAGATGCGAGTTGCCGACAAGGCTGTTGCCCGAGCCGGTAAATGCATTGGAAAATAACTGCCACGGTAGCAGACCGCACACGACGATGAGCGGATAAGGCACGCCGCCGTCGGGCATGCCAGCGAGTTTGCCGAAGACGAAGGTCAGTAAGACCACTTGCACGAGCGGTTGAATAACGGCCCACATCGCGCCGAGGGCGGCCTGTTTGTAGCGGACCTTAACGTCGCGCCACGCGAGGAAGGCCATCAGTTCGCGATAGCGCCACAAGTCGGACCAGTAGTTCTTCTCCGCTTTGCCAGCTTCGATGATCAAATTGGGTGCGGTCTGTTCGGCCATGAGTTAGTAGCGCAACGCTTGAGCGAGGTGGTTGGTGAAGTGTGGAAAAGCAAACGACTCGGCGTGACGGCGCACAACCTCGGAATCGCAAGGATGGCGTAGGAGATCAATCAAGGCGACGGCGAGTTCGGGCACATTGCCATATTCAACCAGAATGCCCGTGTCGGATGAGATGACTTCGGGAGTGCCGCCAGCGCGAGCGCCGAGGCACGATTTGCCGTGAATCATAGCTTCGAGATAAACCAAACCGAACCCCTCGCGGCGACTAGGCAGAGCGAAGACGGTGCATTGTGCATATTCGTCGGAGAGTTGTTCATCGGAAACTTTCCCGACAAAAATCACGTGTTCACTGACGCCGAGTTGAGCGGCGAGCGTTTGCAATCGAGGTTGATCATCGCCGGTGCCGACGATGCGTAATTGGGCCTCGGGCACAATTTTTAGTATAGCTGGCACTGCCTCGATGAGAGTATCGAAACCTTTGTAGTCGTCTGCGCGAACTAAGCGACCGACGGACAGGATTGTCGGTTGCGCCGAGGCTGTTGTTAACGATTTCGGCGAGAGATTCGGATCGAGCGTATTAGGCACGACGAGCAAGCGAGTCGGATTCAAGCCGGGACAGAATCGGAGCATCTGACGGCGCGTGTATTCGCTGATGCAAAAGATTCGGTCGGCGCCGCGCAGAGCCCACCGCTCGAAGAAATTATATGGACGCCAGACTTCGATGCCGTGTGCGATTAACGCATAGCGAAGCATGGGATTCGCGGTGCGAGCGAGCCGTGCGGCAATCAATTGGCCAATGTGACCGCAGACTAACCAATCGGCATCGCGCGCCAGCCGAATCGTGCGCCACACGAAACGCAGTTTGCGCCGATCGGCACCGAGGTGCTCGGAGAGGCGATCGTTACTGTAGCGATTGAGCGGGGGCACGAAATCATTCGTGTCGTTCAATGCTAGCGAGCGGACTTCGCCGGTGGGGCCACAAATCTCGCACAGCGCCTTAAGGTAAACCCGCATGATGCGCGCGATGCCGCCCTCGGCGCGAAACAGTTCGGGACTCAGCAAAACGATTTTCATGCGGCCTGACCTTGTCGGCAAAATTGGATGAGCATCGCAACAGTCCACACACGCGACCACGCACGATTGTCAGTGCCGTTGATGAATTGGTGCCAGAGCTGCTTCACAGCATCGGCTTGCAGCCATGGACAAGCCGCAATCGACGAGGTGGAAAACACTTCGTCGAGGAACGGACGCAATGCGCCGCGCATCCACAACGGGAAGGGAAGCGTGAAGCCCTGCTTCGGACGTTGCTTGATCGCGTCCGGCACAATGCCGCGCGTGGCATCCGCCAAGGCACGCTTCAAAATGCGAGGATTGAACTTGAAAGCGGTTTGCTGCAGCCAGAGCCATTCGATCAGCACGCGATCGACCAATGGCACGCGCAGCTCCAGCGAATGCGCCATGCTGAACACGTCGCTGTCGCGCAAAAGCACATCGGCCATGTAAGTGCGCATTTCCCATGCGCTCACGGTTTGAAATGCATCAGCACCGGCCAACTCGAACGCGAAATCTTCCAGCATCGGATGATGTGGGCCGAGGCGTTCGACGTGACGCCGCGCTTCCGGCGCGAGCAAATCAAGTCGCGTGGCCTCGGGCAAAACGCGACGACGTAGCGAGGAGAGTTCATGCAAATCGCGCGCATGGCTGAGGAAATCAGCGAGCTTTCTCGAACGTGTGTCCGGTCGGGATTGCAACCGCTTCAGAATGGTTTGGCGAACGGCTTGAGGCAGCATGCGCCAGCGCGGTAGCCAGCGGTTCAATTTGGGAATGTCAGTGAACGAACCGTAGCCGCCGAAAAGTTCGTCGCCGCCGAGACCGGAAAGAGCGACCGTCACGCCGCCGCGGCGAGCGGTTTGGCTGGCGTAGTAGGTGTTGATGCCATCGCCCGTGGGCTGATCGAAGGCCGCGATGATTTTCGGCAGATCGCCGACCACGCGTTCGCCGGTGATGAGCTCGGCGTGATGTTCGGTGCCAAATGTGTCGGCGACGAGTTGAGCGCTACTTTGCTCAGAGTAGGCGGCTTCGCCGAAAACGAGTGAAAACGTTTTGAGTTTCGGGGCACCGCTGCGCGCCATCAATCCGACGACGGCGGACGAATCCATTCCGCCCGACAGAAACGCGCCAACGGGCACATCGGCGAGGCGGTGAACGCGAATCGAGTCTTCCAACTGCGCGCGCAGTCCGGCAACGAACTCATCGTATGTGCCAGCAATGTCGCCGTGTGTTTGAGGGAAATGCCACCACGCGCCGGTGTGAACGCGGCCGAGTTGATCGCAGCGCAACCAGTGGCCGGGCGGAAGATTGGCCACGCCGCTGAACATCGTGCGCGGCGCCGGCACGGTAAACCAGGCCAAGTATTCGCCGATGGAAGCGGGATCGATTTCGCGCGTGACTTCACCGCTGGCAAACAACGCGCGCAGTTCCGACGCGAAGGCCACGCCGCCACGCGGGCGCCGGGCATAATAAAGCGGCTTAATGCCGAACGCATCGCGCGCAGCGAAGAGGATTTGCTCCACTGAATCCCACACGGCGAATGCGAACATGCCGCGCAAGCGGGGCAGGCAGGCCTCGCGCCATTGCACGTAAGCGGCTAGCAGAACCTCGGTGTCGCACTGCGTGTGAAAAGCGTGACCGCTGGCCTCCAATTCGCGGCGCAGTTCGCGGAAATTGTAGATCGCGCCATTGAACACCAAGGTGAACCGCCCGTCGGGAGAGCGCATGGGTTGGCGTCCATTGGCGGGGTCGAAAATCGCCAAACGTCGCATGCCCAAAGTTGCGCCGTTGAGATCGGCCAGTCCCGCGTCATCCGGTCCGCGATGAATCATGGCCTGGCACATGCGTTCGACCGCGACGGAGCGATCCGAGGGAGAGGTCTCGGAGCTGACAAATCCGGCGATGCCGCACATGTGCTTACAAAGCTTCGCCCCGTCGCTTCCCGTTAAAGCAACCGCAGGAGTTCGTTGGGGCGCTGGAGCCCATAAGTTTTACTGGGGTTTATCCCTCAGTAATGAATTGATGTAGCCCTTCCGATAATCTGCGCAACCTCATTGATTGCTATGCAGTTTCACGCGTGGATGGACTCGGCAATTTTTCTGGAAGTTTCTTGACCGCAAAGCCGTTCAACCAAGGCCAAACCAAAATCCAAGGCTGTGCCGGCACCCCGCGAGGTGAGAATATTCCCATCCCACACAATACGTTCATGGGTAATGATTTCAGGGAGCTCGTTAGCTACGGCAGCGTGGGCGGTGTAGCGGCGGTTGGCCAAAATACCGGCATCGAGCAAAACCGTGGGGGCGGCACAAATTGCGGCCACGACACGTCCGGCGGCATGGTAGCGTCGCACCAAATCGATGACCAATTGGCTCTCGCGCAAATGTTTGACGCCGGGGCCGCCGGGCAAAAACAGACAGTCGGCTTCTCCCGCCGGAACTTGAGCGAGCGTGGTGTCTGCGTGGGCGGTGATACCGTTACGCCCGGTCGCCTGAATGGAGTCGCCCAATGCGGCGACGGTTACCTGCACGCCGGCCCGGCGCAGCA
>Ga0182792_1001032_pt1 | contig 24123 bp, 21 predicted proteins | sample Passage237B_FD_130497 | JGI IMG/M metagenome (GOLD analysis project Ga0182792, IMG submission 130497) | Cellulose adapted compost microbial communities from Newby Island Compost Facility, Milpitas, CA, USA - Passage2 37B (version 2) (version 2) ...
CGGTCGGCTCGGTCGGCTCGGCAGGCTCCGCCGGCTCCGCCACGAGGCGGCCGAGGTGGGCGCCGAGCCGCAGGTCGTCGATCGCCCCGAAGAAGCGGTGGCGCACCCGCCCGGCCCGGTCGATCAGCAGCGTGGTGGGCGTGCCCTGGAGGTCGTAGTCGCGCATGGTCGGGGGCAGCGGGTCGCCGTCGACGTGGGCGGCCACGGCCACCGGGAACGTGTAGCGGAACTCCGAGAGGAACACCGCGAGCGCGTCGGGGCCGGTGACGTCGTGGTGCTCGAAGACCGTGTGCAGGCCGAGCACGGTCACGTCCTCGGAGCGGAACGCCTGCTGGACCCGCTTGGCCTGGGGGAGCGCGTGGGTGACGCAACCCGGGCACAGCATCTGGAACGCCTCCAGCAGCACCACCCGGCCCCGGAGCGAGGCGAGCGTGAGCGGGCCGCCCTGCACCCAGCGGGCGACCCGAAGCTCGGGGGCGAGGTGCGGGTCGGTCACGGACCCGACGTTACCGGCGGGCGCCCCGCAGCCGAACGTGGCACGGACCTGCCGCAGGTGTGCGGCGTTCTCGTGCCAAGTTCCGGGGGAGGGAGGAGGGGGATGGTTCCCGGGCCGGTCGGGGTCCCGGTGCGAGGTGGTCCGGGGCGCCGTAGCCTCCACGGCGTGGTCGGTCGCCCGCACTTCCGCTACTCCCGCTGGGACGGCACCCAGCGCGGCTTCGACCTCGACGCGGACGCGGTGCTGGCCGAGATCAACGACGACCTCCTCTACCACGGCGACCTGAACGCGGCGCTGCGCCGCATGCTCCAGTCCGGCTTCTCCGACCGCGAGGGGCGCGACGTCCAGGGCGTCCAGGAGCTGATGGAGCAGCTCCGGCAGCGGCGGCGGGAGCGGTTGGAGCAGCACGACCTCGGCGGCGTCTTCGACGACATCGCCGAACGCCTCCGCGATGTGGTCGACACCGAGCGGCGGGCCCTGGACGACCTGGCTCGCGACGCCGCCGACTCGGGCGACGAGCGTCGCCGCCAGGTGACCGAGGACGCGGTCACCGAGAAGCGGATGCAGCTCGACCTGCTCCCGCCCGACCTCGCCGGCGTGGTCCGCGAGCTGGGCGAGCACTACGACTTCGTCTCCTCCGAGGCCCGGGAGCGCTTCGAGGAGCTGACCGACCAGCTCCGCGAGGCGCTCGCCACCCGCTGGTTCGACCAGCTCTCGGGCGCCATGAGCGATCCCGACCCCGAGGCGATGGCCCGCACCAAGGACATGCTGGCCGACCTCAACCGGATGCTGGAGGACCGAGCCGCCGGGCGCGAGCCCGACTTCGACGGGTTCATGGCGCGCCACGGCGACCTGTTCCCCGAGAACCCCCGGAACCTGGACGAGCTGCTGGAGGCGATGGCCCGGCGGATGGCCGCCGCCCAGGCGATGCTCAACTCCATGACCCCGGAGCAGCGCCGCCAGCTCCAGGACCTCTCCGACCAGCTCCTCCAGGACCTCGACCTGCGCTGGGAGATGGACCAGCTCTCCGCCAACCTGCGCCAGGCGTTCCCCGACCTCACCTGGAACCGCCGCTACGACTTCAGCGGCCAGGACCCGCTCGGCTTCGCCGACGCCGCGCAGATCATGAACGAGCTGGGCGACCTCGACCAGCTCGAATCGCTGCTCCGCAACGCGGCGGCGCCGGGCGCGCTCGCGGAGGTCGACCTCGATCGGGCCCGCCGGCTCCTCGGCCCCGAGGCCGCCGACAGCCTGGAGAAGCTGGCCGAGCTGGCCGAGATGCTCCAGCAGGCCGGCCTCATCGAGAACCGCGACGGCCGGTTCGAGCTGACCCCCGCCGGGCTCCGCCGCATCGGCCGCCACGCCCTGGACGAGCTGTTCTCCAAGCTCGCCCGCGACCGCTTCGGCCAGCACGAGCTGATCCGCCGCGGCGTCGGCCACGAGCGCTCGCTCGACACCAAGCCCTACGAGTTCGGCGACCCGTTCAACCTCCACATCGAGCGCACGATCCGCAACGCGCTCGCCCGCCGGGCCGGCGGCACGCCGGTGCGCCTGTCACCCGAGGACTTCGAGGTCGAGGAGACCGAGCAGAGCGTCCGCTCCGCCACCGTCCTCATGATCGACCTGTCGCTCTCGATGCCGATGCGCGACAACTTCCTCCCCGCCAAGAAGGTGGCGATGGCGCTGCACTCGCTCATCACCAGCCGCTTCCCGCGGGACTACATCGGCCTCGTCGGCTTCAGCGAGGTCGCCCGGATCATCGAGGCCTGCGAGCTGCCCGGGGTGTCCTGGGACTACGTCTACGGCACCAACATGCAGCACGGCTTCCAGCTCGCCCGCCGGCTCCTGCGCCCCGAGCACGGCACCAAGCAGATCATCATGATCACCGACGGCGAGCCCACCGCCCACCTCACCGCGTCGGGCGAGCCGGTCTTCCACTACCCGCCGGTGCAGGAGACGGTGGACGCCACCCTCCAGCAGGTGCTGCGGGCCACCCGCGAGGGCATCCGCATCAACACGTTCATGCTCGACGCCACGCCCTACCTCCAGCAGTTCGTGGAGCGGCTCACCGAGCTGAACCGGGGCCGGGCGTTCTTCACCACGCCGGAGACCCTCGGCGACTACGTGCTGGTCGACTTCCTCGACACCCGCCGCCGCCTCAGCCGGGCCGGCCGCCGAGCCGGCTGAGCGACCGGGCGGCCGCGCCCGGGTCCGCCGGCGGGCTCAGGGGCGCTCGGTCGACGGCTTCGTGGTCTTCGTCGGCGTCGTCTTCGTCGCGGCCTCGCCCGCAGCCCTCTTCGCCGCGGCCTCCTTCGCGCCGGCCCTCTTCGACGCCGGCGCCTTCTTCGGCTTCGGGCGGGTGGCCGTGCGGGCTCCCCGCCCGGTGGTGGCCCGCCGACGCCGCGGCGGGTCGACGCGGCGGGCGAGGAACTCGTCGAGGGCGGCGGCGATCTCGTCGGGGTGCTCGATCGGCAGCGTGTGGCCCGCGTCGGGGAAGGTGACCAGCTCGCTGGCCGGGATGCGGTGGTGCATCTGCTCGCTGCACCGCGCCGGGGTGAAGACGTCGGAGCCGGCGGCGACGATGAGCGTGGGCGTGTCGATGTGGGGGAGGAGGTCGGCGGCGGAGTGGTCGCGCATCGCGGTAGCGGTCAGCATCATCACCGCGACGTCGGCGTGCTTGAGGTGCAGCAGGTAGGGGTGCAGGTCCTCGGCGGTGGAGGCCGGGCCGGCGGCGCGGGCGAGGCGGGCGGCCCAGTGCCCGAAGCCGGCGGGGCCGATGGTGGCCTGCACCGGCTTGGCGATCTCGGGGAACCAGCGGAAGAGGCCGGCGACGATCGGGAAGCCGAGGTCGGCGAGGCCGGTGCCGTAGAAGGTCCGGGCCGGGTTCTCGTAGGTGCCGGCGACGAGGACGAGCGCGAGGGTGCGGTCGGGGATCAGCCGCTCCACCTCCAGGGTGCTCTGCACGCCCATCGAGTGGCCGACGACGACGGCCCGGTCGAAGCCGCTGTCGTCCAGGACCGCGACGAGATCCCGGGCGATGCGCGCCATCGACACGTCCTCCACGCGGAGGTTGGCGGCGCCGCGGCCCGGGTCGCGGGGCAGGCCGGAGGCGCCGTGGCCCCGGGTGTCGGGGATGATGCACGGGTGCCCGGCGGCCTCGAAGCGCTCCACGAGCGGCCCCCAGTAGGCGTCGCTGCAGCTCCAGCCGTTGGCCAGGAGCAGGGGGAGCCCGGTGCCGGAGGCGTTGTGGATCGTGTAGGCGATGGGCGTGCCGTCGTCGGCCTCGACCACGTGCTCCTTCGGGAAGAGGACGTAGGCGTCGTCCACGCCGGGCTTCGGGTACCAGGGCACGTCGACACGTTCGGGCATGGGTGGGAGTCTCGCGCTTCGGCCCGCGTCGCCCGATGCCCGGGTGCGTCCCGCGGGGCCCTCGGGAGGTGCAGGACGGTGGTCCTCGTGCAGTTCTGCGCGGGATCTGCTTGCACATCGTGCGCTCAGCGACGACAATCACATCGTTGTAGTTACGTCCGTGGAACGCTTCGCTGTCGGCGAGGGGACCACCCGAACCAGGTGACCGCGTATCGGGTCGCCCCCAGAGGTCGATCGACCGAGAGGGACCAACCCATGCAGAACTCCACATCCGAGACCGAGACCACGGGGTGGCAGGACCTCGCCAACTGCCTCGGCGTCGATCCCGACCTCTTCTTCCCCGAGCGGGGCGCCTCCACGCGCGAGGCCAAGGAGGTGTGCCGGGGCTGCGTCGTTCGCGAGGACTGCCTGGAGTACGCCCTGGCCAACGGCGAGAAGTTCGGCATCTGGGGCGGCCTCAGCGAGCGGGAGCGCCGCCGCATCCGCCGCCAGCGCTCCCTCGCCCGCCGCGCCGCCCTGGAGGCCGGGGCCTAGGCACCTGCTCGTTCCCGGGTGGGTGGCGGGGTGGCGGTCGGCGGGCCCGGCGTCAGCGCCGTCGAGGCGGGCCTCCGTCCACGGCGGCGAGGGGTGTCGGCTAGGTTGCGAGGGCTCGCGTCACCTGAGGGGGAGACCTGTGCTGAGCACCGAACGCCCACGTCGGATCATCGGGGCGGCCTTGTTGGCCGTGCTCCTGGGAGCCTGCTCCGGAGGTGGTGGCTCCGGCGACGGGGGCCGGGCGGGGGGTGACGAGGATCGCTCGTACGAGATCGCGGCCAAGCCCTGTGACCCCATCCGTGGCGCCGGGACGATCACCAACCGCGCCGGCGAACCCGCCGCGTTCGTCGTCCAGGTCAAGTACGACTACGCCGACGGTGACGTCCGCCCCTTCCAGACCACCACGACCCCCGTGTTGGCCGACGGCGAGTCGTTCGACTTCTCCGCCGGGCCCGACCCGACGGGCGGCACGCCGTCGAGCTGCACGATCCTCGGAGCCGAACGGGTCGAGGCCGATCAAGCCGAGGTCGCCGAGGTCGAGGACCGCGAAGCCGCCAGGCCCACCGGCGAGGCCACCAGCGAGACGGTGTCGCCGTTGTGGACCCAGACCGGCATCAACGGCTCCGTGCGCGTCGTCGCCCTGCACGACGGCGTCGGCTTCCTCGCCTCGGACCTGCCCGGTGGCAGTGCCATCTTCAGCATCGATGCCGAGGACGGATCCCTGATCTGGGAGATCGAGGCGGACCTCCGCTGGGAGGCGCTCATCCCCGATGGCCGAGGGGGCGTGCTCGCCGTCTCCGGGAACCTCCTGGTCTCCTTCGACGACGAGGGCGAGCAACGGTGGAGCGAGCGGGCCCTCCTCAACGCGGACAGCGGTGGGGCCGGCACCGTCGACCACGTGGTGGTCGACGGTGACCTGGTCGTGGCCGGCGGTTCGGCGCCGGGCGCGCTCGCGGGGCTCGATCTCGACACGGGCGAGCAGCGCTGGTACGTCCACCAGGACGAGGCGCTGGACGACGAGCCCATCGGCTTCGGCGGCGCGTCGGACCACCTCAGCATCTCCGACCACGGTCTGCTCGTGGCCGGCGGCACCCCCTCGCTGCGTCACCTCGTGCTGTTCGACCTCGGTGGTGACGACCCCGAGGTGGTGTGGTCGGTGCCGGACGCCGGCCAGAACCTGGCGAGCGACGGCGACGTGGCCGTCAACGCCGTGGGTGACACCGTCACGGCCTACGACGTGGCGACCGGCGACGAGCTGTGGTCGGTGAGCGACGAATCCTGGGAGCGGGCCGCCCCGGCGGATCCGGCCATCGTCGAGGACGTCGTGATCGTCTCGCGCGGGTCGGGAACGGTCGCACTCGACCTCACCACCGGTGAGCAGCGCTGGGCCGATCCCGACCTGGCGCCGGCGTGGACCACGATCGGCGGCGAGGCCCGCATCGGCGACGCGGTCTTCGGCATGGTCGGCCCCACGCACAACCTGCTGATCGCCGCCGACGGGTCCACCGTCGAGGTCGAGGTCGACGAGGCCATCACCGGGACCGTCGACTCGGTCGCCACCGAGGACGGTCGTGTGCTCCTCGCGGCGCGAGGATCGACCAGCCGCCAGCCCTCGACGGCCTGGGTGCTGGACCTCGCCGCGCTCGGCGGCTGAGCCCCGGCCGGTCCCGGTCCCTGCTCGACGGAGCGTCGGGGCCGGGGCTCGGCGTCACCCCGGGGGCAGGCGAGCCTCGATCGTGCGGTCGGCGGCCAGGTCGAGGTCGGCCCAGCGAGCCTCGGGGATGCGATCGAGCACGGCGGCGGGCACCAGCCCCACCAGCTCCGCGCCGGTGACCCTCAGGTGCCCGGCCGCCAGGTCGTACGCCTCGGCCGGGCCGAGCGCGAGCGGGTCGATGAGGTTCATCGAGAGCTGGGTCCGCTCGCCCACCCGGAGGCCGAGGGTCCGCAGGGCCGGGCCCCGGATCGCCGCGGCGGCCGCCCGGGCCTCGGCCGGCGTCGCGTCCACCCACAGGTTCCAGGCCACCAGCAGCGGCCGGGCGCCGATCGCCACCGCCCCCGCGCTCGGGTGCGGCGCGGCCGGGCCCCAGGTGGGGGCGAGCGCCCGGAACGCGCCCCGGCGCACCTCGGGCAGCGACCGCTCCACGCCGTAGACGAAGCCGGGGAGCCCCAGGTCTCCGGCCCAGCGGCCGAAGCGGTCCCGGGCCGCGGTGGCGTCGGCGAGGCCGGCGCCACCGAGCGGGACGAAGGGCACCACGTCGATGACCCCGATGCGCGGGTGCACGCCCTCGTGGCGGCGCAGGTCGAGCCGCGCCAGCGCGGCGACCGTCACCGCCCGGGGGGCCTCCTCACCGACGAGGGTGAGCACCGACCGGTTGTGGAACGGGTCGCTGTGCACGTCGAGCAGGTCGTCGCCCGCCGCGGCGGCGATCGCCTCGACCGTCACCCGGTCGCGCCCCTCGCTGATGTTGACGACGCACTCCAGCACCCGCTCAGCGTGCCAGACCGCGGCCGTCCGTCCCGCCGACCGAACCGGCCGGCGGGACGGGGCGATCGATTCGCCGGCTCAGCCGCCGGTGCAGGTGACGGTCACGTCCACGTCGACCTCGATGTCGGGGTCAAGCGAGAAGCTCGGCTCGGCGGTGTAGGAGAACGAGAGCGAACCGCCCTCGGCGGCGTCGTAGTCACCGGCGATCTCGTCCGCTTGCACCGTCGTGATGCCGTTCGAAGCCTGTCCGGCCTCCATGATCGGGCGACTGGTGATGTCGAGGTCGACACCCACGGAGGTGAGCGCCTCGTCCCCGGGCGGGCCTTGCACGCTCACGTTGAGCAGGACGCCTCGTCCGGCGGCGTCGTTCCACGACAGCACCCGGTGGTTGTGCCGGTAGGCGGTGCGGCCGTCGGCGGCGTCCGGAGCGTCGGCCACCGAGGTCTCGACCTCCGACAGGTCGGCGCCGTCGAGCCGGAACGTGCCGTTCACCGAGTCGGTCACCGTGCCGGCCGCCTGACAGGCCGCCGCAGGCTCGGGCTTCACGGGACGGTCCTCGATGTTGGCCACATCCGAGAGCGCCTCCTCCGGCGCCTCCCGCCCGTCCGGGCGCACCAGCTCCTTGCCGGTCATCGCCGGACGGATCTGCCCGACGAGTTGCTGGGCGTACCGGAGGGTGACGCGACCGTCGTCGTCCCGGGCGCCGGAGACGGGCAGCGACGCCCAGGAGCGCACACCGTCGGCATCGGTGCTGGGCCCGCACCGCACGGCCTGGGCGGCGATGCCGTCGTCATCGACGATCATCCAGCACGCCATGTCGTCGTCCCAGCCGTCCGGGTTGGCCGCTCGTCGTTCCTGCTCGATGGCATCGAGGCTCGCCTGCACCTCGTCTGCGGAGAGCACGAGATCCTCGGGCAGCAGCGATGAGCGGATCACGAAGTCGTCGCCGGTGCCCGCCGGGGGCCCGGCCGGTCCTCCCGGGCCCTCGGCGGATCCTCCGGAGCCGGAGCTGCCGCAGGCGGCGCAAGCGAGCGCCACGGCGATGGCCGCCGCGGCGAGGCGGGTTCGGTACGTGTGCATGGATCTCCCCCACGTCGTGTGCACGTGCCTGCCACCGTATCCGGCCGGTTCGCCCTCCCCGGCGGGCCGGAGCCGCTGTGGCCTTCGACCGGGGCGGCGGCATGGAGGTCGCGAGGCCGTGGTCCTAGGCTGGACCCATGAACCTCGGCCCTCCTGAACTGATCATCATCCTGCTGATCGTCCTGCTCCTGTTCGGCGGTGCCAAGCTGCCGAAGCTGGCGAAGTCGCTCGGTGAGGCCAAGCGCGAGTTCGAGAAGAGCTCGAACGCCGCCGATGCGCCCAGCGACGCCAACTCCGGCGACGACACCACCGCCAACTGAACGCCCCGCCGGCCGCCGCCGGTGACCCGGAACAGCACGAGGGAGCCCCTCCGCCGTGGGGCTCCCTCGTCGCGATCAGCTTCGATGCGTGGTCGGCCGCCGCCGCGACCGACCCTCAGGTGGCGCTGAGCGCCGCGGCCTCCTGCCGGCGCTGCTTCAGGATGCGGCGGCGCTCCCGCTCCGAGGCGCCGCCCCACACGCCGTGGTCGATGCGAGCGGCCAGCGCGTACTCCAGGCACTGGCTCGACACCTTGCAGGTGGCGCAGATCTTGCGGGCGGCATCGACGCCGACGCCGTCGCTCGGGAAGAACGCTGCCGCCGGGTAGTTCCGGCACTCGCCGTCGGTCATCCACTGCAGGTCGGTCTCGTCGTCCATCCCCGTTCCTCTCCTGTGGCGGGCGTGTTCACGTCACCTCGACGTGCCTACCGCACCGATCGTTCCCCGAAACCCGTGGAGATTCGGTGCAGACGACGTGGAGATACCGAGAAAACCTGCTTGCATGAGCGGCATGCCGCGACGCCCCCACGAGCCGCGATCCGACGACCGAGCGGCTGCGTTCTCGCCGTGGGCGCCCCGCCACGCCGGCGACGCCGGCCCCGCCCGCCCGGGCCCGCACCGTCCGGGCCCGCCCGCTCCGGGCCGTCCGGCGCCCCCGACCGGCCCCCTCGCCGGCGGCCCGATCGGTCCCGGCGGTCCCGACCGCCCGACCGGCCCCGGCTTCCCGGCCGGATCGCCCGGGCCGGGCACGTACCCGCCCGCCGACGGCTGGGGCGCCCCACCCGGTGCACCCACCGCCCGGCCACCGGTCTTCGACGAGCGCCGCCCGCCCGGGCTCACGCCAACGCCGCCGCTCGCCTCGCCGCCCGCCCTCCTGCCCGCCGATCACCCGAAGGCCGGCGCGGATGCGGCCCCGGGCGCCCGGGGCCGCGGCGCCTTCGTCGGCCTGCTCGCCTTCCTCGCCGGCGCCCTCGTGGTCGGCGCCGCGTTCGCCGCCTACGCGCTCGGCCACCGGGCCGACGACGAGGGCTCGGGTGGGGCCCGCGTGGCCGCTGGCGGCCTCGACGTGCGCGCCATCCTCGACAGGGCCCAGCCCTCGGTGGTCAGCATCACCACCGGCAGCGAGAACAGCATCTTCGGCGGCGCCGGCTCGGGCGTCGTCATCTCCGAGGACGGGCTGATCCTCACGAACGCCCACGTCATCGCCTCCTCCGGCGGCACCATCCGGGTGCGCTTCCACGACGGGGTCGAGGCCGACGCGGTCATCGTCGGCGCGTCGAAGAAGGACGACCTCGCGCTCGTGCGGGCCGAGCGGACCGGCCTCACGCCGGCCACCCTCGGCAGCTCGGGCAACCTGCGGGTGGGCGACGACGTCGTCGCCATCGGCAACGCCCTCGCGCTCGGCGACGAGCCCAGCGTGACCAAGGGGATCGTGTCGGCCAAGAACCGCTCGATCACCGACGGCGAGATCTCCCTCGGCCACCTCATCCAGACCGACGCGGCCATCAACCCCGGCAACTCCGGCGGGCCGCTCGTCAACGCCTCGGGCGAGGTCGTCGGCATCAACACCGCGATCATCGACGGCGCCCAGAGCGTCGGCTTCTCGATCGCGATCGACCAGGTGAAGCGGCTCCTGCCGTCGCTGGAGGCCGGCGAGGGCGACGTGGACCCCGACGCCGCCGTCCTCGGCGTGGCCTCGGTGACCGTTGACGGCCAGCTCAGCGAGGCCCTGCGCAGCCGCTGGGACGTCACCGCCGAGTCCGGGGCGCTCATCACCGAGATGGACGCGGACTCGGCCGCCGCGGAGTCGGGCCTCCAACTCGGCGATGTCATCGTGGAGATCGACGGCGAGCCCATGCGGACCAACGGCGAGGTGTCCGCGGCCATCCAGCGCCACAAGAAGGGCGACCGGGTGCGCATCACCGTCGAGCGGGCCGGCGACCGGCGCACCTTCGACGTCACCCTCGGCCCCCGCTGAGCAGCCGCTCGCGCCCCGCCGGCCGTTGTCCGGTCCGAACGGCGGTCCGGTAACGTTGGCGCCCATGTCCGAGATCGAGACCGAGAACCAGGAACCGCCCGTCGCCCACGTCCGTGTGGTGTACCTCGGTCCGGTCGCGCCCCACTGGGACCTCCAGAGCGACTTCGGCGACCGGGCGCTGGTCGAGGGCTTCCGGGACCGGATGCAGGCCCGCCTCCAGCTCGTCCCGCCCCACGACCCGCAGTTCCGCCGCAACCGCGAGCGGGTCGTGCGCGACGCCGAGCGGGAGAACGTCCAGCTCGAGTGGGACCTCGGCGTCCCCGAGGACTGATCCGCCCGCCAGGGGGCGGTCCCGCCGGGTCGGGCCGGGCACCGTCACCGGCCGTTCACCGCGGCCGCACCGGACCGTCACCGGCCGGCGGTCGGGCGGACCCCCGCCCTCGCTACCCTCGGCATCCATGGACCCGGTGACCGAGGACCCCCCGCTGGTGCAGATCGACGCCCTGGCCGAGGTGGGCACCGACCCGGGCCGCTTCGTCAACCGCGAGCTGTCCTGGCTCGACTTCAACGCCCGGGTCCTCGGCCTCGCGGCCGACGCGTCGGTGCCGCTCCTGGAGCGGGCCAAGTTCCTCGCGATCTTCAGCCAGAACCTGGACGAGTTCTTCCAGGTGCGGGTGGCGGGCCTCGCGGACCAGGTCGCCGCCGGCGTCGGCCGCACCTCGCCCGACGGGCTGTCGCCCACCGAGAACCTGAAGGTGCTGAGCGAGGCGGTGCGCGACCTGGTCGACCGCGCCGAGCACCTGTTCCTGGACGAGCTGGTGCCCGCGCTGGCGGACGTCGGCATCCGCTTCTCCGGCTGGAACGACCTGGACGACGACGACCGCCAGTACCTGGTCCAGGAGTTCGAGTCCCGCATCTTCCCGGTGCTCACCCCGCTCGCCGTGGACCCCGGCCACCCGTTCCCGTACATCTCCAGCCTGTCGCTCAACCTGGCGGTCGTGCTCCGGGACCCGAAGACCGGCGAGCGCAAGTTCGCCCGCGTCAAGGTGCCGCCGCTGCTGCCCCGCTTCGTGGTCATGCCCGACGGCGAGCGGTTCGTGCCCCTGGAGCGGGTGATCGCCGCCCACCTCGACCGGCTCTTCCCGGGCATGGAGGTGCTGGAGACCTACGCCTTCCGGGTCACCCGCAACGCCGACCTCACCCTCGAGGAGGAGGAGGCCGACGACCTGCTCATCGCCGTGGAGATGGAGCTGCGCCGCCGCCGCTTCGGCGCCGCGGTGCGCCTGGAGGTCGACGCCACCGTCAGCCCCGAGGTGCGCGAGCTGCTGCTGCGGGAGCTGGACCTCGGCGAGATGGAGGTCCACGAGAGCGTCGGCCCGCTCGACCTCGGCGGCCTGTGGGCGCTGCACGCCCTCGACCGGCCCGACCTGAAGGACCCGCCCTGGAGCCCGGTCACCCAGGCCCGGCTGGCCTCGGCCGAGGACGAGAAGGTCGACATCTTCAAGGTGATCGCGGACGGCGACGTGCTCGTGCACCACCCCTACGACTCGTTCCGCACCTCCGTCGAGGAGTTCGTCCGCCAGGCGTCGCGGGACCCGAAGGTGCTGGCCATCAAGCTCACCCTCTACCGGACCTCCGGGGACAGCTCCATCATCAAGTCGCTCATCCGCGCCGCCGACCAGGGCAAGCAGGTGGCGGCGCTCGTGGAGCTGAAGGCCCGCTTCGACGAGGCCGCGAACATCGGCTGGGCCCGGGCGCTGGAGCGCGCCGGCGTCCACGTCACCTACGGGCTCGTCGGGCTCAAGACCCACACGAAGACGGCGCTCGTGGTGCGCGACGAGGGCTCCGGCGTGCGCAGCTACTGCCACATCGGCACCGGCAACTACAACGCCAAGACCGCGGCGCTCTACGAGGACCTCGGCATCCTCACCGCCGATCCGGCCGTCGGCGCGGACCTCACCCAGCTCTTCAACCACCTCACCGGCTTCGGCCGCGACATCCGATACCGGCGGCTGCTCGTGGCCCCCCAGCGCCTCCGGAACCGGCTGCTGGAGCTGATCGACCAGGAGATGGCGGCCCCGGCGGGCACCGGGCGCATCACCATGAAGATGAACAGCCTGGTGGACCCGGCGTCCATCGACCGGCTCTACGCGGCGTCGCAGGCCGGCGTGGAGATCGACCTGGTGGTCCGGGGCATCTGCTGCCTCCGGCCGGGCATCCCGGGCCTGTCGGAGAACATCCGGGTGCGCTCCATCGTCGGCCGCTTCCTGGAGCACTCCCGCATCTACCGCTTCGCGAACGGCAGCGGCCCCGGCGACGAGCTGACCTACATCGGCTCGGCCGACCTCATGCCCCGCAACCTCGACCGACGCATCGAGGCGCTCGTGCCGGTGCTCGACCCCGGCCTCCAGCGCCGCATCGACGAGATCCTGCGGGTGAACCTGGCGGACGACACCCTGGCGTGGACCCTCGGCCCCGACGGCACGTGGTCGAAGGTGGCCCGCCGCGACGGCGATGAGCCCGTGGACACCCACCTCACCTTCCAGGCGGCCGCGCTGGCCCGGGCTCGCGGCGGCGACGGCTGATGGGGCGGGGCCCCGCGGCCGCGCCGATCGATGAGGCGACCCCGGGCCTGGTCCGCGCCGCCGGGGGCCTCGTCACCCGCGCCGCCCGGCGGGGCGGGCCCGGCGGCGAGCGGCTCGCAGGCGAGCGGGCCGCGGCGGCTGCGGTCGAGGTGCTGTTGGTGCACCGGCCCCGCTACGACGACTGGACGCTCCCCAAGGGCAAGCTCGATCCCGGCGAGACGTGGGAGGACGCCGCGGTGCGCGAGGTGGCCGAGGAGACGGGCCTGCGTGCCCGCATCGACCCGCCCGGCGCCCCCGAGGTCGCCCGGGTCACCTACGCCGACCACAAGGGCCGGCCGAAGCTCGTCCGGTACTGGCCGATGGTGGTCGACGCCGCCGACGGCGAGGCCGACCTCGAAGCCGGAGCCGAGGCCGGGACCGACGGCGACCGGCGGGACGGGCAGCGCGGGCCGGACGAGCCGTTCACGCCGAACGACGAGGTCGACGCCCTCCGCTGGTGCAGCCCGTCCGAGGCCGCCGACCTCCTCACCTACCCCCACGACCGTCGGCTCCTCCGAGCCCTGGGCGACCCCGCCTAGCGCTCGGCCGGCTGGGCGTCGGCGGGTTCGCGCAAGGTTGCGGGACCGTTCACCCTCGCGTCACCGGGGGCGCCCTTCGGCGTCATCGGGGCTCCGTACCGTGCGCCACGAACCCCGCAACCCGCCGGTGACGCACCGGGGGGAGCCAAACCAAGGAGAGCGGAACACGTGACCAAGCGACCCCTCGTCAAGTCTGCGGCCCTCGTCGCCGTGCTCGCCATCGGCGTGTCGGCCTGTGGCGACAGCGGCAGCGACTCGTCGTCCAAGAAGGACGACGACAAGCCGGTGACCACGGTCAAGACCGAGACCAGCAACGCCCTCGCGGACATCACGGGCAGCATCAAGGGCTCCGGCGCCAGCTTCCCGGATGCCTTCTACCAGGAGGCCATCGAGGGCCTCTCGGACGTGGCCCCCGACCTCACCGTCACCTACGAGGCCATCGGCTCGTCGTCGGGCCGTGAGCAGTTCGGCGAGGGCCTCAACGACTTCGCCGGCTCCGACAGCCTCGCCAAGGACGAGGAGGGCCTGGCGGACTTCACCTACATCCCGACCACCGCGGCCTCGATCGCCGTCGTCTACAACCTCCCCGGCGTCGAGGAGCTGAAGCTCGACGGGCCGACCGTCGCCAAGATCTTCGAGCGCAAGATCACGAGCTGGGACGACGACGCCATCGCCGCCCTGAACGAGGGCGTGGAGCTGCCCTCGACCGACATCACCGTCGCCCGCCGGGCGGACGGCTCCGGCACCACCAAGAACTTCACCAAGTTCCTGGAGTCCGCCGCCCCCGACGACTGGACGCTCGGCTCCGACGACACCGTCGAGTGGCCCGCCGACACCGAGGGCGGCCAGCAGAACCCCGGCGTCGCCCAGATCGTCAGCGACACCGAGGGCGGCATCGGCTACCTCGACTTCGGCAACGCCTCCGAGCTCGACATGCAGATGGCGAGCATCGAGAACGCCGAGGGCGAGTTCGTCGCCCCGTCCATCGAGGCCACCCAGGCCGCGCTGGCCGGCGCCGAGCTGGCCGACGACCTCACCTACGACCCGCTCAACGGCCCCGGCACCGGCGCCTACCCCATCACCGCCCCCACCTTCATCCTCGTGCACAACAGCTACGCGGATGCCGCCAAGGGCGAGGCCGTCGTGGCCTTCGTGAAGTGGCTCATCACCGACGCCGCCGACACCTACGCCGCGGACCTCGGCTACGCCCCGCTCCCCGAGGACTTCCGCACCCAGGCCATCACCGCCCTCGACGCGGTGACCGTCGGCTGAGGACCCCACCCGGACCCCGTTCCCGGCACCCCGAGCGGTGCCGGGAACGGCCCGGGCGGCCGCCGGGCCGGACGCCCTTGCCCGCCCGGCCCGCCGATCGGAGCCCGATGTACCGCTGCCGTTCACCTCTCGTTCACCCGGACGCACCCCTCGCGCAACCGGGGTTCCGTACCGTCGGGGCCACCGCTCGCCCGGTGCCGACCCCCGCGGCCACCGGCCCCGCATCCGGAGGACCGCTCCACATGATCCAGGGACGTTCGGCCCGCCTCGCGGCGACGATCACGGCGCTGGCCCTGCTCGGCGCCGGCTGCGGCGACAGCCGGGGCGGCGAGGCCGAACCGCTGGCCCGGCCCGTGGGCGCCGAGACCGACCGGCTCGCCCCGGTCAGCGGCTCGATCAAGGGCTCGGGGGCCAGCTTCCCCGACGCCTTCTACCAGGAGGCCGTGGCCGGTCTGCACCCGGTGGTCCCCGACCTGCGGGTCACCTACGAGGCGGTCGGCTCCTCCGCCGGCCGGGAGGCGTTCGGCCAGGGCCTCAACGACTTCGCCGGCACCGACAGCCTGGTGGACGAGGACGACCCCATCGGCCGGGGCGAGTACCGCTACATCCCGGCGGTCGCCGCCTCGATCGCGGTGGTCTACAACCTCCCCGGCGTCACCGACCTGCGGCTCGACCCCGAGACCCTGGCCGCCGTCTTCCAGGCCGACGTCCGGCGCTGGGACGACCCGGCCATCGTCGCCCTCAACCCCGAGGCCGACCTGCCCGACCGGCCGATCATCGTGGCCCGCCGGGCGGACGGCTCCGGCACCACCAAGAACTTCACCCGCTACCTCGACCGGGCCGCCCCGAACTGGCGGCTCGGCGGCGACGACACCGTCGACTGGCCGGCCTCCAGCGAGGGCGGCGCCCAGAACACCGGCGTCGCCCAGATCGTCGGCGACGCCGTCGGCGCCATCGGCTACCTCGACTACGGCAACGCCCACGAGCTGCACCTCGACATGGCGGCCATCCGCAACCGGGCCGGGAGCTTCGTGGCCCCGAGCATCGAGGGCACCCGGGCCGCGGTCGCCGGCAGCGAGCCGGCGGGCGACCTGACCTACGACCCGCTCGACGCCCCCGGCGAGGCCGCCTACCCCATCACCGCCCCCACCTACCTGCTGGTGCGCCCCCGCTACGGCGACCGCGGGACCGGGACCGCGGTCGTGGGCTTCGTCCGCTGGCTCATCACCGACGGCGCCGACACCTACGGCCCGGACCTGGGCTTCGCCCCCCTGCCCACCCGCTTCCGCGAGCTGGCCCTCGCCAGCCTCGACCGCATCGAGATCGGTTGACATGACCGCCACGACCCTCCCGCCGCCGGGCGAGGCGCCCGACGACCTCACCAGCACCGACGCCGGCGCCACCGTCGACACCGGCTTCCGCTGGGCCACCCTCGGCGCCGGCGTCGCCATCCTCGTCGTCCTCGGCCTCATCGCCTGGGCGTCCATCACCAAGTCCTGGCCCGCCTTCCGGGACCAGGGGCTCGGCTTCTTCACCAAGGACCGCTGGGCCCCCAGCCAGGGCTCCTTCGGCGCCCTCTCGATGATCTACGGGACGATGGTCGTGTCGATCATCGCCCTGATCGTCGCCGTTCCCGTCAGCATCGGCATCGCCCTCTTCACCTCCGAGGTGGCGCCCCGCCGCCTCCGCGGCCTCATCACCCTCGTGGTGGACCTGCTCGCCGCGGTGCCCTCGGTCGTCTACGGCCTCTGGGGCGTCGTGTTCGTGGCCCCGTCCGTCTCCGGGTTCTACGACTCGATCTCGGGTGCCGTCGGGGACTGGCCGATCCTCGGCTTCTTCTTCGGCGGCGGGGGCGGCAGCGGCCGCAGCTTCCTCACCGCCGGCCTCATCCTCGCCCTCATGGTCACCCCGATCATCACGTCGGTCACCCGCGAGGTGTTCGCCACCGTCCCCCAGGGCGAGAAGGACGCCGCCCTCGCCCTCGGCGCCACCCGCTGGGAGATGATCCGGGGCGCGGTGCTCCCGCACAGCTTCGGCGGCATGGTCGGCGCCACCATGCTCGGCCTCGGCCGGGCGATGGGCGAGACCATCGCGGTGGCCCTCACCATCGGCTCGTCGTTCCAGATCCGCTCGGAGCTGTTCCGCAGCGGCGCGGCGATGCCGTCCACGATCGCCCTGGAGTGGGGCGAGGCCGCCGGCACGCACCGCTCCGCCCTCATCGGCCTCGGCGTCGCCCTGTTCGCGGCGACCCTGGCCGTGAACAGCGCCGCCCGAGCCGTGGTCACCCGCGCCGAGCGCAAGATGCGAGGAGCCTGACATGACCACCGTGCCCATCGGAGCCGACGACCTCGCCGCCGCCACCGAGGTGACCCTGGAGGCCAACCTCACCCCGCGCCGGCGGGTGACGAACGTGGTCGCCACCGTCGCGATGGTCGGCAGCTTCGCGGTCGCCGCCATCCCGCTCGCCCTCATCATCGGCTACGTGTTCGTGAAGGGCGGCCAGGTCGTGGACCTCGCCTTCCTCACCGAGTCCATCCCCAACTCCTACCGGCGGGTCGGCCCCGGCATGGGCCCGGCGGTGGTCGGCACGGCGCTCATCACCGCCGCCGCCTCCGCGCTCTCGATCCCGCTCGGCGTGCTCGGCGCCATCTACCTGAACGAGTACGGCAAGCAGAACCGGCTCGCCCGCACCATCCGGTTCATGACCGACGTGATGACCGGCGTGCCGTCGGTGGTCATGGGCGTGTTCATCTACGTGGTGTGGGTGCTGCGGTTCAAGGAGCAGACCGGCTTCGCCGGGGCGCTCGCCCTCGCCTGCCTGATGCTGCCGATCGTGGTCCGCACCACCGAGGAGATGCTGCGCCTCGTGCCCGACGAGCTGCGCCTCGCCAGCCTCGCCCTCGGCGCCCGCCAGTGGCGCACCACCCTCACGGTCGTGTTGCCCGCCGCCCTGCCCGGCATCACCTCCGGGGCCATGCTGGCCGTCGCCCGCGCCGCCGGCGAGACCGCGCCGATCATGCTCGTCACCGGCCTCACCTACCACGCCAACTGGAACCTGTTCGAGGGCAACAACACCACCCTCGCCTCCCAGATCTTCCGCAACGCCGGCCAGCCCTACGAGGCCGCCCAGCTCCGGGCCTACGGCGCGGCGTTCACCCTCATCCTGCTGGTGTTCGGCTGCACGCTGCTGGCCCGGCTCATCTCCCGACGCTTCTCGATCAAGTAGCGACCCTCCACCGACCGCCCCGAGCCCACCCGAGCGAGCCGCACCGCCATGACCCACGAGGAAGACGGCACCCCCATGACGCCCATCCCCACCCCCGCCACCACCGACGCCCCCGCCACCGCCGCGGCCGTCGGCGCCGCCCCGGCCGCGGCGCGCGACCGCGTCGTCTTCGACGTGCGCGACCTGTCCGTCTTCTACGGCGAGTACAAGGCCGTGCGGGACGTGAACCTCGACGTGCACCAGAACGAGATCACCGCGTTCATCGGCCCGTCGGGCTGCGGCAAGTCGACCGTGCTCCGGTGCTTCAACCGGATGAACGACGTGATCCCCGGCGCCCGGGTCGAGGGCGACCTGCGCTACCACGGCATCGACGTGTACGGGCCGAAGGTCGAGCCCGTCGAGGTCCGCCGCCGCATCGGCATGGTGTTCCAGAAGCCCAACCCGTTCCCGAAGTCCATCTTCGACAACGTCGCCTACGGCCCCCGCATCGCCGGCACCAAGAACCGGGGCGAGCTGACCGAGATCGTGGAGCGCTCGCTGCGCCAGGCCGCCCTGTGGGACGAGGTCAAGGACCGCCTCGACCGCTCCGCGCTCGGCCTCTCCGGCGGCCAGCAGCAGCGGCTCTGCATCGCCCGGGCCGTCGCCGTGAACCCCGAGGTGCTGCTCATGGACGAGCCGTGCTCGGCCCTCGACCCGATCGCGACCGGCCGCATCGAGGACCTGATGGAGAACATCAAGGACCGCTACACGATCATCATCGTGACCCACAACATGCAGCAGGCGGCCCGGGTGAGCGACCGCTGCGCCTTCTTCACCACCGAGGTCAGCGAGGTGTCCGACACCCGCACCGGCGTGCTCGTGGAGTACGACGCCACCGACCAGATGTTCTCGAACCCGAGCGACGAGCGGACCGAGAACTACGTCACCGGCCGGTTCGGTTGAGCACCGAGCCGATGGTCCGCCAGGGCTTCAGCGAGGAGCTGGACCAGCTCCGCCTCCAGGTGGAGCTGATGGCGGTGCGCGTCGACCAGAACCTGGAGCGCATGCGCGGCTTCCTGGAGCGCGGCGACCTCGACCTCGCCGAAGCCGCGGTGGCGGCGGACGACGACATCGACGCCATGAACCTGTCGCTCATCGAGCGCTGCCACGACCTGCTGGCCCGCGAGGCCCCGGTGGCCTCGGACCTGCGCTTCGTGGTGTCGGTGATGCGGGTGCTGGGCGAGCTGGAGCGCATCGGGGACCTGTCGCTGCGGGTCGTGAAGGTCGGTGACGGGCTGGCCGAGGTGCAGCGCCACCCCGACGTCTACGACATCGTCGTCACCATGGCCGACACCGCCCTCGACCAGTACCGGCGGGCCCTCGCCGCCTGGTCCGCGCAGGACCTCGCGCTCGCGGACGAGGTGGCCCGCTCCGGCCACGTGCTCGACCTCGCGAGCGACAGCCTCGTCCGCCGGCTCGTCCAGCTCGACGGGGCCAACGCCGTGCCCGCCGCGCTCCACGCCTTCGTGATCGGCCGCGCGCTCGACCGGATCGCGGACCACGCCGCCATCATCGGCAGCCGGCTCCGCTACCTCATCACCGGCGATCCCGAGCACCTGGCCGCCGAGATCCGCTGACACCGGCCAGGATGGACCACGTACCGCAGAGGGGACGACCGATGGACAACGTTCGCAAGAGCTTCCACCAGACGCTCGAAGACATCCGCCAGGAGATGATCCAGATGGCGGCGCTCGTGACCGAGGGCATCCCGCGCGCGACCGAGACGCTGCTGTCGGGCGACCTGCGCGAGGCCCAGCAGATCGTGGACGACGACGACCCGCTCGACGCCCGGGCCGTGGAGCTGGAGGAGACCTGCTACCAGGTGCTCGCGCTCCAGCAGCCGATGGCCGGCGACCTGCGCGGCATCGTCACCGCCATCCGGATGATCGCCGAGATCGAGCGCTCGGGCGACCTGGTGGTCAACATCGCCAAGGGCGCCCGCCGGGCCTTCGGCACCGAGATCCCGGCCCGGCTGCGCGGGCTCATCGGCCAGATGGGGGAGGAGGCCACCCGCCTCTTCCGCATCGCTATGGACGCCTACATCGACGCCGACGCCGCGCTCGCCGCGGCGATCGACGACCTGGACGACCGCCTCGACAGCATCCACCGCGAGTACATCCAGGAGATCTTCCGGGCCCACCACGACGGGGACCTCACCGTGCAGGTGGCCATCCAGCTCGCGCTCATCGGCCGCTACTACGAGCGGATCGGTGACCACGCCGTCAACATCGGTGAGCGGGTCCGCTACATGGTCACCGGCTGGCTGCCCGAGCACACCGGCGCCGCCCGCGTCGCCGCCCGCAGCGACCGGCCCGCGGCGGACGCGCCGGCCCCCGACGCGCCGGCCATCGGCGGCGGACCTGCGACGCCCGGCGACGCGGCCCCGCCCGCCCCGCCCACGCCGGGCGACGCCGGCGCCGACCGGCCCGACGGCGAGGTCTGAGTGGCCCGGACCGCCCCGACGCCGGGGAGCTGAGCGGTGCTCGGACGCCAGCGGTCGCGCATCGACCGCATCCGCGAGCGGGTCGAGCCGACCGGTGCCCCCGCGTCGGCGAGCCTCGCCGAGGCCATCGCCCGGCTCTCGTTCGTGGTCGAGCGCAACCTGCGGGCCGTGGCCGACGAGCGCGCCGAGATCGACCGCCTCCGCAGCGCCTTCGGCCAGATCCCCCAGGGCGTCGTGCTCGCGGACGCCGACGGCGAGGTCGCCTACCGCAACCGGGCGGCCGGCGGCTTCGTGGACGCCCGCCACGGCGAGGCGCTCGTGTCCGCCGCCATAGACGAGCTGATCGGCGGTGCGGTCGGCGGCCGGGCCGAGCGGCGCACCATCGACCTGTTCGGTCCGCCCCGCCGGGCCATCCAGCTCCGCTCCGGGCCGCTGCGCGCGGACGAGCGGCCCGACGCCCCGATCGTGGGCGCGTTCGTCCTGGTCGAGGACATCACCGAGCGCCAGCGGCTGGAGGCCGTGCGCCGCGACTTCGTCGCCAACATCAGCCACGAGCTGAAGACGCCCGTCGGTGCGCTCGGCGTGCTGGCGGAGAGCCTGGCCGGCGAGACCGACCCCGCGGTGGTGGAGCGGATGGCCGTGCGGATGCAGCGCGAGGCGTTCCGCCTCGCCAACACCATCGACGACCTGCTCCAGCTCAGCCGCATCGAGGCCGACCAGCTCCCCGAGCCGGAGCGGGTCGACGTGGCCGCCACCGTCGCGGACGCCATCGACCGCACCCAGGCCGCCGCCACCCTCCGGGGCGTCGACCTGCGGGCCGAGGTGCCCGCCGGCATCGAGGTGCTCGGGGATCGCCGCCAGCTCGCCTCCGCGCTCGCCAACCTCCTCGACAACGCGGTCAAGTACTCCGAGGCGGACGCCGGCTCGTCGGTCCTCGCCGCGGCCGCCGCCGACGGCGGCTGGGTGTCGATCACCGTCGCGGACTGCGGCATGGGCATCCCCGGCCGGGACCTGGAGCGCATCTTCGAGCGCTTCTACCGGGTCGACCAGGCCCGCAGCCGCGAGACCGGCGGCACCGGCCTCGGCCTCGCCATCGTCCGCCACGTCGTCCAGAACCACCAGGGCGAGGTCTCGGTGACCTCCCGGGAGGGGGAGGGGACCACCTTCACCCTCCGCTTCCCGGAGGCGCCGCCCGCCGAGCCGAACCGAGCCGATCCGATCCGAGAGGTCCAGCCATGAGCCCCCCCGCCAGCACGATCCTCGTCGTGGAGGACGAGGAGAGCTTCGTCGACGCCCTCACCGTCGGCCTCGGCCGCGAGGGCTTCCGGGTCCAGGTGGCCCGCGACGGCGCCCAGGCGCTCGACCTGTTCGCCGCCGTCGACCCCGACCTCGTGCTCCTCGACGTCATGCTCCCCAAGATCTCCGGCATCGACGTGTGCCGGGAGATCCGCAAGACCTCCCAGGTGCCGATCATCATGGTCACCGCCAAGGGCTCGGAGATCGACACCGTGGTGGGGCTGGAGGTGGGCGCCGACGACTACGTGGCCAAGCCGTACCGGATCCGCGAGCTGGTGGCCCGGATGCGGGCGGTGCTGCGCCGGGCCGAGCGCGACGCCACCGAGGTCGCCGGGGACGGCGAGGTCCTCCGGGCCGGCGACGTCACCCTGGACGAGGCCCGCCACCTCGTGACCGTCCGCGGCGAGGAGGTCGCCCTGCCGCTCAAGGAGTTCGAGCTGCTGTCGCTGCTGCTCGCGAACGCCGGCCGGGTGCTCGCCCGGGAGGTCCTCATCGATCGGGTGTGGGGCCACGACTACGTGGGCGACACCAAGACGCTCGACGTGCACATCAAGCGGCTGCGGGCCAAGGTCGAGGAGGACCCGTCCCAGCCGACCCGCATCGTCACCATCCGCGGCCTCGGCTACAAGTTCGACCTGCCGCGGACCTGACCCCCTCGTCGCCCCCGTCGCGGCCGTCGCCCCCGCCGACCGGTGTGGCGTGCCCGACGCCACGGGACGATCCCCCGGTCGTGGCCGGGTGCCGAGGCGGGGGTTTCCTACGATGGGGCCGGTGAACGACGAGACGACGACGGGCGGGTTCCGTCCCGGCACCCGGGAGGGGGCGCGGGCCTTCGTCATCTCGCCGTTCTCGCGCATGGCCCGCACCCACGGCGTGGCCGCGATGGCCGACGCCATGGTCGCCGCGTCGCTGGCCGGCTCGCTCTTCTTCGCCGCCCCCGGCGGCGAGGCCCGCGGGCCCGTGTTCCGGTACCTCGTCATCACGATGCTGCCGTTCGCGCTGCTCTCGCCGCTGATCGGCCCGCTCATCGACCGCATGCACGGCGGCCACCGGCTCATGGTCATCGCCTCGGCGGTGCTGCGCGGCATCGCGTGCTGGTTCATGGCCACCACCGTGAACGACGGCAACTTCCAGTTCTTCCTGTACGCGCTGATGCTGCTCGTCTTCCAGAAGGCGTACGCGGTGGCCCGCAGCGCGCTCGTGCCGACGCTCGTCCGGACCAACGACGAGCTGGTGAAGGCCAACTCGCGCCTCGCGCTCGTGAGCGGCGTCGCCAGCGTCGTGGGCGTGGTCCCCGCCGGCCTGCTCATCAAGCTGTTCGGGGCCCAGTGGTCGCTGCGCCTCGCCATGATCGTGTACGTGGTGGCGGCGGTGATGGCCCTGCGCATCACCGCGATCCGCGTCGCGGAGGACCGGGCCGACCCCACCGAGCGCATCGAGCTGCGCGGCGCCACCATCTTCATGGCCGGCTCCGCGATGGGCCTCGTGCGCGGCGCGGTCGGCTTCATGATGTTCCTCATCGCGTTCTCGCTCAGCGACGGCGGCAAGCCGACGTTCGCGATGGGCGTGGTCGGCGGCGCGCTCGCCGCGTTCCAGCAGGTCGGCAACCTCGTCGCGCCCAAGATCCGCTCGTTCACCAACGAGGAGAACCTGCTCACCGGCGTGCTCGCGCTGATCGTCGGCTGCGGCATCGTCTCCCTGCTCCTCGGCGAGGTGACCGGCGGCCTGTTCATCGGCGGCGCGGTCGGCTTCGCCGCGGCTGCCGGCAAGCTCGCCTTCGACTCGATCCTCCAGCGCGACGCCCCCGACGCCAACCGCGGCCGCGCCTTCGCCAAGTTCGAGACCAAGTTCCAGATCTTCTGGGTGGTCGGCGCCGCGATCCCCGTGGGCCTCACCATGTCGGCCACCACCGGCTACGTCATCGTCCTGCTCGTGGCGGTCTTCGCCCTCGGCGCCTACGCCCTCGCCCGGGCCTCCTACGCCCACCGCACCGGCGCCAGCCAGACCATCGCCACCGCCCGCGCCGCCGCGCTCGACGCCCGCATCGGTGACCTCTCCAGTGAGGTGAAGGGGCGCCTCGCCGCCATGCCCCGGGCCGCGTTCCGCCGCCTCCGCGTCCACGCCGCCGCCGAGCGCACCGGCCGGGGCCGGGCCGAGCACGGCGCGGCCGGCGCCGAGGACGCCGGGTGGGACGACGAGGCCGCGTGGGACGACGACGAGGGCTGGGAGGACGACGAGGAGGGCTGGGGCGAGGAGGACTGGAGCGGGGAGTGGGTCGCCCCCGTGTCGGGCCCCGCCGAGGACGCCGATGCCGCCTGGCCCGCGGACGACCGCGACACCGCCGAGGTGCCCGTCGTGTCGCCCGACGCCGCCACCCGCGTCGACCGGGCCGGCCACGAGCCCACCGAGGTCGCCGCCCGCCCC